>Ga0209011_1000121_pt1 | contig 42120 bp, 35 predicted proteins | sample BlaSpr_A8_OM1_M3_FD_187986 | JGI IMG/M metagenome (GOLD analysis project Ga0209011, IMG submission 187986) | Forest soil microbial communities from Thunder Bay, Ontario, Canada - Black Spruce, Ontario site 2_A8_OM1_M3 (SPAdes) (version 2) | ecosystem: Environmental > Terrestrial > Soil > Boreal... | reverse complement strand
GCGCGGCGACTTGCAGACCGGCACGGGTCGCCCGATCAACCAGCTCGCGCAACTCCGCGGGTGTCGTGCGCCAGGTCCCTCCGCCCGATCGCATTGCCACACGCTCGGCGCCGCCGTCGACGAACACTTTGATCGGGCCCGCCCTTACGAGCTGCCCACCGAAGCCCACCCGAACGCCAAGACTCGATGCCGCCTCCAGGAGCTCCCACGATAGAAACTCGTTGACGCGGACTCGCAGCTCGCCGCCATCCGCAAGCTCCTGGAACGCGCGGAGGTCGTCGGCAAATCCGCGGTTTACCGCCGCGCCGACGGACGTGATGCCGCGCGAGAGCAGAAGGCTTTGCGCCTCGAGAATGCCGAGCTTGCGCCGCTCCAGGCTCGGCGCAGGCTGCACATCCGCGACCAGGCGCATCGCCGACTCGAGGAGCAGTCCGTTCGGCGTGCGGTCGGGGTCCCGGCCGATTCGGCCGCCATGCGGGTTCTTCGTCTCGGCGGTGATTCCCGCCGCGGCCAATGCCGCGGAGTTCGCCACGCGCGAGTGCCCGCCGCGTTCGTCGATGAATACAGGGCGCCGGCCAGTGGCCTGATCCAGCTCGGTCCGGTGCGGCTGGCGGCGCTCAACGAGCTCGTCCGCCCTGTAGCCCATCGCCAGCTGCCACTCCCCGGGTTTGAGCGTGCGGGCGTGCTCCTTCAACCGCTGCGCGATCTCGGCCACGCTCCGTGAGCCGCCCAGGTCTGCCCCGAATCGGGTGAGCCCGTAATAAACGACATGCGCGTGCGCGTCGTTGAAACCGGGAAGCACCGTTGCTCCGGCGAGCTTCACCACGCGCGTTCCGGGTTCGCGCAGGCTCATCAGCTCCGGGCCGCCGGACGCGACCACGCGACCGCCGCCGATCGCAAGGTGACTATGGGGCTTGAGGCCGGCACGCCCGAGTGCGCGGATGCGGCCGCCCGCAAATATGAGCTGTGTTTTCAAGCCCGGTTAGATTAAGCGCGTGAAGGCGATCGACCTTCGTTCAGACACGGTGACCATGCCGACGCCGGAGATGCGCCAGGCGATGGCGACTGCGCCTCTGGGCGATGACGTTTTCGGTGACGACCCCATGGTCAACCAGCTGGAGGAGATGTCGGCCGCGCGCCTCGGCAAGAAGGCGGCGGTGTTCGTGCCGAGCGGGACCATGGGCAACTTGGTCGGAGTCGCGGTCAGCGCCCGTCTCGGCGAGGAGATGATCGCCGACGCTGATTCTCACGTCTTCTTATATGAGGGAGCCGGCGCGGCGAGCATCGCCGGAGTCCAGGTCCGTCCGGTGACGACCGAAGCCGGCGTCATGACGCCGGCGCAGATCGAGGCGGCGATCCGGCCGCGCGACGACGTCCATCAGCCGCTCACCGCGGCCGTCACCTTTGAAGACAGTCACAACGTTCACGGCGGAGTCATCTGGCCGCTGGCCGACCTCCGCGTTGCGTCTGACGCGGCGCGAGCTCACGGTTTGCGAGTGCACCTCGATGGCGCCCGGATCTTCAACGCCTCCGTCGCAAGCGGTGTCGACGTTGCCGACATCGCCGCTTGCGCTGACACAGTCACGTTCTGCATTTCCAAAGGCCTGGCCTGCCCGGCGGGAAGCGTCTTCTGCGGCGACGCCGAATCGGTCGAGCAAGCTCGACGTTGGCGCAAGCGGCTTGGGGGTGCGATGCGTCAGGCGGGCGTCCTCGCGGCGACCGGCCTGATCGCGCTCGACACGATGGTCGACCGCCTGGCCGAAGACCACTCCAACGCCCGGACTCTGGCGGAAGGGCTGGCGGAGCTGCCCGGGGTCCGGTGCGACCTGTCCCGAGTGCAGACGAACCTCGTGTACTTCGACCTGGACCGGATGACCGGGGCCGACTTCGAGGACGAATGCCGCAAGCGAGGCCTCCTGGGCGGCGCGACCGGCTCACACAGAGTGCGCTTCGTCACGCATTACGGCATAACTGCCGACGACATCCAGTCCACGTTGAAGATCTGCGAGGAGGTCTTGAGCGCGTGAGCGCACGGCTCTCGCCGGATGGCATGTTCTATTGGGACGGCCAGCAGTGGTTGAGCACGCTATCCGCCGACGGCAGGACTCGATGGAACGGAACGGCCTGGGTTCCGGCGAGCCAACTCACTGGGCCGCTTGCATATCAGCAACCTTCGCGCCCCATGCGCGAAGCCACGTCGTGGACGCGGCCGCTGCAGTACACGGTCGCGGGCTTTTATGCGTTGCAGGCGGCGTATTCGCTCTCGCTTCCTTTCTGGATGGGTGGGCCGATGGCCAGGGCGATGACGCAGAGCATGAACGAGAGCATGCAGCGCCAGCAGCAGCTCAACCCGGCCGTGAGCCCGCCTCCGGCGGGCTTCACCGATGCGATGAGCACGATGCTGACGTCGGTGTTGACCGTGTCCCTTTGGCTGGCGGCGGTGTTCGGCGTGGCGATCGGCGTGGTCGCGATCATCGGCGCTTTGAAGCGTTGGAACTGGGTCTACTACGTCGTCTTGGTGCTCCTCGGATTCTCCGTGCTCTCTTTGCCGGCGAACTTGCTCAGCATCGTCGGTGGATCGGCGACGAGGGCTTTCGGTGGAGTCAGCATGCCGTCATGGACCTACGAGTTGGCGATTGCCGTTGGGATCCCGGCCGCCGCGCTCTTCGTCTGGATGCTCATCGCGCTCGTGAAGCGGGGTCCTTGGGCGATGCGGAAGGTGGCCCCGACACTCAGCTGAGAAGGGTCGCCAGCAGCTTCGGGTCGAGGTTGCCCCCGCTCACCACCGCGGCTGTTGGTGGTCCTGGCTCAAGCTGCTCTAGCGCGGCGTAGGTCAGAGCTCCGGCGCCTTCGGCCACGACCTTCGCGCTGGAGGCGAGCTCCGGAATGGCCGAGCGCAGCCTCGGTTCGGGCACCGTGAGCCAGCGGTCCACGCACTCCCGCAACAGTTCAAGCATCCTCGGGTCGACAGGGGCAGTAGTCCCGTCCGCGATCGTGTCCGGCTTCATGGACACCGGTCCGCCTGCCGCCAGGCTGCCGGTCCATGACGCGTAGCCATCCGACTGCACTCCGATCACCTCGACCTCCGGCCGAAGTCCCTTGATCGCGGAGGCAACGCCGCCGATCAACCCACCACCGCCAACCGGCACCAGCACCCGTGCGAGGTCCGGCACGTCCTCCAGCAGCTCCAGCCCGAGACCGCCATGGCCCGCCATCACCTCGGGTTCGGCAAATGGATGGATAAAAGTCTCCGGCTCGCTGGTCCAGCCTTCGGTCGCCATCCACTCGAGGATCGCGTCTCGCGTCATCAGAACGGGCGTCGCGCCCCAGCGCTTGACACCTTCGAGCTTGAGCGGCGGGGCCGTGTCGAACATGAACACACGGCACGGGACTCCCAGCGTCTTCGCGACGTAGGCGCAGGCTTGCGCCGCATTGCCGGCGCTGACGGTGATGAGTCCCTTTCGAAGCGTCTCCGGTTCGAGTGCGAGCGCCGCGGCGAAAAAGCCGCGGACTTTGAAGCTGCCTGTCGGCTGGAGGCACTCGAGTTTGAGCAGCGCGCCCTCGACCGGCACCAGGGGCGTTCGCAGGACGTGTGGCCGCGCGCGTTCGGCCGCAGCCCGAATCCTGTCGATGCTAATCATCCTGGACACCGGGATAATCGTAGGGATGCCCATCTACGAGTACCAATGCGAGGCATGCGGCAAGCGTTCGTCGGCGCTGCTGTCGAGCTACTCGACTCCCGACCCGGCCTGCCCTCACTGCGGCAAGCCATCGCTGCGACGCCTGGTCTCGACGTTCGCCACAGTGAGCTCGAGTGAAGGCGATGCTGGCGACGGTTTCGGTGAGGGCGGCGGCGATGACATGGGCGGTGGTGATGACTTCGGCGGGGGCGACTATGGCGGTGGCGGTGGCGGCGACGACGATTACTAGCCGGTAAGCCCCAAAACTTCGTTGGCGGCTCGGATCAGCTCGCTGCGGTGCGCTTCGTCGTGCGCAAAGATCCTGAACAGGGCCATGCGCACCGGCAGGCGTTTGAACAGGTCCAGGACGCGGCTCTGCTGGTAGCGGTCCTCGAGCGGCTCGTACAGCAGGATGTCAGCGGTCTCGGTCATGGGGTTGAAAGCGCGGGACTCCTGGGCGGCCACGTCGACCTCGAACACGATGTCGCGAAGTTTTTGCGGTAGGCGCTCTCGCAGCTGGCTAGCGAACTGCTCGCGGGTGACGCTCAGCGCACCGCTTGGAATCTCCCGCGCGTCCGTGTGTCCCTGGTAGATGAGCTTCCACTTGAGTCTGCGCGCTACCACGTCCCCCCATGCGGCTCCAAGTTCACGCTGCTTGGCGTCGCCCTGGCCGAGACCCCAGCGCTGGACGTCGGTCAGCAACGACCACTCGGTGAGCTCCTGGTACTTGTCGAGCAGCTCGAGAGGGTTGCCGCCCAGGAGGACCTCGAGCGTCGGTCGAAACACCTCACGCAGCTGCAGGTCGATGCGGCGAACCGTTCGGTGGAAGTAGACCTGGTGGTAGAGGTACAACCTCGCGTTGAGGAACATGTACAGGGCCTCCGCGGCGTGGGAATGCAGTGTCAGGCCGCGTTCCGAGATGAACGAGTAGTGAATGATCCGCTGCACGTCGACCGGGCCTGTCGCGACGCCACATATATAGGAGTCGCGAGGGACGTAATCCATGTTGTCGGCCGAGTACGCGCCGACGAGGGCCGGCTTCAGGGCTGCCAGCCAGGAGGGCGCATGGAACCCCTCCAGCTCGGCCGACGACATGAGATAGGCCACCCATTGCGGGTCGATCCTCTCTCCGGAGCCGAAGTCGGCGGTTGGAGAGGCGCCGAGGGATGCGATTTGGTCGGCGAGTGGCCCTGTGATGAGCGCCCGACCGATGACCTCGTGGTCGATGCCCCACGTGTCGAGGTAGTTCTCGTCGAAGAAGTGGCCGAATGGCCCGTGGCCAACGTCATGTAGCAGGCCCGCGATACGCATCGTCTCCTCGACGAGCTGCGCTGAAGGGGTTCCGTCGCATGCCGCGCTCAGCGACGGATAGAGGTGCCGCGCCCATTCTCCCGCGAGGTGCATGGAGCCGAGTGCATGCTGGAAACGCGAGTGCTCCCCAGTGGCGAACACCCACCAGGCGCTCTGCAGCTGGTGGATGCGACGAAGACGCTGCATCCATGCGGTGTCGACGAGGTCCTGCTCCGACGTCTGCCCGGCCACGCCCCCAGGGCCGCCCTTCGTGATGCGAAGGTATCGGTAGATGGGATCGCTGGACAGGTTGACTCGCGAATACTCCGCCGGGGGATGCGCCACCCGGCGATTATCCCCATGAGCGCCGGTCTCCAGCACGGTATCGACCTCTTTAACAGCGGCAGGTACTGGGATGCGCACGAAGCGTGGGAGGAAGCCTGGATGCCTGACCGCAAGGGATCGGACGCCGGCTTTTACAAGGGGCTGATCCAGATCGCGGCAGGGTGTTTGCACTACGGCCGGCACAACCGCCGGGGTGCGGTGAACAAATGGCGAAGCGGCGCCGACTACCTGCGCTCGTATCTACCAGAGAACCATGGCGTTCGACTGGCGCCTCTGGTGGCCACGGTTGACCAGTTCCTCGAAGCGATGAAACCGCTGGAGTGGCCGGAGTTGACCATGCCTCAGATCGTTCAGGAAGACTGACGTCGCCGCGGAGAGGGAGAGGGTCCCGAGGGGGAGCAATCAGTGAGTCCCATCCTCATCGCCGCTTGCGCGCGACGGCTGTCCTCCCCGCGATCTCAGGAATAGGGAGGGAAGCGGCGGCCGGCGGCCGATTCGATCAGGCCGCCGTGGCCGAGACGCAGCAGGTCTTTGGCATCCGCCCGGCCGTACGCGAAAACGAAAGGCAACAGCAGGTCGAGCGAGCTGGACCGGCCGAACCCTGCGCACGATGCGACCCCGACGACGGCGGCTTTGCCAAGCCGTCCCAGCCAGAGCATGCTGCCCGGGTGCATCGGCGCACCGAGCTGCAGCAGACGGCCGCCGACCCGGGTGAGCTCCGCGTAGGCAGGGTCCAGGGGGTCGATCGCCGAAGCGCCGGCGAACAGGACGAGCTGCGCGCCCAACTCGACCGCTTCGTCGTAGGCCGCCCGGACCGCGTCGCCAGTACGCGCCACCTCCCGGACACCCAACACCTCCGCGCCATACCAGCCGAGCTTTGCCGTCACCGCGGCGCTGAATAGCTCACGCGCCTTCGGCTTGAGGCGCTCCGTCGCGACGACGAAAGTCTTCAATTGGCGGAAGGCGACCAGCTCAACGACGGGACCCTTGTCACGCGCCAGCTTTTCAGCCGCTTCGATGAGGGTGCCGGGAACGGCCACGGGTGTCACCTTGCAGCCGGCGACCTCCTCTCCTTCCGCCACCGCCTGGCCATCCATCAGGGTGAAGACCGAGATGTAGCCGAGGGCGTTGATTGCGTCGACCAGGGCGGAGTTCACTCGGACCAACCCGCGATGCTGCGCGATCAGTCGCGCCTGGCTCTGGACGGGACCTTGCGTGGTGAGGCCGGGACCCGACAGGGCGGCAGCCAACCGTCGCGCGGCCTCGTCCTCGTGTACGTCCCCAGGCTCGAGCTCGACCAGGTGCACCTCGCCGGCCTGGCGGACGCGCTCGAGGTGCCGGCCACCCAAAATCGTTCCCTTGCGCAGGTCTGGGCCGAGGTCATGGACCAGCACCCGGCCGTCGACGTCACGTCCATGAGCGCTAGCGCCCTCCAATCGAATCGCCTTCACTTGATGCCAGCATAGATACGACATGGGGACGACTAGGCCGAGCGTCCGGCTCTACAACACTTTCACCCGCACCAAGGAGGAGCTCCGGCCGGTCCGGGAACGAATCGTGACGATCTATTCCTGCGGTCCGACGGTCTACCGCTTCGTCCACGTCGGCAACCTGCGCACCTTCATGATGCCGGACCTCCTGTGCCGCAGCCTCGAATACCTCGGCTACCAGACCGAACAGGTGATGAACATCACCGACGTGGGTCACCTTGTAGATGACACGTTCGACCGCGGCGAGGACAAGATGCTCGTCTCCGCCCGGCTGGAGAACAAATCACCAGCCGAGATCGCCGCTTACTACACCGAAGCATTCATGGACGACGCCGCCAAGCTAAACATCCGCCGCGCGGCGCAGTACCCGCACGCGACGCACTACATCCCGCAGATGATCGACCTGATCACCGTGCTCCTCGGCCGAGGCCATGCGTATGAGGTCGGCGGCACTGTCTACTACGACATCAAGAGTTTTCCCGCGTACGGCAGGCTGTCGCGAAACACGACCGACAAGCTGCTCGCCGGATCACGCGGCGAGGTCGATCCGCGGAAGCGACATCCGGGCGATTTCACACTCTGGAAAGCAGCCGGCGAACATCGACTCCAGGTCTGGCCCAGTCCTTGGGGTCCAGGATTTCCTGGCTGGCACATCGAATGCTCGGCGATGTCGATGTCGCTCCTCGGAGATCGATTCGACATCCACACTGGCGGCTCGGACAACGTCTTTCCGCATCATGAGGCGGAGATCGCGCAGAGCGAGGGTGTCACCGGCCATCGGGTGGTCAGCTGCTGGATGCACGGAGGACTGCTCATGCTCTCAGGCGCCCGGATGGCCAAGTCCGCCGGCAACTTCTTTCGTATCTCAGAGCTGGAAGAGAAGGGATTCGACCCGCTCGCGTTTCGCTACCTCGCCATGCAGGCCAAGTACCGCACCAAGCTGAACTTCACGACCGAGCTGCTGGCGGGAGCCGATCGGGCGCTCACGCATCTCCGCAAACGCATCGCAGACTGGTCGAGCAATCCTCGACCCGACGATGCGATGGAATCAAAAGTCGAACGCTTCGAAACTCGCTTTCGCGCGGCGATCGCCGACGACCTGGACCTGCCCTCGGCGATGGCGCTCATCGCCGAGCTCTCCCGCTCCGACGTGCCTCCAAGCGCGAAAGCGTCGCTGCTCCGTTCTTGGGACCGTGTCCTCGGGCTCGACCTGGACCGCGCCCAACCGCCCGCCTCGCTGCCGGATGGCGCCTCCTCCCTGCTCGAGTCTCGGGAGAGAGCGCGCGCGGCAAAGGACTTCGTCACATCAGATCGCCTGCGGGAAGAGCTGGCGGTCCTCGGTATCGCTGTCACGGACACAGCCGGAGGGCAACGCTGGCGGACGACCAAACCGCCCCTCTAAAGCAGCAGCGTCCCTAGTCGCTTGACTCCGAACGAATGTTCGTCTACCCTCCCCTGGCACCATGGCGAGCCTCCCTTCATTCCACTCGGCCGACTTCCAGGGGGAGATCACGCTCGACCACGTAATTCCTGAAACCGCGGCGAATTTTGCCCCTCTGCCACCCGATCTGCGCCCGGAGCTCGTCACAGCGCTGGCCGGGCGGGGCATTCACCGCCTGTACACGCACCAGGCCGACGCGTACTCAGCAGTTCGGCGGGGCCGGCACCTGGTTGTGGTCACGCCGACGGCGAGCGGAAAGACGCTTTGCTACAACCTCCCTGTCCTGCAGCGGCTGCTCGAAAGCCCGGAAAAACGGGCCCTGTACCTGTTTCCGACCAAGGCGCTGGCGCAGGACCAGCTGGCAGAGCTCAGCGCGCTGAAACACGGACTGCCGATCGAGCTCCGCGCCGATACCTACGACGGCGACACCCCTCCGGGCCGCCGCACAGCGATCCGGGAGGGCGGGCATGTCGTGATGACCAACCCGGACATGCTCCACGCCGGACTTCTGCCGCATCACACGAGATGGCGACGCCTCTTCTCGAGCCTCGAGTTCGTGGTCATCGATGAGCTGCACACGTATCGCGGGCTGTTCGGAAGCCAGGTCGCGAACGTCATCCGGAGGCTGAAACGCATCTGCGCGTTCTACGGCTCCACGCCGACGTTCATCTGCGCGTCGGCCACCATCGCCAACCCGCTCGAGCTCGCGAGGCGATTGCTGGAGGAGGAGAACGTCGAGCTCGTGGAGCGCAGCGGCGCTCCCCGTGGGGAACGACGCCTCATCTTCTACAACCCGCCGCTGGTGAATCGCGAGATGGGCATCCGCCGCAGCTCGATGCTCGAGGCTCGGCGGATCGCGGCGCCATGGATCCGCTCGGGCGTGCAGACCATCGTCTTCTGCCGCAGCCGGCTTCAAGTCGAGGTGATGCTCAGCTATCTGAGACAGGACCTCGCCCCGCGTCTTGACGCCCTTCAGCGTGTGCGCGGTTACCGGGCCGGTTACCTGCCCCTGCACCGGCGCGAGATCGAGGCCGGCCTGCGTCACGGACAGATCACCGGTGTCGTGAGCACCAACGCGCTCGAGCTCGGCATCGACATCGGGACCCTCCAGGCCGCGGTGCTGGTCGGGTATCCGGGCACGATCGCCTCGACCTGGCAGCAGCTGGGCAGAGCTGGTCGTCGGTCTGGGTCGGTCGGAGTCTTCGTCGCGTCGAGCTCACCGCTCGATCAATTCATCGTCCGCCACCCCGAGTATTTCCTGAGCGCCGATCCCGAGGAAGGCCTGATCGACCCTGACAATCTCCTGCTGCTCGCCGGCCACCTGCAGGCGGGACTTTTCGAGCTGCCCTTCGAAGAAGAGGAGCGTCTCGGAAAAGCAGACGTGCAGGAGCTGCTGCACCTTTTCGAGGACGACGGTTCGGCGACTCACTCCGCGGGGCGCTGGTTCTGGAGCCGGCAGGCTTTTCCCGCGGAAGAGGTGCACCTGCGCCGGATCCTGGCCGACAACGTAGTGATCATCGACACGTCCCACCCCCGACCCCAGGTCATCGGCGAGATGGACCAGTTCACTGCACCAGTGCTCTTGCATGAAGAGGCTGTCTATCTCCACGAGGGTGCGCAGTTCCATGTCGACCGGCTGGACTGGGAGGAGAAGAAGGCATATGTCCGGCCGGTCGAGGTCGACTACTACACAGACGCGCTCGCCTCGGTGACGGTGCAGGTACTCGACACGTTCGGCGGACCGGATGGTGACTGCGTCGCGCGCAGCCACGGCGAGATCAAGATCACGAGCCTCGCGAGCATGTTCAAGAAGATCCGGTTTCATACGCACGAGAACATCGGCTCGGGCCCCATCCACCTTCCAGAGCAAACGCTGCACACGGCGGGGTACTGGATCACGGTCGATGAAGGTTTGTGGCAATCGCTCGGTCGGGAAACATTGGAAGCCGGGCTGCAGGGAATGGCGCACTCGCTGCGCCACGTGGCGAGCCTGCATCTGATGTGCGATCCACGCGACCTCGGTTCGGTCGCCGAAGTCCGGTCGGTCACGACGCGGCTGCCGACCGTGACCGTGTACGAGGTCTACCCGGGCGGCGTGGGTTTCTCGGCCCGGATGTACGAGCTGCACCGCGAGCTTCTCGACAATGCGGCGGCTCTGGTGCGCGACTGTCCATGCCTCGCCGGCTGTCCTTCATGCGTCGGGCCGCTGCATCTCGTGGAAGGAGCAAAAGAAGCCTGCCTCCGTCTTCTCTCCGCGACCGCCTTACCCGTCTAGGCCTACCGCCGAAGCCGCGGCCGCAGGCGCCTTTGGCGCTGCCACGCGGATTCGAGGAAGTGGCGACTCCTTTCGGGATTGCATTCGTGCGCCAAGACGTGATTCCGCTACCCCCGATCGAGCCGCACCCCGGGAACGTCGCATACGTCGACACCGAGACGACCGGGCTCAACGGTGGCTCGGGCACGTACGTGTTCGTGGCGGCCGTCGCGCGGCCCATTGATTGCGGACTACGGGTGGCCCAGGTGTTCCTTCCACAACCAGGCATGGAACCGGCGTTCCTCTGCGCACTCCGCGACGAGCTCGAACCGGCTGACGCGATCGCCACGTTCAATGGAAGCTCGTTCGACCTGCCTGTGCTGCGCACACGATGGGTGATGGCGCGCATGCCGGGCGAGCTCACCGAGGCACCTCACATCGACCTGCTGACGCTGGTGCGGGCGCTGTACCGGCACCGCCTCGAGTCCTGCACGTTGCGCACGGTCGAGGAGCGAGTCCTGGGCTATGAGCGCGACGATCCCATCCCCAGCGCCCTGGTGCCCGACGCCTATTTCGAGTACCTGCGCGCCGGGTCGCTTGACTTCCTGGAGGCAGCGATCGAGCACAACCGGCTTGATGTCATCAGCCTCGTGCACCTTCACTCGCGGCTGCTGCTCCGCCTAAAGGGAAACGAATCGGACATGGACGCGGCCGACTGGCTCGCGCTCGGCCGTCACCGGCTGCGCCGTGGCGCCCGGGCCGATGGGTGGCGAGCGTTGCGCAACGCTACCTCCTTTGCGAAAGGCGAGGCATCAGCCACGGCCGGCCTCTTGATCTCCCGGAGCCTGGCGCGCCGAGGTTCTATCGCGGCCGCGGACAGCCTGCTGGGCTGGTTGGAGTCGAGCGCTACGGAGGACATCCGTGTCTCTTTAGCGCGCGCGCGACTTCTGGAATGGCGCCGTCGCGATCCGCAACGTGCACTCGCAGTCGTGGAAGCTGCTCAGCGCCGGATGCCACACGAGGCAGCCGATCTCGAGGCACGCAGAGCACGCCTCCACCGCAAGGTGACGAAACGGTCGAGGGACGCTCGGCCTCTCCGCGCCATCGACGGCGAACAGGCCGCGTTGGTCCTTTCTTAGAGTTCACTTCAACTTAGGTTTCCCTTCGAACCTTCCTTAAGGGCGAGCTTTTTACAAATCAAGCCGCACGAAACCGCACGTTGTTCCGTTACGTGGATCAACGGGCCGGCGCTGGTCCGAGCGGGATGAATTGAGGCCCGGCGGCCGCAGAGGCTAGCCGTCGGACCAAAGCTCAGAGTCGGACGAGAGAGGAATGGGATTTGGTCACAAACGACCCGCGACGAAACACGTCCTTGCGCGCCACGCACCTTCCGGGGAAATGGTTGCGAAGGCAGCGGAGCCAGGCGCTGGTCGAGTTCGCGGTTGTGGCGCCGCTCTTTCTGCTGGTGATCTTTTCCGCCATCGACATCACGAGGTTGCTCTACGCCTACACAGCCATTTCTTCGGCTGCTCGAGACGGCGCGCGGACCGCGTCTTTAGCCAGCGCGACTTTCAGCGACTGCCAGATCATTCAGCAAGTCGAGCTGGTCGGCCAGGGCTTCACGCTGAAGATGGATCCCAACTCTCTGGTCGGTAACTCGGACCCGAACAACCCAGCCGGCGCATTGCGGCCTTCTACGCCACCGCCCAACAGTGCGTACGGGTATATCTGGCCGGCCGTCGCCACAGCAAATCCACCGGATTCCAACTGCAACTCGGCTCAGCAGCGCGCGATTTCGCCGTCGGTAAAGCAAGTCGCAGTCTCAGTGCAATTCCACTTCGCGCCACTGCTTCCGCTGTGGTCGAACTTCGCGTCCAACATCATCGTCAAGTCGACTTCGGTGGTGACTGTCGAATGATGTGGCCCAGCAGCTCGCGCAAGCGGCAGAGCGGCCAGATTTTGCCGATTGCCGCCGCGGCCATGCTCCTGATGTGCGGCCTGGCCGGGCTGGCGATCGACACCAGCCGCGACTATCTGGTCAAACGCAACGCTCAGAATGCCGCTGACTTCGCAGTGCTGGCGGCCTCTAAGCAGATGACGTTTTCCAGCAACCTCAATGCCCCCGTCACCTCCAATTCCAGCACTGAAGTCGCCGCTCACGACTACGCCGGAAGCAACGGCTTCAACACCATCTACTCGACGGCGTGCGATACGAGCACGGCGACTTCGTTAACCGCCATATGGTTCGACGTGGCAGGCGTGCCCTGCGGAGCCACCACTGGTTTTGGCAACAAAGTCAGCTTGCACTCGCCGCCGATCGCGCTGCCTGGCTCTCCAGTGCCGCAGGCGTGCCAGGGCGCCGGCCAGTTCTCGTGCATCCAGGTCGTGATCACGACGCGTGTAGGCCAGCTGTTCACCTCGGTGCTTGGCATAGGCTTCGCCTACGTCACAGTCGGCGCCAGCGCGCAGGCCGTCCTGCCGAGTTCGTCTTTCTCGGCACCTCCGCCGAATGCATTGACCATCTACCAGCCCCAGAGCGGCTGCAACCCGGCCGCGCAGCAGTGCTTCGACGAGACCAAACCTGTGGCACGAGCCCTGCTTTCATGCACCGGCGGCACCAACAACTGTCCGACCTTCTGGGTGAGACCGGGCACCGCACCTGGTATTTACGGCTACGACGGATCGGTTTTGACCCCGGCCGGCGACTACACGACGGTGCGGTCCAACGGCGACATGGTGTTCCAGGACCGGACCACGATTTGCGATCCGTACGGCGGCCTCACCTGCTCGGCCGGGGCCGCGGTCGGGCCGTCGGGTTTCGCCGTGCCGGCCGGCACCAAGCTCTACTGCACCGCAATCGTTGGAGCCGCCTCAACGCCGTGCACCACAACCGGTCAAGCGTCGCAGAACCAGCTTGCCTCCAACGAGGGAGCCTGGTTCACCCCCGCGTACTGGTACCCGACGGTCAGCACCAGCGGGCTGACGGACTGTGGGTCGCTCATTCTCAATGGCCAGGCGATGTACGGACCATGCGCCACCCCGTCTGAGCCATACCTCATCGGGCCAGGCATCTACAGCTCGATCGTCATCAACCACGGCAATTACGAGTTCGGCTCAGGCCTGTACAGAATCACCGGCACGGCCCGTGTCAACACAGCGACCGGCGCCGGCTACACGGCCAACGGGATCGACCACAGCCAGGAGAACGCCTCGGACTTCGATCTCTGTACTGCCGGCTTGCCCAACTCATGCCAGGGACTAACGGCGGGAGTTTGGATCGGCCACGGCGGCGGAAACTTCGCGGCGTATTCGGGTCCAACCCCAGGCTCGTGCACCAACGGCGTGGCCGGCAGTGGCGGCGGCGGCGGCGACGCGACCGTCATCAGCGGCAGCGGGGTGGTCTTCCGGTTCGAGGGTGCCGGCGGGTTCGTAAGCACTCACGAGGTCAGGGGCCTAACGCTTGCGGGAGCGGGCGTAGGCGCGCTGGCTTCGGTTGGCGGCGCGCCGCTTCTTTTCGACATGGAGAACAGCTCGTTCATCCACCTGGATTCGTCACAGCCCGGCGCCGGAGTTCCACCCAACACGACTAGCGGCATCATCTACCAGGCTCCCCCAGCGTTAGGCACAACGGGCGGAGGTGTCGAGTTCAATCCGAGCATGGCCGGCTCGAACGTCAGCGGCCAAAGACTGCCCGCGATCCAGGGCCAGATTCTCGCCTACAGCGTCACGATTTTTGGCTCCTCGGGTGGCGCGATGGACTTTCGTACTGGCTACGGGGGCGGCTCGGTCCCTGGCATCGGGACAAGCGGTAGGAATGAGAACTCGATCATCACGAGCGTCACGCTCAGCGCCGCGGGGCCCGGTTATTCCGCCCTCACCGTGAACTACGCGGACGAATGGATGATGGACGCCTACGACGTTTATGTGAAGTTGAACAACGGCAGCCCGCAGTTCTTCTCGCAGGGCATCTGGAACACTCCGCCGGCTCCTGGGAGTCCGCTGCCGCCACCTGGTAACAACCCCGGCGACGCGAACCCGGCCTATCCAAACCCTGGCACGCCTGGGGCGTACACGGTCCTCGGGCCTTCCGACTTTCGCTACACGATTCCAGGCGGCAACGGCGCCACGATCGAGGCGACGGGCAACTGGGCCTGGGGTCACGAGAACACCATGCCCGGCGCTCAAACCCAAAACAACACAGCACAGATCATCTACACGTTCCCCAACCCCGTCGGCAACTATTTGAGCGTCACCGTCTTCTTCCTTGACGGAGACCGTTGCGGCGACTACGCCTACGCCAACTACACCTTCAGGAGCACAGGTGGGCCTGGACCCGGCCAGCAGAGCATCGGCTCGGTCTGGCTGGTGCAGTGATGCAGACGACACCTCGCAAGAACCTTGGGCGGACTCAGAAGGGCCAGGCCCTCGTCGAGTTCGCCCTTCTAACGCCCGTGCTGATTCTGTTCGTGATGTTGACGGTCGACGTCGGGCGCGCGTTCTGGGAGTCCATCGACGCCGCGGGAGCCGCTCGCGCAGGAGTCCGGATGGGCATCATTTCGGACACTTCCGATATCGGTAACGCTGTTCGGGACGAGCCCAACAGCGGGATCCCGAACACGACCGCCGCATGGGGGTCGGTGGGACCGGGCACCAGCTTTGGTACGTGCCTGACGGCGACCGGCACTTGCGGCGATCCGAACGGCTGCGCACCCACCTCTTTCAGCGGCACGCAGGTCGCCTGCTTTGCGGTGAGGACCTGCACGCTGTCCTCCGGCGCAGACCTCGGCACGTGCAACGCCTACGGCCCTTGGGGTTTGCGTCCCGTGAGCGGCGGACATGGACTGATGGTTCTCGTGGTGATCAAGTTTCCCGCCGTGACGCCCGCCCTCTCATCATTCGTTCCGGGCGGCACGCTGTTCCTCAAACAGACATCGATGGGAAACGAGCTGTATTTCTAAGCGGTAACAGCAGCGGCCGCGGTCGCTGGCAGCGCAACGTCCGGGAGATTCAGCTCGAAGCTGCCCTCGCGGACTGCCTTGCCGAGTCCCTCGACGATCGCCGGATCGAACTCCGTTCCAGATCCCGCAACGATCTGGTCAAGGGCGTCCTTAGATGTGACGCGGGCAGAGCCACGCCCGGCCGTCAGCGCCTCGAACCTCTCGGTCACGGCCAGGATGCGGGCAAGAACCGGGATGTTCTGGCCAGTCACAGCGTCGGTCTGACCGACACCATCCCAGCGATCGTGGTGGTTCCGCACCGCAGCCACCACGTCCGGCGGGAACTTCGCGCCGTCGACGATGTTTGCACCTTCCGCCGCATGGCCGGGGGCCTCTAGGTTCTGACCGTCGGCGGCCAGCGTCATGTGGCCAACGTCATGGAGGAACGCGGCTGTCTGGAGGTCCTCCAGCTGGTTCGGCAGCAGGCCCGATCGTCGGCCGACCGCGTCGGCGATCCACGCCACACGACTCGAGTGGCCCTGCGCGAGCGGACTCCTGTGATCCACTGCGTGCGCCGCAGCCACCATCACCTGGGGGCCGGCCGCGGAGAGCATCGAGACCAAGTTGCCATCGGCCAGCTCCAACTCGGTAACAAGCTGGGGAAATGTGCAAGCCCGGTCCTTGCCCTCGCGCTTAGCGAGATAGAGCGCCTGGTCGGCCGCTGCGATCAACTCGCTGGCCGTGAAAGCGTCTTCGGGGTAGGACGCGACCCCCACGCTGAAAGTCAGGTGGTGTCCGGGTGTCGTCGACACAGCAGCGGCGTGCACCGCATCAACGATGCGATACGCGAGGCGCTGCGCCCCGATGGCATTGGTATCGGCAACCATCACCGCGAGCTCATCGCCTCCGTAGCGCGCGACGAGGTCTTGTGCGCGCGCGGCGGCTCGCACGATCCGAGTTCCCATCTGAAGGACAAGGTCACCGTGCTGGTGGCCAAGCTCGTCGTTTACGGACTTGAAGAAGTCGAAGTCGATGAGCAGCAGCGAAAGAGGCGTATCCCTTCGGTCGGGCCGTGCAAACGCCGCGTCAAGCCGCCGGCGCAGCTCCCTGACGTTCGCCACGCCGGTGAGGCCGTCGGTCGTCGCCTCCTGGCGGCTGCGCTGGAAGCGAAGCGCGTTGGCGAGCGGCACCGCCGAACTGCCCGAGAGTGCGTTCACTGTGAAAAGGTCCTGGTTGGTGAACACGCCGGTCGCCTTGTTCAAGCAGACGATCGCGGTCACGTCGTCGCCGGAAGCGATCGGGATCACCAGACCCTTGCCGTCGACGGCGAAGACCGCTTCGCCGGTTCCGGAAGCCTGCGATAGCTGGTGCTCGTCAATCGGCTCACCCTCGGGGGCGGGAGCCGAACCGTCGCGGTTGGCGCTCGAGACGACGGTGAACCCTTCATGCGAGGAGAAGATCAGCCGACCTCGATCTGCGCTCGTCATCTGGACCGCGTTCCCGATCAGCACGTCGAACACGTCCTTGATGTCAGTGTTCGAGACGAGGCTCACGCTGACCTCGCGGAGCGAGTCCGCCTGAGCGGCACGTTCTACCGCAGAGCGCCGTTCACGCTCGAGCTCGCGCGTCATGTACCCGGTCGTGAACGCGACAACGAGGAACAGGAACATCGTGCCGATGGTGGCGTTGGGATCCATGGTGAAGTTGGCGGGCGTGAAGCTTCCCCCGATGAACAGGTAGATCCCCGCCACGATCAGAGCCGAGATGAAGCTCGCCGTCGCGCCGAACCTCACCGCATTGGTGATGACGGCCAGGAACAGAGCGAGGAAGAACGGGCTGCTGAAGCCGTTCGACAGGTAGACAAGCGACGCTGCGAAGAGGATGTCGAGGGTCATCGTCGAGAGGCTGAACTGCTTGCCCGGCTGGTAGCCGCGGACCAGAAGCACGTTGACGACGACGTTCATCACCCCCCACCCGACCAGGATCAGGTCGATCGTCACCTTGTCGTTCGGACCGGTGTGCGGGTTCACGTTGTTGAGCACGCCCAACACGATCAGAAACAACCACCGGAAGACGACTGCGACCCGTTCGCCCACCCGACGCCGGTCCGCGTCGAAAGTGGCGTCGATGGCTCGGGCACGAAGGTCTTGCCAGCGCCGGGCTTCGGAGAGGCTTCCAGGCTCTTTTTTCATAATTTGCCGTTCATCCGACTGAACTCGATCGCAAAAGGGCGTTCAATCGCCCAGACGCGCTTGATCGCTGGTCGAGCTTGCGTACGCCTCGACCGTGTTGTTGCGGCTGATGATGGGCCTTTTGGACCTATCGCGGGCTTTATTAAGCGGTCAGTTTCCGGGTCGAGAAAGCCCACGGTGGCGCGTAGCGGCGCTACCAGTCTCTTTCTACGCTCTTCAGCTCGTCTCGCCCACCTTCGGGCAGCGGGCGAACCTGGTAGCCGAGGGTGCGCAGGGCCTCGTCGATCCACAGCAATGCCATCTCCTCGGTGTTCGGCCAGGCGTCGGGTGAGGAGTCTGGACGTCCGGCGTCGATCACGACGCGGGCGGCCACCCGCAGCATCCGCCTGGCGAGCGGCGCCGCCTCTGGCACGCTCATGGCGAGCTCTTCGATGGCGCGCGAGAGCATGAAGCAGGCGGAATTGATGGTCTGAGCGTCGACGGGCTCGCTACCCGCAAGCCGTTCGGCCAGCCCGGCCCTCAAATCGGTGGGGTCCATGAGCCGGGTTATCATTTCAGATGGCTGGGAGATGGACCTTACCGAACCTGTCTTGCTTACCCCTGAGGGGCTGGAGAAGCTCAAGCGCGACCTGGAGGTCGCGCTGAAGCGACGTGCCGAGGCGGGCGAGCGTCTGAAGGAGGCGTTCCAGCCAGGCGACATCGAGGACAACCCCGAGTACGAGCAGGCCAAAGAAGAGGTTGGATTACTCGACAGCCGGATCTACGAATTGCAGGAGATGATCGGGCGCGCGCAGATCATCAAGGACACGCATTCGAGCGTGGTGCAGCCTGGCTCGACCATCGAGGTCGTCGACAACGAAGGCGACACCGAGACCTTTCACCTGGTCGGCGCGGTGGAGAGCGACCCGTCGGCCGGCCGCATCTCAGTCGAGTCTCCCGTGGGTCGCGCTCTGGTCGGCCGCAAGAAGGGGGACAAGATCACGGTCAGCGTCCCCGCGGGAACGCTCACCCTCACGATCAAGGCGGTCAAGTAGCGCCACGTCGGTAACCACATCGGCTTCGACTGTGGGGCTCGATCCCGAAGCGATCGCCGACCGAACCACCGTCGGGGTCTTCTTCCGCCAGGCCGCCCGCTACGCGGATAAACCACTCATCCACTACCGGCAGGGCCAAGAGAGGCGACAAGACTGGCAGGTCGAGACGTGGACCGACATGCAGCGCCATGTCCTGGCGGTCGCGGCAGGTTTGATCGCGGCGGGCGTCAAGCCGCGCGATTCGGTGCTGCTCATCTCGGAGAACCGGGTGGAGTGGATCTACTGCGACTTCGCAATCCAGACCATCGGAGCGGTCACGGTCCCGATTTACCCAAGCAGCCCGGTTGAGATGGCGCGGGTCATCGGCAACGACTCCGGGGCGGTCTACGCGATCGCCTCCGGCGCGCCGTTGGCGGCGAAGCTCCAGGTGGGCGGGGCGCTGCGTGAAGTCGCCACGATGGACGGCAAGGTCGCCGATTGGCTCCGCCAGACCAGCCCGAACCTCAATGAGATCGGCGCGCGTTTGAGTCAGATAACGCCCGAGGACATCTGCACGATCGTCTACACGTCGGGCACTACCGGCACGCCGAAAGGCGTCGAGCTGGCGCACCGCAACCTGGTCGACGTGACTCGTGGCGCCACCCTGGTGCACCCGCTGAACGACCAGGATTCATTGCTGTCGTGGCTGCCTTACGCGCACGTTTTCGGGCGGATCAATGAGCTCTTCGTTGGGATGATGATCGGCGGTGAGGCCTGGATCTCAGCGGGGTCCGACCATCTCGTCGAAGAGCTCCAGCAGGTGAAGCCCACCATCATGTGCAGCGCCCCACGGGTCTACGAAAAGATGTATGCCGCGGTCATGGCCAAGGTGCAAAAGGCCAGCCCGGTGAAGCGCGCCATTTTCAATTGGGCGGTGAGCACCGGCACCCGGTTCTCGCAGGTGGATAAGCCCGGTCCGATGTTGCAAGCTCAGCGAAGGCTGGCGGACCGCCTCGTGCTCGCTGGGTTGCGCAAGCAGCTGACCGGCGCTCGGCTGCGCTTTTTCATCAGCGGCGGGGCAGCGCTGGCGCAAAACATCGAGGAGTTCTTCTGGGCGATCGGTGTGCCGATCCTCAACGGGTGGGGATTGACCGAGACGTCATCCGGGGCTTGCTCCAACACCCTTCATATGCACCGTTTCTTGACTGTCGGCAAACCACTCCCCGGCGTCGAGCTGAAGATTGCCCAGGACGGCGAGATTCTGGTGAAAGGCGTAGGCAACATGCTCGGCTACCACCACAACCCGGAGGCGACGGCGGAGGTTGTGAAGGACGGCTGGTTCTACACCGGTGACATCGGCGAGATCGACGCTGATGGTTTTCTCAAGATCACCGATCGGAAGAAATCGCTCTTCAAGACCTCGGGCGGAAAATACATCGCACCACTGCACCTCGAGCACTTACTTCTCAGCGATCCGCTAATCGAGCGTGCCGTCGTCGTCGGGGAGGGTCGCCCCTATGTCACCGCGCTTATCGTTCCCAACTGGCCGTCCGCCCGCAGCCAGGGCCTGGACGATGCCCAGCTCACCGCGCGCATCCAGAAGACGGTGGACTCCGTCAATGCGCAGATCGGCCACTGGGAGACGATCAAGTACTTCACGCTGCTGCCGAAGGACTTCACGGAGCAGGCCGGCGAGCTGTCACTGAAGCTGGACATCAAGCGCAAGGTGATTCAAGAGCACTACAAGGACGAGATCGAGTCGATGTACGCAGGCAAGGCCAAGCCCGCGTAGATTTCTTCCGGTGGCCGGTCCCGTTGATATGTCTGAGCTCCATGCGGCCCTGGATCACCTGCGCCCGCAGCTGTGCCACTGCGGACTGAAGGGCGAGTGTCTCGGCTGCAAGGGCATCGAGATGGTGCGCCTCCAGGCTGAGGCGGTGGTGGCGGCGGCCAGCCAGCCGATCCTCATCCAGGTCGCCCAGGAGTCGGCCATGAAAGACATGACCACTCGGTTTCAGGCAATGTCCGAGCGGTTGATGTCCGACCCGGAGATCCGCCGGTCTGCCGAGCAGATGCAGGAACGCCTGATGTCCGACCCGGAGACGCGCCAGCTCCTCGAGGAGCTGATGCGCCGCCTGGGCGGCCCACAGGACGAGCTGCCGAACTAGTTAGTAGTAGTAGCCGTTCGTGGCAACGGAGCCTTGTGCGGCACCGGCTTGCTCCAGTACGGGATTGGTCCCGTCTGCAATTTCTTGAGAATCTCCGTCTTCTGGTCTGCGGTGATCTGCTTGTTGTTCACCGCGGTGGTGAGAAGCGGCGTGACCTTGGCGATCAGGCTCGTGCGGAACTGGGCTTCGGTGATTGCCTGGGGCTTGTGGGCGGCGGCCAGCTCCGAGAGCGTCTTCCCGCTTGCGAGGTCGGCTTTCAGCTGCGTGTCGCTGATGCCGAGCACAGAGGCGGCCGCGGTGATGAGCTGCTGCTGGGAAATGACGTTCTTGGAGGGAGCGGGGCGGCCCGGGGTCTTTCCGATCCCGGCGAGCGCGCACGTCGGCTGGCTCGCGAGCCTGGCCTTGATGGCGTCCGCCTGAGCCTGTTTGATGTCACCGTTCTTCACTTCATCGGCGAGCGTCTCGCCGATCGCCTTCTGAATTGCGGCGTTCACCTGGGCCTTGGTGAGGCTCTTGCCCAGGTCGGCGGTGAGATGTGTGATGAAGGCGTCGCAGATCGCCGCCGGCGTTGCTGCCTCACCAATCGATGCGGTTTCCAACGTTGCTTGCTGTGGCGAGGCGGAGTGAGTTCCGGCGTTCAAGCCGGCCGCGGAAGCGGTGACGAGGACCGCGGCGCCGGCAACGGCCACGGCACCGGCGGCAAAACCGACGATTCGGAGGTAGCGGAGTTTGGCAAAGCGTGTAATCACGCCTCTAACTACACAACGACCCGTTCCCAGCTTCAGCGTCCTGAACGTCAAGGTTTTGTAAGTTCGTCCCGCCGTGGGGCACGCTCTATATTCGCTGGATGGAGACGCCGCCCGGATCGGGCTGGTCCGGCAAGCACGCCGTCGAGCTTTACGTCCGCACCTACACGACCATGCTCCAGAGCTCGGGCGACATCAAGATCGAATCCCTCGTACAGGCGCACCTGGGCATGGGTTCGGTGCTGCACCCCCTCGCCGCCGAGCCGCAAACCGATATGGGCGCCCTGCTTTATGCCGTCCGGCGCCTGCCGGAGGCGATCAGCCGCAGCCGGCATGTGGTCATGGGCCAGAGCCCTCAGGGCTTTCGCTCAGTACTTCACGCCGACGTCCTCGACTGGCAGGAGGTCAAAGCCCCGGCCAGACGGCGGCGCTGGTACTACGACGGTAAGAACACGCTGGCAGTGCTCATCGCCTCGGCCTCGGACATCGACGACCTCGTCCCCACTCTCGTCGCGTTCCAGATCGAATGGAACAAGCTGCATCGCGCCCTTCAGGACATCGAATTGTCGGACGAGCAGACGCGGCAGGCCGCAGGCGCGTCTGACGACGACTGGCGCCGCCTGCACGAGGCGTGGGGAGACTCCTTCGATTCCATCCTCGCGGCCATCAAGCGCGAGGAATGCAGGATCGTGCTGCGGCTTATCAGCGGCAGCCACCTCGGCTACGCCAGAAACGCGAGCCGTTGGTGGCTTCCGATTGCTGCCGCGATGGAGGAGATGGGCGCACGAGGCGCGCCGATCTATTTCGTCTCCTCCAACTCGCACAGCCTCGTCAACGTCATGACTGCCGTCGCCCGCGAGTTCGAGAGCGACATCGTCGACTGGGTTGGGAAGCACCATCCTGAGCTGGACGAAGAGCGCCGCAAGCTCGAGGCCGGCCACATCCGCGCGTCGCGCCACAACTGGCTGTACTACGGCGCGCGCCAGGTGTTCGACCAGCATCCTGATCGCGAGCGGATGCGACGGCGACGAGCCGAGATGGAGGCGGCGAACGGCGTCAGGCATATCGCCGCCAAGGGCACGGGCGTCGACTCCGCGGCCCAGGTGTTCATGCTCTCCAAGCTCGACCCGACCGCCATCGATCCGAGGGTCGGCGCCGTGGACGAGAAGCGGCTGCGCGCCTCAGACGCTTGCATCCTCAACGTCGACTATCCGCTGGGCCAGGCCGCTTACCACATCCTTCGCCAGGTCGCAGAGCAGGCCTCCTGGGTGAAGGGCGTTTATGTCCTCGGCAAAGCCGCCACGCTCAATGCCGACGTGGGCGACGTGATGATCCCGAACGTTGTGCACAACGAGCACTCGAACAACACGTACTGGCTCGACAACTGCTTCACCGCGGCCGATGTGCAGCCAAACCTCGTCTACGGTTCGGCGCTCGACAACCAGCGGGCGGTCGCCGTTCGTGGAACCTTTTTGCAAAATCGCGACTATCTCGATTTCTACTACCACGGCCGCTACACGGTCGTGGAGATGGAGGCCGGTCCGTACCTGGATGCGTGTTATGAGATCGTCCAGCCCGATCGCTATCCGATTGGTGAGAGCGTCAACATGGCGCAGATCACTCTCGACCTGGGGATAGTCCACTACGCATCCGACACTCCGTACACGCAAGCTCGCACGCTTGGAGCGCGCGGGCTCAGCTATCGGGGAATGGACTCTACGTACGCGTCGGCTATTGCTGTGGCGCGGAGAATCCTGCAGCGCGAGGAGGCCCTTCTCCCGCAGTAACGACGACAAGGTGCTCATGCGGGTGGTTGTGGTCGCCCGCGCCGTGGTGGATCTCGCCACACGGATGACAGCTCTCGACCTGGATCGTCGTGTGACCGATCTCAAACTTCGCGCAGAGCCGACTCTCCAGGTCGCGCACGACGTGCTCGACATCGGCCAGCGGCGCATCGCCCACCACCACGTGGCAGCTGAGCGCGACCTCTTCCGATGAAAGGGCCCACACGTGCAAGTCGTGCATGCTCGCCACGAGCTCTGTGCCCGTGATCTCCTTGGCCACCGCAGCCAGGTCGATCTCAGCCGGAGTGCCTTCCATGAGCAGGTTGACCGTCTCGCGAACGATGCCCCACGCGCCGAAAGCGATCAAGACGGCAATGCCCAGCGACAAGATCGAATCGACGTAGAGCCAGCCGGTGAGAAGGATCACGATTCCGGCCATGACTACGCCGACCGACGCGGCAAGGTCACCGGCCACGTGCATCAGCGCCGCCCTGATGTTCAAGCTGTGAGCCTCTCGCCGGAGGCCGAACACTACAAACAGGTTGATGGCGATGCCGACTAGAGCCGTGACGATCACGATGCCGGCCTGGACTGGTTGGGGGTGCGTCAGCCTTTGCACCGCCTCGTAGGCGATCGCCAGCACAATGACAATCAGCGTTACCGCGTTGACGAGGGCGGCCAGGATGCTCACGCGGTGGTAGCCGTAGCTTCGTCGGGAGTCTGCGGGACGGTCCGACTGAGCGACCGCAAACCAGGCAAGGCCTAGGGCGAAGACATCTGTCAGCACATGGCCGGCGTCAGAAAGAAGAGCCAGCGAATGTGAGGCCAGCCCGCCGGCGAGCTCGACGACGAGCACCGCGCAGGTCAGCCCCAGCGCCAGCTTGAGCGTGGAGCCGCGCGAGCTCACATGGTCCATTTGTTCATTGTTCCCACCTGGATCAACGTTCTATCGCCACCAGTCCTTGCCACGTTCAAGGTAGGCCAGGAGCATTCCATGGCGCAGGCCCTCGTGGCTGATCTGGAGGACCGCCAGCCCATACCAGTCGAGGAACAGGAGCAGGGCCTCGATCCCCGCTCGCATCGCCTTCACGCGGTTGGGCGGCAGGCCGACCGCCCGTGCTACCTCGGCCGCCCGTCCCCTGTCCAGGCGTGCTTCGCAAGCCAGAAGGTCAGCGGTCGTCAGCACCGACGGTGGGTTCCGGTGGGTGAGGACCAGGGGCAGGTTGGAGGCAGTTCCGCCGGTGGCGACCAGACGCTCGACCTCCCCGTCTGGAGCGTGAGCGAGCTCCCGCAACGCCGCCCTTCGCATGCGCGCCCGTTCCTCGGGTTTGGGCGGGTCGGAGAGAAAGGTGGCGGCGAGCACGCCAGACCCGATGGGAAGCGTCGCTTCCCGCAGCATCTCGCGCCCCCGCGCGACCACAACTTCCGTGGATGCGCCGCCCAGATCGACCATGGCCCACTCGCGGCGGACAGCGTGCCGGCTGGCCACGCCGAGGAAGCTGAGCTCCGCCTCCCGGTGCGCGGAAATCACGTGGACCGGCGTTCCGATCGCCTCGCCGGCCGCGCGGGCAAAATCGGCGCCGTCCCTGGCCTGGCGCACCGCCTGGGTGGCGCCGGCGATCAGGACCTCGAAACCGTGGGTGCGAGCCCGGGCGACGACCGAGCGAAGGGCGCGAATCGCAGGTTTGGCCCGAGCGCCGATGACGCCGGTCCGCGCAACCTGCGGACCGAGCTCGGGCATCTCGACGTAGTGGGCGACGTCCTCCAGCTTGCCCCGCACGACGTCGGCGACCAGCGCGTGCACAGTGTTGCTCCCAACGTCGACTGCGGCCAGGCGCATCAATGCGTCACTCTAAGTGGCCCGCTACCTTCGGGAAGCGGGACACTAATATCTCGCGGTGAGCAAGAAGAAGGGAACGCGCATCGAAAAGGACTCTATGGGCGAGATGGAGGTCCCCGCCGACGCCTTCTACGGCGCGTCGACGCAGCGCGCCGTGCTCAACTTCCCGATCTCCGGCCAGGCGATGCCGCGCCGCTTCATCCGAGCCCTCGGCATGATCAAGCGGGCGGCCGCCCAGACCAACCTCGAGCTCGGCCTGCTGTCGCGCCGTCGAGCGCGTGCGATCGCAGCTGCAGCGCAGCAGGTGATCGACGGCGAGCTGGACGGCCAGTTCCCGATCGACGTCTACCAGACCGGCTCCGGGACCTCGACCAACACGAATGCAAACGAGGTGATCGCGACGAGGGCGACCGAGATCCTGGGTGGTGCGAAGGGAGCGCGTCTCGTCCATCCGAACGACCACGTGAACCTCGGCCAGTCGTCCAACGACGTCATCCCGACAGCGTTTCAGCTCGCGTCCGCGATGGCGATCAAGGACGAGCTGATTCCAGCTCTGGAGCGGCTGCAAAAAGCGCTGGAGGCCAAGAGCAAAGAATTCTGGCCGGTGGTGAAGACCGGACGCACCCACCTCCAGGACGCGACGCCGATCCGGCTCGGCCAGGAGTTCAAGGGGTACGCCGGACAGGTGGAGGAATCGATTCGCCGCGCGGGGATCGCCATCGACGAGCTGGCCAGGATCCCCCTTGGCGGTACAGCCGTCGGGACTGGCATCAACACGCATCCGCAGTACGCGCGAATCGCAGCGGCGAGGCTCGCCAAGGCGACGGGAGTGCCCGTGCGTGAAACCTCCAATCACTTCCACGCGCAGGCCACACTCGACGCACTTGTGGCCGCGCATGGTGGGCTGCGCACGATTGGGACCAGCCTGTGGAAGATCGGTTCTGACGTGCGGTTGATGGGTACCGGCCCGATCGCGGGCCTGGGCGAGCTAAAGCTCCCCGAGACTCAGCCTGGCTCGAGCATCATGCCGGGCAAGGTGAATCCGGTCATCGTCGAATCGCTTCTCATGGTTATCGCCCGCGTGTTCGGCAACGACCTGACGGTGACCATCAGTGGACAGTCCGGCAGCTTTTTCGAGTTGAACGTGATGATGCCCGTCGCCGGAGTTGCGACGCTCGAATCGATCACTCTGCTCGCGACGTCGGTCCGCAACTTCTCGGAACGCTGCATCGAAGGTCTCCAGGCAACCGACCGCGGCCCGGAGCTGGTCGAGCGCAGCCCGATGCTTGCGACGGCGCTCAATCCAATCCTCGGCTACGACGAAGCAAGCAAGATCGCGAAGGAATCCATCCGCACCGGGAAGAGCATCCGCCAGCTCGCACGCGCGAAGGGAGTGAGCGAGGCGGCGCTCAACAAAGCGCTGGACCTCGCGAAGATGACCAAGCCGGGCCTGGAAGGACCGGGCGGGGGCGGCTAGGGTCGACTGATGCGCCGCCGTCGAATAGGCGAGGAAGCGGCGCCGCACTAAGAAGTGAAGACTCGACCGCGCCACCCGCTGTCGCGCTTTCGGCTCGCGGTCGTGCTTCTCGGCGTGATCATCGTCTACGGCATCACCGGCTACACGGTGATCGACGGGTGGAACCTGCTCGACTCCTTCTACATGGTGATCATCACCATCAGCACTGTCGGGTACCAGGAGATTCATCCTCAGGGGGTCGGCGGCCGGATCTTCACCTCGACGCTGATCGTCGTTGGCGTAGCTACCATGCTGTATGGCTTCGGCGTTTTTGCGGAAACGCTCGCCGAAAACGCCTTTGGCAATTACAGGAGAGAGCGCCAGTTGGAGCGCAGCCTGAACCAGCTCCGCGACCACTTCATCATCTGCGGCTACGGCCGCATCGGGACGCAGATCGTCGCTGAGTTCGAGGAGCACAAGGTTCCGTATGCGGTGATCGACCAGACGGAGGAAGCCGTCGGTCGCCTGCGCGCCGAGGGTCGCCTGCATATCGAAGGCGACGCCTCCAGCGAGGAGCTTCTCGGGCAAGCCGGTATCGAGCGCGCTCGCGGACTGATCTGCGCGGTCGACTCAGACGAGCGGGCCGTGTACATCGTTCTCTCCGCTCGCGCGCTGAACCCGGGCCTCTACATACTCGCCAGGGCGGGCCGCCCCGAATCGATCCGGCGGCTCGAGCTCGCGGGCGCCACCAGGACGATTTCTCCCTATCGCATGGCAGGCCACCTGATGGCCGAGCTCGCCGTCCGCCCCGCGCTGGTCGACGTCCTCGATACGCTCCACCACGGCGAGTCGGAGATTGCAGTCGAGGAGATGCTCGTGTCAGTGGGCATGGCCGCGGTCGGCAAGACCATCGAGGAGAGCGGCTTGCTGGACGCCTCAGCGGCGAAGTTGCTTGCGTTGAGACGCCGCGACGGGACGCTGTACGTCAACCCCAGCCCGGAGCTGCGCCTGCAGGTGGGCGACCTCTTGATCGCGCTTGGCTCCGAGGATCAGCTCCTGAAGTCGGCCTCGCTGCTCAAATAGTCAAATATCCGTTCTCCTAGAGTGGGGTCGATGAGGTCATTGGCCAGGCGGCCCGAGCGTGTCATGCTCGGCTCGGTTGCCATCGGTGTCGCCCTGGTGGTTGCCAAACTCGTGGTCGGCCTGCTCACGGGCAGCCTGGGCATTCTGAGCGAGGCGGTCCACTCCATCTTCGACCTCGCCGCAAGCACATTCACGCTCTTCGCAGTGCGTACCGCGAGGAAGCCTGCCGACCGGGAGCATCCCTACGGTCACGGGCGCGCGGAAAACCTCGCCGCCTTCACCGAAGGAGTCTTACTGCTGATCACCGCAATCGGGATCGGATACGAGGCGATCCATCGCCTCACCGCCGGCGGCACGATGGTGAATCCGGCCGGCTACGCGTTCGCCCTTTTGATCGGGACCCTCTTGATCGAGACGGGTCGAGCCTTCGTCTTGAGGCGGATCGGCCGGCTTGCCTCCAGCGAAGCGATGCTGGCCGACGCCACAGACCGCGTGGCCGACGTGCTCGCCACGATTGGGGTCCTCGCCGGCCTCGTTGGCGTTCGGATGGGCTTTACGTGGGCTGACTCCGCCGCGGCTCTGCTCGTGGCCGGCATCATCTTTCGCGCCGCGGGACAGGTCGCGTGGCGCTCGGGCGACATCCTAATCGACCGTTCCGCCGCCGGACCAGAGAAGCAGATTCGGGCCGCGATCAAGGATGTGGACGGAGTACGCGAGGTCCGCTCCGTGCGCGTGCGGCGTTCGGGGCCGAACTTCATCGGCGACGTGCACATCGCCACTGGACGGATGCTTCCGGTCGAGGCGGCTGCAGCGCTTGTCGATGACGTCAAGCGGCGGGCTCGCTCGGTGCTGCCGACGCTCGACCTGTCGGTGGTCGTGGAGGGTCAGGCTTTGCAGGGCGACCTCGTCGAGCGCATCCATGCGGCCGCCGCGCGCAACAGCGGTGTTCGCGACCTCCACAACGTGACAGTCGAGCGCGAGGCCGACGGGTCGCTTCACCTGACGATGCACGCGAAGCTGCCGGGCGATATGACACTCGCCAACGCATCGCAAGCCAGCTCAGTTCTCGAGCAGGCGCTGCGCAATGAGCTTCCGGACGCTACGCGCATCGACATCCATCTCGAACCGATGGAGCCTCACGTCGTGAGCGGCGAGGACGTGACCGCAAGGCGAGCCCAGCTGGCCGCCCGCATGCGCGAGATCGTCGAATCACACCCCGAGGTGAAGCGGTGCGTGGACGTCGAGCTGAGCGACCGTCATCAGCGCATTCACGCTCACGTGGTCGCAGAGGTTGCCGGCGACATCGATCTCGAGCACGCTCACCGGATCGAGACGGAGCTGGAAGGGATGATCCGGCGCGAGTTTCCTGAGGTACACGAGGTCGTGGCCCGAGCGACCGCATGAGAATTCCCCTTTAAGTGAGGCCCGGGCGGGCAGCCGATCTTCCCGCTCTGGTTCGGCTCTGGCACGCGGAGGTGCGCGCCGGACGCCGTGACAGCGTGCCGCGCGAGGTCGAGCTGCGCGGGCTCCTTGCCCATTTCGACTGGGAAGCACGATCTCGGCTGGTGGAGGATGGCGCGGGCCATCTTTCGGGCGCGGGCCATCTTTCGGGCGCGGTTCTGGTGACGAGCCGCGAGTCGGGTGCGGGAACCGTCGCTCGTGTCGACCCGGCAGCCGATGGGGAAGGCGCGGATCAAGCGATGCGAGACCTCGTGAACTGGAGTCTCCAACTCTCGCGCGCGGCCGGCGCTGCGGCGGCCCAGGTATGGGTTGGGCCCGGTCACGGCGATCGACTACGCGCCGTTGGGCTCGAGATGGTGCGGCCGTGGTGGCGGATGGACCGCGGCATGACAGGAAGCCTCCCTACGCCCGCGCCGGTTCCGGGCTATGAGCTGGTGGACGGTTTGAAAACCTCGCGGGCTTTTTCGTGGGCGGAGATGCACAACCGCTCGTTCGCCGACCACTGGGGCTTTTCTCGACGCAGCGAGGGCGAGCTGATGACGGGGAAAGCGCCGCAGCTCTGCTTGCTCGCCGTCGCGGCCGCGACCGGGGAACCGGCTGCAGTGACGTTGTGCCAGCTCGAGACGTACACCGACGATTCGCGCCCTCAGCCCGTCGGCCTCGTGAGCTCGGTCGGGACCTTGCCAGCCCACCGCCGCCGCGGCCTGGCCGTCTGGCTCGTGGCCGAAGGGCTGCACCGGCTTCGCAGCGCGGGGGCGCATCACGCCTCTCTCTACGTCGACGGCCAGAGCCAGACTCGCGCCTTCGACGCCTACCGAAAGCTTGGCTTCGAGTTGGCGTTCGAGACTGAGGTCTGGGAAGCTAGGTTCCCTTGAAGCTTGCCGTGGTGCTTGCCACCGTGCTGGCGTCGTTGGCGTGCGCGCCTTCGCAGGCAAAGGCGCCCGCGGGCGGGGCCGGCGTCTTCAGTCCGGCGCCGTCTCCAGCGCCGACGCTGGACGCTGCCATTCGCCATTCCGTCGACCTGGGCCCGGCCGACTCCGCGACAGTCGTTTCGCTCAGCTTCGGACTCAACGTGCGCGACCCGCAGCGCCTGGCGCAGCTAATCGCTTCGGGGCGCACCGTGTCGCCGGAGGCGTACGCCGCCGAATTCGGGCCCGACCCGGTCGCGGTGCAGGCTGCGGTGGCGTCTCTGCAAGGTGAGGGGTTCCGCGCGTCATGGCGACCCGGCTCCAGCCTCATCGCCGCTGACGGTCCCGCCCCGCTGGCGGCCGCCCTTCTGCACATCGCCATCGACAGCTTTCGACTGCCCGACGGCACCACTTTCTACGCCGCGCTCGCGGAGCCCCAAATTCCGGCTCAGCTCGCCAGGCTGGCGAGCAATGTCAGCGGGCTGGACAACTACCGGCGCGCGCACAGTCGCGCCGTCCGGCGTGGCGGCCTCACACCCACCGACGTCCTCGCCTTCTACAACATCAAACCGCTGCGCCAGGCGGGGCTCGACGGGACCGGACAGACAATCGTCCTGCCGGAGATCGACGACCTGCCGAACCTCTCGGACCTCAACAAGTTCGCGCAGGAATTCGGACTTCCGCCGTTCGACTCGATCCTGACTGTGAAGCGCGACCCCAACTGGGGGACACCGCTGAAGCCGCAAGGCGAGACGGTGCTCGACCTCGAGATCATCCATGAGATCGCGCCCGGCGCGAAGCTGGTCGTCTACCTTTCCGCGCCGGACTTCGGACACGGTGACCGCGCGTTCGACCAGATGGTCACCGACCATCTGGGGTCGATCATCTCCGAAAGCCTCGGCGCGTGCGAACCGGACACCCCGAGCGGCCATCGCAACACCTACGCGAGCATCCAGGACAGGGCGGTGGCGCAAGGCATGTCGCACTTCGTCGCAACCGGCGACAACGGCGCCTACACGTGTGGGGAAGACCAGGGTCCGGCGGGAAGCTTTCCCGCAACGCTGCCGACGGTGACCGCTGTCGGCGGGACCACGGTCTTCGAATCCGAGCAGGGGGTCTACTTCAAGGAGTCGGCGTGGGGTGGCCCGATCGAGGAAAGCGGCAGTGGCGGAGGACCCAGCCGTTTCTACGCTTTACCCGCCTATCAGAAGAGCATCTCCCAGGCGCTCGGGCACGGTTTTCGGCAAGTGCCTGACGTATCTGCCGACGCCGACCCCGCCACGGGCTTTCATATCGTGTTCCAGGGCAAGGATGGCCAGGCTGGCGGAACGTCGGCGTCGACCCCGCTGTGGGCGGCGACTATCGCCCTGATCAACCAGGACCTGAAGAAGAAAGGTCTCCGCGAGGTTGGATTCGCAAACCCCGCCCTCTACTGGATGGGCGAGAACTCGTCCAGGCTGCCGGCCAAACCGTTTCACGACATCACGACCGGCAACAACCTGGCTTACAACGCCGGCCCAGGCTGGGATTTTGCCACCGGCTGGGGCAGCATGGACGCTGCCGCGCTCGACGCCGCGTGGATCCTCTACATAAAAGGTGGAGGAGGATGACGGAACAAGGTCAGCTCGAGGGACCGCCGCTCGTCACCTGCCCGCACTGTGGCCGGACGGTGCCGGCCGGCAACTTCTGCGGCCACTGTGGCGCGCATCTGCCCAGCGCGAGCACCACGCGCCGGCACGCGTTCGCCGCGGTGCCGACGGAACGAGTCGCGCACCTGTCCATCATCAGCACTCTCTTCCCGCACCTTCCGCACCGCCGAGGTGGCGCATTTCGGTGGGCGCTGCTGGCCGGCGGTGCTGCAGTTCTGGTCCTGGCCGCGCTGCACCTGTTCGCCCCCGCAACTGTCGCTGCGACCTTGCTGCTGCCGGTTCTCTACCTGCTTTACCTGTACGAGGTCGAGGTCTATGAAGACGAGCCATGGCTCGTCATCGGGGCAACGATGGTCACGGGCGCGGTGCTGGGTTACGCCTTCACAGCGTTCTCCGGCCGCGCGGTGTCGCTCCTGAACCTGACCGGAGATCGAGACAACTCTTTCGTCCTGGCCGGAGTGGCGATCCCGATCGTCGCGCAAGCGTTGATGCTGGCCGGGCCGCTGTTGCTCTACGTGTTCAGAGGCCGATTCCGCGAACCGCTCGACGGCCTGACGTTTGGCGCCGCGTCCGCTCTGGGGTTCACCCTGACGAGCTCGCTGACAAAGTTCTGGCCCGCGATCACGGGATCACTGGTCTCAGGCGGTGATCCTATCGACTGGTCGTTGCGACTGCTTCAGGTGGGCATCCTCGTGTCTTTGATCAACGCGAGCACCACAGCGCTCGTTGCCGCGGCAGTGTGGCTGCAGCGGTACGACCGGCGCCGGATCAGCAGACCCTGGGCCTCGAGCATCCTTGCCACGCTGATCGTGGCGTTCGGCGCGCAATTGGTGGTCGGGATGCTCACCTTCGCACTACCCAATGTCGCAACCGAGGTGTTGATCCGCCTGGTGGCCGCGCTCGCCCTCCTTCTATATGTGAGGCTGGTGATCCACCAGGCGCTGATGGTCGAAGGCGTCGAACACGAGATCGGCCCCGATTCGCCGTGCCCCGAATGCCACCGGATCGTCCCCACGATGACTTTCTGTCCCTCTTGCGGCGCCGCGAGGGCGGCGGGTTCCAAGCTGGGCCGCGCGCGGGTCGGAGGCACTGCGTAGATGGCGATGTTCTGCGGACGGTGCGGAGCCCAGGTGGCGGCGGGCGCGCCCTTTTGCGGCCGCTGCGGCGCACCGCAGGTAACGCAGGCAGTGGCGGCCGCGCCGATTTACAGCTATCCGGTCGCGGTTCCAGCCCGGTCCCCCCGCCGCTTCGGGACTTCGCAGATCGCAATCGCCGGCGTCCTGCTCGCCATCCTTGCGGCAGTGACAGTCGCGGTGACCGCCTTCGCCGTCTCGCAGGCAATCGGCGGCAGCCGCGCGACCTGCACCGTCAACTGCGCGCCAAAGTTCGTCACTCCCCTTCCTGAATCGAGGACGTTCCGCAGCTCAGCGTTCAAATATGAGGTCGACTACAGCTCCGCCTGGACCGTGCGAAGCCAGGACGCCAACGGTGTCTTACTGGGCACCAGGCTGGGGACGCTGGAGGTTGTCGGGAGCAGGAGCACGCTGCCGCCGGACCAGACGATCAAGTCCGCTGTCGCCGCGCTGCCTTCGGCGCAGTGGCAGAACGTCGTCCAGGTCTCAGATTTGAAAGGGGCGCACATCGGCGACCAGAACGGCCTTGGCGCCGTCTACTCGGCGAACCTCATCGGGGCCAACTCCACCATCACAAAAGTGCAATTTGCCGTGATCGCCGCAACTCGCAACGGGGTGACCGTCGTGATTGTTGCCGTCGACCCTGCCGACCTCAAGGGTTCGCCCCACGGCATCCCCGAGGCCCAGGACTTCGATTACTTATGCGCGGAGTTCCGCTGGGCCTAAGCAAATGTTCTTCGATACCGGGCTGCTCGCATTTGTCGGAATCTGCCTTCTTCTTGCTGTCACGCCGGGGCCGGACATGGCGGTGGTGACGAAGAACGCGCTCGCCCACGGCCGCCGAGGCGTGGTGCTGACGACGACGGGAATTGCGCTGGCCCTTGCGATCTGGATCATCGCGACAGCGATCGGCTTATCCGCTCTGCTGCGAGCTTCCGCCGACGTGCTCTTCGTTCTCAAGCTCGTGGGCGCCGCTTACCTTGCATACCTCGGCTTGCGGACGCTGGTCGAATCGCGGCGCCGTCCGGGTGACCTGCTTGCGAACGTCCCCGCCGCCGCGCCGGCCCACGCGATCTTTCGACAGGGATTTTTCTCCGCCATGTCAAACCCGAAGCTCGGCGTGTTCTTCGTCACGTTCCTGCCGCAGTTCGTGGCGCCCGGTCAGGCGGTCCTGCCGCGATTGTTGCTGCTAGGCGCGATCTTCGCGGTGATCGGGTGGACGTGGTTGAACGTGTACGGACTGTTCGTCACGCGGGTCCGCGAATTCATCACGGCGCCGCGGGTCCGCCAGTGGATGGACAGGGTCACCGGCGTGGTCCTGCTCGGTTTCGGCGCCCGGCTCGCGGTCGAGCGGCTTTAGCCGACCTAAGTGGAATCCGGAAGGTCGAAGGAGATCTCGTAGACGCCACCACTCAACTTGGCTTGGTGAATCCAACCCATTTTCCGCAACAGGCCGAGCATCTGCTGGTTCTCCGGCAGCACGATGAGCGAGAAGCTCTTGATGCCGTGCTCGCGAGCGACCCGCGCGAGGATTGCAAGCAAAGCGCCGCCCAGTCCCCGGCGCTGGAACTCGTCGACCACAGCCACCGCACCCTCGGCGACGTCGGCGCCGGGCACGCGGTCATAGCGAGCCACGCCCAGAATGCGCTCGCTACCGCTCGGTTTGTGCGTCGTCGCGACGAGAGCGAAGCGATCGTTGTAGTCGACCACCGCGAGCCGGTGCGCTAGGGCGTCCGGCATCCGCTTCAGCGGTGAGAAGAACCTGAAATAGACAGTCCGCTCCGACATCGCCGCAACGGCCTCATGGAGAAGCGGTTCGTCCTCAGGTTTGATGGGCCTGACATGGACCTTGGTCCCATCTTTCAGATCGAGGACCAGAGGCTCGAAATCGGACGATGGCACTGCTACAAGGTAGCGGCCTTTACCATCCGCGATGCATGACCGACCCAAGCCCCTGGCAGCGATGGCGCAACCTGAGCTTCGCCGCCGGCGCGGCTGTGGCAGTGCTGTTCGCCGCGTGGGATCTCTACAAATGGGTCGAGGCCTACGTGTCCGACCACTTCCACAACGACTTCACCTTCTATGTGGCGGCGGCGAGGATCGGGGCCAGCCGCGGCTGGCCGTCGATCTATGACCTTTCCATCCAGCAGACGGAGCTCGACGCGATCGGGTCCGGCATCAAGATCGCCGAGCTCGCCCGCTACATCAGCCCCCCACCTGTCGCATGGCTCGCGCTGCCGCTTGTGCCGCTGCCTTACGAGGTTGGTTACTGGATGTGGAGCGCGCTGCTGCTGATCACCCTCGTCTGGACCTGGTACCTGGCCGCGCCTGGTGGACCATGGCGTCTCGTCCACCTGGCGGCCGCGATCGCGTGGCTCCCGGTCATCTATGGATTGCAGCTCGGCCAACCTGCTCTGTTCGTGGCCCTGGGCGTGGCCGGTTGTTACGTGCTGCTGCAAGCGAGGCGGCCTTTCTGGGCCGGAATGGCGCTCGGCGCTCTGGCGCTCAAGCCTCAGCTTGCCTTCCTCGTGCCTGCAGCGCTGCTGCTGAGCGGACGGACGAGAGCTTTCTGGGGGAGCGTCGTCGCGCTCGGCGTTCTGGCAGGCGCATCGGCTCTAGCTCTCGGACCGGGCGGCATTGCAGCGTACGAAGCGCGATTGAACTTTGCGGCGAGCGTGCCTGTGAATCGCGAGCTGACGCTCGCTCCCTTGATCGCGAGCCTCGCGGTGACGCGAGTGATCCAAGTCGCGATCGCACTCTGGGCCCTCTTTCTCGCCTTCCGGTTTCGCCGGCGCGGAAATGAGTGGGTTTTGGTCCCGGCGCTGGTCGGAGGAATGCTCGCCACCCCGTACCTTCATCTCGACGACCTCGTGATGCTGGGCCTCGCGGGTTGGCTGTACCTACGGACGTCCCCGCCGGCCTGGACGTGGCTGGTGGTGCTCGGCCTCGTCATCGCCGCCGAGGGCATACCCTTTTTTGGACCGCTGCCTCTGATCGCCGGCGAGCTGGTCGCGCTGGTGCTTCTGTCAGTCGCGGCGCAGAAAGTTGACGACCGCAATCGCGACCATCACCACTCCGAAGGCGAGCGTGATGGGAAGCACGTTGCCGTTGATGGTCCGCCATAGCCAGTCGATGACCGAGCCCGGAAGCCCTGGCCAGGATCAGCTCCCGTGGCGGCCGGCACCCTCTGAAAAGCGCTGGGCGCCTTGCTGAGCTTCGCCTGATGCGAGCACGTCGACGCCGCCCCGGTGCTCCGCCTCCGCCGCGTCCTCGAGGCTGAGCGACCATTGGTTCAGAGCGCTGCGGCGGTCAACGCGCAGCGCGCCGGACGGGAACGCCGCGATCTCGTGGGCCAGCTTCTGCGCCTCGTCGAGTGCGCGGCCGGGCTCAACGAGACGCGTGACGAGGCCGATCTGCAGAGCTTCCTCGGCACCGACCGGGCGGCCTGTGAGAATCATGTCCAGCGCTCTGCCCTGGCCGATCAAGCGGGGCAGCCGGACCGTGCCGAGGTCGATCAGCGGAACGCCGAAACGCCGGTTGAACACGCCGAGCGTCGCGTTGCGGGCGGCGACCCGGAGGTCGCACCACAGCGCGAGCTCGAGCCCTCCAGCGACCGCGTAGCCCTCGATCGCGGCGATCACCGGCTTGCTCAAGCTCATCTGCGTCGGCCCCATCGGACCAGCACCCGCTTCCGGCAGGCGATTCGTAGCACCTGCTGCAAGCGCTTTCAGGTCGTAACCTGCGCAGAAGTTTCCGCCGGCTCCGGTCAGGACCGCGACCGCCAGGCTGTTGTCCTCCTCAAGGTGCCGGAACGCATCGGCGAGAGCGGCGGCCGTCTCCGCGTCGACGGCGTTGCGCACCTCCGGCCGCGCGATGGTGACGGTCATCACTCCGTCTTCGGCCGAGAGCTCGACCTTCACGTGAAAGGGTTGCGCCCTCTCCCTACTCCGCGTCCATGTATGGATAGCGGTGATCGGTGGGCGGAACGTAGGTCTCCTTGATCGTCCGCGGGCTGGTCCAGCGGATGAGGTTGAGGATCGATCCTGCCTTGTCGTTGGTGCCTGAGGCCCGCCCTCCCCCGAATGGCTGCAGGCCGACCACGGCGCCCGTCGGCTTGTCGTTGATGTAGAAGTTGCCCGCGGCGTTGACCAGGGTTTCGGACGCCTTGCGAATCACCTGGCGGTCGCGAGCGAAGATCGCTCCCGTCAGCCCGTACGGGCTGGTGCGATCGACCAGTTCCAGCGTGTCCTCGAACTTTCCGTCGGCGTAGGGATAGACGGTGAGGATCGGGCCGAACAGCTCCTCTTTCAGAAGGCGGAAGTCCGGGTCTGTCGTTTCGATGACGGTCGGGCGCACGAACCACCCCACCTTGTCGTCGCCCTTGCCGCCGGCGACGACCTTCGCCACGTCGGACTTTCGCGCATATTCGATCGCGGTCATGTGCTTCGAGTACGCGTTGCCATCGATCACGGCACCCATGAAGTTGCGGAAGTCCGCAACATCGCCCTGAGGGATGGCCTCGACCTCGTCGGCCATCTCGGATCGCATCCTCTTCCACATGGATTGCGGAATGTAGGCACGTGACGCGGCCGAGCATTTCTGCCCCTGGTACTCGAAGGCGCCTCGGATCAAAGCCGTGCGAAGTGCATCCGCGTCGGCCGACTCGTGAGCGACCACGAAGTCTTTGCCTCCCGTCTCGCCAACCAGCCGCGGGTACGTGCGGTAGTGATCGACGTTCTGGCCGACCGTCCGCCACATGCCCTGGAACACCTCGGTCGACCCTGTGAAGTGAATGCCCGCAAGGTCCTTGTGGGCGAGCACCTGCTCCGAGATCTTCGCCGCGCTTCCGCTGACCATGTTGATGACACCGGGAGGCAGGCCTGCCTCGTTGAGGATCTCCATCAGGAAGTGACTTACGAGAAGCGCCTGCGTCGCGGGCTTGAAGACGACGGTGTTGCCCATCAGGGCCGCAGCTGTGGGCAGGTTGGCGCCGATGGACGCGAAGTTGAACGGGCTGACCGCGAAAACGAAGCCCTCGAGCGGTCTGTACTCGAGCCGGTTCCAGGCGGTGCCGTCGTTGGAGGGCTGCTGGTTGAGGAGCTGGTCGCCGAAAAAGGCGTTGTACCTCCAGAAGTCGACGGACTCGCAGGCGGCGTCGATCTCGGCCTGGTGGACGGTCTTCGACTGCCCCAGCATCGCTGCAGCGTTGATGGTGTCCCGCCACGGACCCGCGAGCAGAGACGCCGCGCGCAGGAGCACCGCGGCACGCTCGTGATAAGACGTCGCGGCCCAGGCCTTGCGCGCCTTGAGCGCGGCGGCGATCGCGTCGTCGAAGTCCTTCGGCCCCCCTACGGCGTACTCGGAGATGCTGAGCTCCTTGCGGTGCGGCGCCCGGATGTCAGCCCTGGATGCGCCCCACCGCCGCTCGCCGCCGATCTGCATCGGGACCTCGGTTCGTGCGTCGGTGAGCTCCGCCAGGCGGGCCTTCAGAGTCTTGCGGTGGGGATCGCCAGGCGCGTACTGGCGAACCGGCTCGTTGACCGGGGTGGGAACTCGGAAGTGTCCGTCGGCGGTCATCTTGCGACCTCATCGTAACCCGGTCCCGTATTTCATTTGAGGCGCCCTGCGAGGGCCCCTGCCCGCGCGTTCAAGACTGTTGGGAGGCGCTGTTTGGTCGGACTGATCTCCTCGCGATCCACATCCGCGCCGGAACGGATCCGAAGCACTGTCGCGCTCTTGGCGCGACGCGGTTACGCCCTGAGCCCGCAAAGCCTCGCCGAGCTGTGCCTTGGCGGCTCGGTCTCTCCGGACGAGGTCAGGTGGGCGACTGCCGCGAGCCCCGACCTAAGCCTGATCGAAGACATGGTCGTCGATCGCACCTCCCGGAGCCGGGTGGGGGAAATCCGCTCTCGCGCAGCCGATCACGGCGCCGACGCGGCCACTTATGTCCAGATGACAAAGCGGTTTGTTCAGACCCTTGTCGCATTCGCGCCATTCATCCGGAGCGTCTCCATCGCGGGATCGCTCGCCAGCGGTGGCTTTCGAGCTTCCGACGACGTCGACCTCAACCTCATCGTTGACGACGGGCACCGCCATCTCGCCTACGTCGCGGTGAACACGCTCGGGCTGGTGCACGCCCTCGCACATCGGACCAAGCCTGTCGACGACCTCACGCGACGCCCGCTGGCGCCGCGCCTGATGACCGCAAACCTGATTCTCGAGCGCTCGCAGTGCCTGCCCCTAGTGCGGCAGGACGAAGACATGGCGTTCGAGCTGCTGATGGCCGAGCCCCTTTTCGGTATCGAAGGGATCGACGAGCTCATGGCCGCCAACCCCGCCCTGCTGGAGCATTTTCCTCAGCTGGCCGCAAAACAGGCCCGCCTTCTCATCGATGGGCCAACCCGCCGGATGCCTGCAGCGTTGTTTCCCACGTTTCTGGATGGAGCCGCGCGAATGCTTGGCGAAGCCGCTTGGCGCTACATGCAATGGACGCGGCGCGACCGTCCCGAAGCACTGGCGCGCGTGGCCTACGTGCGAGCCACCATGCGTCCTTACACCTTGTTCGACGGACCCGGCTGAACGTGATGGGAGCGATCGCCATCGCCCTCATCGGTCTGACCAGCCTTGCCCTCTTTGGATTCGGCGCGAACGTCCTCTACCTGACTCTGCGATCGATCCGTCTCCAGCCGCGCCGGATTTCATCAGTTACACATGGCACTGAGCCGAAGGTCTGCGTCCAGGTGCCGATCTACAACGAGCGCTACGTAGCCGAACGCATTCTCGACGCGGTGTGCGAGCTGGACTGGCCGAACGATCGGTTCGAGGTGCAGGTCCTTGACGACTCTGACGACGACACCGTCTCGATCATCGCCCGCCGTGCTGCCCATTGGCGCCGCCGCGGAATCGATGTGGTGCAGGTGAGACGCAATTCCCGCCATGGGTTCAAGGCGGGCGCGCTGGCACACGGTATGACCCTCACCGACTCACCGTTCATAGCGATTTTCGACGCGGACTTCATTCCTCCGCGCGACTTTCTCCGCCGCTCGTTGGGAGCTTTCGACGATCCGACCATCGGCTTCGCACAGGCTCGATGGGGCCATCTCGACGAGGGCTACTCGTGGATCACGCGACTGCAGGCGTTTGCGCTCGACTATCACTTCCTCGTCGAGCAGCCAGTCCGCTCGGCACAAGGCTACTTCACCAATTTCACCGGTACCGCCGGCGTGTGGCGAAGGACCGCAATCGAGGATTCGGGCGGCTGGAGCGCAGCCACGCTGACAGAGGACCTGGACCTCAGCTACCGGGCGCAGCTGCGCGGCTGGCGTGCCGCTTACATACATGACCTGGTCGTGCCCGAGGAGCTGCCAGTTTCCTTTGACGCATTTCGCCGTCAACAGTCTCGATGGGCCACCGGCAGCTTCCAGACAGCCTTCCGCCTGCTCATGCCGGTACTGCTGAGCCGCGTCAGGCCGGCCGTCAAGTTCCAGGCCGCCATGCACCTGCTGGCCTTCGGTGCGGGACCCGTGCTACTCGTCCAGCTGGGGTCGTATCCGTTGCTGCTGCTCAGCGTTGATCACCCCACGCTTCCGTGGCAGCTCTCTGACGCCGGCGTGCTGTTTGTGGCGATGGGCATAGTGCCCTGGATCGGTTACATCGTCGCGCAGACCAGGCGTGGACGGAGGTGGTGGTCGGGCGTGCCCTCCCTGACCTGCCAGGTGGTGGGCGCCGGCCTGTCTTTCACTGTCTTCATTGCGCTGCTCCGCGCGACTCGGAGCGGCGGCGAATTCGTACGCACGCCAAAGCATCAGATAGTGGAGCGCGGACAGGAGTGGCGTGACCAGGCGTACGTGCGAGTGGGCGACCTGAGAGCGTTCGGAGAGGCAATCCTCGGAATCGGGGCCCTCACTTTTGTGCCCTTCGCAATAGGGCAGGGTCAGTGGCTAGTGGCGATCTACTCCTGCCTTTTCGCACTCGGATTCCTGACGGTGGCCGGTTTGAGCTGGATCGACGTCCTTCAGGTGTGGACCCTTCGAAGGCTTGGGCGACACGCGCTAGGGCGACTCCAGGCAGCCGGGCCAAGAGTTGCCCTGCTCGGGCTGTGCGGGGTGCTCCTGCTCTTCGCCGCTCAGATTCCTGAGCCCTTCGAGGACGGTTACGGACACTGGCTGATCGCGGCGAATCTCGCCTCGACCGGCCACTTGCAAGACCCGCTGTTCGGGATGGAAGACACGTGGCTCCCTGGCTATCACGTGCTGGCCGCGGCAGTCCTCCACACGTTCGGGCTGTGGCAGCTCGGCGCGCTGAAAGCCCTTGGAGCCCTGCTTGGGGTGGTCACGCTTGCGTGTGCCTACGCCCTCGCACCGAACGTTCGCCAGGCACGCCTCGCTGTCGTCCTGCTGGCACTGAACCCAGTCTTCTTGTTCACGTCCGGATCGTCCGTAGCGGAGCCACTTCTGACCGCGCTGCTCACAGCCGGGGCACTGGCCGCGGTCCGGGGCCGGTTGAAGCTCGCCGCAGTGCTGGCGGCGTTCGCGTGCTTGACCGCCACCAAAGCCTGGATCTGGATCGCCGCAGTGGCAGGCGTGGTCGCGTTAGACCTTCTGCGACGTCGAAGCGCGTTGAGACGCCCGCTCCCCGCAATCGCTTTGGCTGTTCCGGCGATCGCGCTGCTCGTGTTTCTTCAACTTGGATTTGCGCCCGTCAGCCACTCCGTCGCGCGTGGTTCGCTCGAGGTCGCCTCGGCCACCGCTCGGGGGAGCATCCCTGCGGGAGGGCTGGCTCGCGTCGGCGAGCTCGCTCTAAACCTCGGCCTGGCCGCACTTCCTTTGTTCGCCTTCGGCTTGATCGGCCTGTGGACTGTGATCCGTGACGCGGCCAGCGCGCGCGAGAGGACGACCTTGCGCTTCCTACACATCCCAGCGCTCGTCTACCTGGCGGCGGTCTTTGGTCTGGTCGCCGCCGGCGCATACACGGGCAGCCACCGCTACCTGTACCCGGCTCTGCCCGCGCTCGCCCTTCTCACCGCCACCGCACTGGATCGCCAGCGCGGCCTGGTCCGGGTGGCAACCGTCGCGGCAAGCGGACTGCTGGCACTCGGCTTTCTCCCGGTGTTCCTGGGATTCGCCGCGCAGAACGCCGGGCTCGTCGCGGCCGGCAAGGCCGCTGCAGGCAGGTCCGGTGTTCTGGTCACGGATTCGCCGGTCGCGGCCTTTTACAGCCGCAAGCCGCCGGTCGAACTCGCCGGCTCGCG
>Ga0209011_1000120_pt1 | contig 42423 bp, 43 predicted proteins | sample BlaSpr_A8_OM1_M3_FD_187986 | JGI IMG/M metagenome (GOLD analysis project Ga0209011, IMG submission 187986) | Forest soil microbial communities from Thunder Bay, Ontario, Canada - Black Spruce, Ontario site 2_A8_OM1_M3 (SPAdes) (version 2) | ecosystem: Environmental > Terrestrial > Soil > Boreal... | reverse complement strand
ACCTCGGTGGCGAAGTAGGCCTTGGTGTCCCAGGGCAGCAGGTAGCCGGTCAGGGAGAGGGCCAGGATGCAGAGCAGCATGAGGACGCCGACTATCCAGTTCAGCTCGCGGGGGGCGCGGTAAGAACCGGTCCAGTAGACGCGAGACATGTGGATGAGGACCATCACGATCAGGATGTTGGCACCCCAGAAATGGACGCCTCGGATGAGCCATCCAAGGTACTGCGTGTTCTGGATGAACTGGACGCTGTTGTAGGCCGGCGAGTTGCCCGGGACCCCCGCGTCGGGGACGTAATAGAAGGAGAGAAAGACACCTGTCAGCAGCTGGAGCACGACGAGGATGAAGACCATCCCGCCGAAGCAGTAGTAGAAGGCGTTGGCAAAGTTCGGCACGCGCTGGTACAGGGCCTCGTCGACCGCCTTCGTGAACGGATAGCGCTCGTCGAGCCAATTCACCACCGCCACCTGGATCTCGCGTGGGTGAGGAATTGCCATTGCTAGAAGCCCAGAACGATGCCGTCGACCTGGATCGTGGTCGGGTCGGAGCCCTGCTTCCAGGTCAGGTGTGACAGTGGCGCCGGCGCGGGGCCGGCGAATCTCTGGCCGTTGAGGTGGAATCGCGATCCGTGACAGGGGCAGTCGAAGCTCGCGGCGGCTTCATTCAATCCAACCGGGCAGCCGAGGTGTGAGCAGTTGATGGCCAAGCAGTCGAGCTTCCCGTTGTTCTTGACGACGAAGCCGCCGAACGCCAGGTCGCCTGCCGCGTTGTCACCTCCGCCGTCGGCCATGATGAACGCGGAGTTAGGGCTCGTCGGGGCGTTGAACTTGACCGCCTCCCCGTCCTTCAGCTGGTCGATCGGCTTGTCCAGGGTGATCGTCAGGAGGCCTTTCTTCTGGCCTTTGGGCGCCGCCGGCCATAGAAAGAGGAGCAAAGGGGCCCCTCCGATGACGACGGTGGCGGTCATCAGGCCGGCGAGCCACCAGCCGAGAAACGTGCGACGGGTGAACCGTTGCGGCGCCGCAGCTTCTGCCATCCGGCCCAAATGTTAACGCGTGCGTAAGGTCGGCAAGCCGACCGCCTGGCGCACTTCCGCCATGGTCTCGCGGGCTACCGTGCGGGCGGTTTCGCTGCCCTGGTTGAGGATGCTCATGACGATTTCCGGGCTCAGCTCGGCGCGGGCCTCGCGAAAAGGCGCAAACCTCTCGATGATCCGCTCAGCGAGGAGCTTCTTTTTCTCGTTGCAACCGATCTTTGCCTTGCGGCACAGGTCCCAGTAGTGCTCCCAGTCGTCGAAGAAGAATTTGTAGAAGGCGCACACGTTGCAGGTTCGCGGGTGGCCCGGGTCTGTCATGCGTGGCCGTTTGACGTCGGTGACCATGCTCAGCACCTGCTTGCGAATGACGTCCGGGTCATCGGTCACTCCGACTATATTGCCGACAGTTTTCGACATTCGCTTCTTGCCGTCGGTGCCCTTGACGAGCGGGTTCTCGGTGAGCAGCACACGCGGCTCGGGGAAGACCGGCGAGTAGGTGCGATTGAACTTGCGCACAACTTCTCGGACCAGCTCAACGTGAGCTGCCTGGTCCTTGCCAACGGGCACGCCAACTCCTTTGACGATCGCTATGTCAGCGCCCTGAAGCACGGGGTAGGAAAGAAGGCCGAGGTTCACGTTGTCGGGGTGTTGCTGGGCCATCTGCTTGAACGTGGGCGTGCGCAGCACCCAGCTGTACGGCGTCACCATCGAGAGCAGCAGTGACAGCTCGGCGACTTCGGGGACCTGTGACTGCAGGTAGAGGACGCTGCGCTTGGGATCGATACCCACGGCGAGCAGGTCGGCCGTGAGGTCGAACACCTTGCTTTCGACCGTGTGGCCGTCGGGCTCGGTGGTCAGGGCGTGATAGTCGGCGATGAAGTAGTAGCAGTCGTACTCGTTCTGGAGCTCGACCCAGTTCTTCGCGGCCCCGAGGTAGTTACCCAGGTGGAAACGGCCGGTCGGGCGCATGCCGCTGAGAATCCTCATCCGCTCTGCCATCGCCGGGAGGAGTTTAACGAGGCCCGTTCGCCCTCATATGTACGATTTGCCCAGTTGCCTGATCACGACCTGACGCCCGACCTCCCGGCCCCGAGCTCCGGGCTGGGTTCGCGGGCCCTTCGCAGCACGATTCTCGTGCTCACCGCCAAGGTCGTCGCCCGGCTGATCGCGCTGGTCACAGTGCTCGCGATGATCAAGTACCTCAAGGCCACGCCGTACGGGATGTTCGCGACCGTCGCCAACTACACGGCGATCGTCAGCGTCGTCCTGGATCTCGGTTTCAACGTGCTGTTCGTCCGTGAGGGCGCACGACATCCCAGCGAGATCCAGCGCTACCTCCGCAACGTAATGTCGCTCCGCCTTCTGATGTCGGTCGTGAGCCTGGGGCTGCTCGCGGTTGCGCTTGGCCTCAACGGGCTGGGGAGCTTGCTCGTCCCGGCTTTCCTCCTCATGGTCCTCACCTCTTACTCGACGCTGCTCCGCAACACGCTCTATGCGGTGCAGAAACTGGGGTTTGAGGCCATCGCGGTTGTCCTCGAAAGCCTCGTTCTCCTGGGCCTCGTGCTGTTCGGCATCAAGACCGGACGCGGCCTCACTTACTTCCTTTGGGCGTACGCGGCGCAGTACGCGTTCAGCTGCGTTTACTTCGTGGTGGTTCTCGCCGCCAAACGCATAGCGGTGATCGGATGGAGATTCGAGCTGCCGCTCGTGCGCGAGTGGTTCTGGAAAGGCCTGCCGTTCGCGCTCACCTTCGTGATCACGATCCTTTACTTCAAGATCGACCAGCCACTGGTGTATGCGCTCCGGCCGCACTACGAAGCGGGTTGGTACGCCGCCGCCTACAAGCCATTCGAGGCGCTGCTGTTCGTCCCCATCACATTTCTTTCGATAGTGTTTCCGGTGCTGTCCGTCTACCACCGCGAACGACCGACCGAGCTGCTCGACGCGGTGAACAGGTTCTTCAAGGCTCTGCTCCTGATCGGGTGGCCGATGAGCGTTGGCATCTTCGTCCTGGCGCACCCGCTGACACGCGCACTGTTCGGTCCCGATTTCGCGCCCTCGGAAGACGCGCTGCGGATCCTCGCGCTGGGGCTCGGCCTCGCTTTCGTCAACAACGCGTTCATCGGGGCGCTGAGTGCCGCGGATCGCCAGTTGTCCTTCACCTGGGCGGCGGGATGGAGCCTGGTCGCCAATGTAGCCGCGAACCTTGCCCTCATCCCGATCTTCGGATATCGCGGCGCTAGCGTGGCCACGGTGATCACCGAGATAGTCCTGGGCGTCGCCGGATGGGTTCTCACGGCGCGGTACATCGGCAGTGTCCGGGTGGTAAAGCTCAGCTGGCGCGTCGTGCTCGCCGGTCTCGTCATGGGAGCCGCGGTCTTCCCGCTGCGTGACATGGGCGGAGTGGCGCTGGCGATTCCCATAGCGGTCGGTGTTGTGGTCTATGGCGGCGCGGTGCTGCTGCTGCGGGGATTGACCATGGACGAGATCGGCTGGGCCCGGCGCGCCCTCGCGGAGGCCCGATGAGCCCTAAGCCTGTGTATCTCAAACCTCGTGGCGCGGTCGAGCCAGTGCTCTGGGAGGAGATCGCCGTCGACGCGCCCGGCCTCGGCCCGGAAACGAGCCTCGATGACACGCAGTTCGTCGCCCTCGACATCGAGAGCACTGGCAACTCCCCGTTCCTGGTCCTGGAGATCGGCGCGGAGCGCTTCAAGCTCGACGGCCCGCTCTCTTTCTTCGACACGCTGGTGAACTGCCAGGCGCCGATCAACCCGTACGCGCACCGGCGGCACCATATCGATCGCTCGATGCTGATTGGAGCACCAGAGTTTGGCGACGCCCGCCGCGCGTTTCTTCGTTTCGCGCACGGCGCGGTGCTAGTTGAGCACAGCCACGACGCGTTCGACACGTGGCTCGTCGGTCGAGGCCTGGAGAGCCCGCTCGAGCACCCGATCATCGACACGTCGGCCCTGGCTCGCCTGGTTCTGGACCTTCCGAAAGGCCAGACTCCAGGCCTCGCGAAACTGGTCGAGCTGCTCGCGCTCGACGTCACGCCCGCGCATGCGGCGCTCGATGACGCTCGCGCCACCGCCATGGTCTTTCGCGCGCTGATCGCGCGCGCAAAAGAGACTCTCGGCTGGACGACGTTGGGCGACGTGCTCGCCGCCCTGCCGCGCCCGGTCGTCGACCGGACGGCGCCTAGTCGAAGAGCGCGAGCTGCAGGTCGGGCTGGGGGTGCTCGAGGCCAGAAAGCCCCACCCCGATCAGGCGCACCGGCCGTGACTCCACGTGCGACTTCTCCAGCGCCGACCGCGCAGCGCGGAAGATCGTCTCGACATCGTCGGTCGGGCTCGTCCGGCTCACCTGGCGGCTCACCAGCTTGAAGTCGGGCAGCTTCAGCTTCACGTAGATAGTGCGCGCGCGCACGTCGTCCGCCTTGAGCCGCTCGACGACGCGATCGGTCAGGTTGCGCAATTCCTTTTCGAGCTCCCCGCGGTCGCTGACGTCCTGCTCGAACGTCGTCTCGGCCGAGATCGTCTTCGCCGGCTTGCTGCCGTCGACGGGCGTCCGGTCACGACCCTGCGCAAAACGCTGCAGCACGGCGCCGTTCGTCCCGATTGCCTGGACCAGGCGCTGCGTTTCATAGGCGGCGAGCTCGCCGACGGTGCGGATGCCCATCGCGTGGAGCCGCTCCTCCGTCTTGGGGCCGAGGCCCGGGATGACGGCGATGGGGAGCGGGGCCAGGAAATTCGCCTCCGTCTCGGGTGGAACGAGGACGAGTCCGTCGGGCTTGTGGGTTCCGCTGGCGACCTTCGCCACCAGCTTCGATGTCGCCGCGCCGACTGACGCGGTGAGGCCGATCTCCGTGTGGATCTGGTACTTGATGCGCCGCGCCACTTCCTCCGCGTTCGACGTTCCATGGCGGGTGCGCGCCGTGACGTCCAGGTACGCCTCATCGAGCGCTATGCCTTCGACCAGCTCCGGCGACGTGTAGCGGCGAAAGATCTGGTGCACGGTCCGGCTCGCCTCGCGGTAGCGAGCGCCGTCGGGCATCACGACCATCAGCTGCGGGCACTTCTGCAAGGCCTCGTGCAGAGGCATCGCCGAGTGCACCCCAAAAGCCCGTGCCTCGTACGAAGCGCCCATGACGACAGCCCTGCGCGAGCGACCGGCGACGGCCACCGGGATGGCTCGCAGCTTCGGGTCGTCCCGCTGGTGGACCGACGTGTAGAAGGCGTCGAGGTCGACGTGGAGGATCGTTCGCGGCCAGGTGTCGGATTTCGGCATGTGAGCTGTCGCGGCCAGTCTGCCACAAGGGCTTGTGGCTTACTCCGAGTTCGGGCGCTGAGTTATGGGCTGTTCAGCGCGGCGGCCACGTTGGAGAAGACGTTGGCGAACTGGTTAGCCATGGTCAGCAGAATCACCACAACAACTATCGAGACCAGGACGACAACGCCAAAAAAGACGGCCACCGTGATGCCGATCGCGGCTCCGGCCCCCGGACCCGAGGAGCCGGCTGGCGGAAGCCGTGACGGCTCCCAGGCTCGGCCGTTCCAGCGCCACAGCCGGTCTTCGGAGAGCGCGGGCTTCCACGCGGACCCGTCCCACCACCAGAACCCGTCCGCCGAGAAGCGGGTCTGCGCAGCCGGAGTCGTCGGCGTGCCGGGACCTCCCCCCATCTCTTGAAGCATAAGCTGCACCTGCCATCCACCTAGAATCCCTGAGTCGATGAAGGGCGTCATCCTGGCGGGAGGAACCGGCAGCCGGCTCCATCCCCTGACCCGGATCACCAACAAGCACCTGCTGCCGATCTACGACCGGCCGATGATCAGCTATGCGATCGAGGCCCTCGTCAAGGCCGGCGTCACCGAGATGATGCTGGTCACCGGCGGCACGCACGCGGGTGAGTTCCTGCGTCTGCTCGGCAACGGGCAGGAGTTTGGGATCGACAGGCTCTTTTACGCGTACCAGGACAAGCCGGGCGGTATCGCCGAGGCGCTCGGCCTGGCCGAGAAGTTCGTCGGTGGAGACCGCACCGTGGTGCTGCTGGGCGACAACATCTTCGGGCGGACGATCCGCCATTGCGTCGAAGGCTTCCGCAAACAGAAGAGCGGCGCCCGCGTGGTGCTGTCGCGCGAAAGCGACCCCAAACACTTGCGTCACCTGGGCGTGGCTCAGCTCAACGGGAACAAACGCATCGAGCGAATCATCGAAAAGCCGGAGCGGCCGCCCAGCGAGTACGCGGTCACCGGGGTTTACTTTTACGACGAGACCGTGTGGAAGGTGCTCCCCGACCTCAAGCCTTCGGGGCGTGGCGAGCTCGAGATCACCGATGTCAACAACTGGTATGTCGAGCGGGACCTCATGGAGTACGACGTGCTGGAAGGCTTCTGGGGCGACGCGGGTGAATCGATGGAGGCGTACTACATCGCGCACGACTTCGTGCGCGCGAATGGAGCGAACAAGGAATCATGAGCGCGAAACAGGTCGTCATCGATGGCGTCGTGTTGAAGGAGCTGGTCACGCACGCCGACGAACGCGGCTTCTTCCGCGAAGTGATTCGCGAGACCGACGGTTTCTTCGACCACTTCGGCCAGTGGAGCCATTCGATGATGTACCCCGGCACCGCCAAGGCCTGGCACATACACCGGCTTCAGACCGACTGGTGGTACGTGATCGGGGCGCTCAAGGTGGCGCTCTACGACACGCGCGAAGCGTCGCCTACCAGCGGCACGTTGATGGAGTTCCTCATGGGTGACAGCCACACCAAATGCGTGAAGATTCCGCCTGGCGTGGCGCATGGCTGCCGCGCGCTGGAGTTGAGTCACATTCTCTATGTCACCTCCAACATCTACGACCCGGATGACGAGGGCCGGATCCCGCACGACGATCCGAAGATCGGATACGACTGGACCTCAGGTCCCTCCATCAAGTGACGGGACGTTCGCTCCGCCGGCTGCTGGTCGCCGGGGCAGCAGGTTTCATCGGCTCGAACTTCGTTCGGCTGATCCGCACCACGCGCCCGGACGTCGAGGTCACCGTGCTGGACAAGCTGACCTACGCGGGCAATCTGGCCAACCTCGTCGAGTTCGAAGGCAAGCCCGGCTATCGGTTCGTGCAGGGCGACATCTGCGACGCGCAGCTCGTCGACTCGCTCGCGGCCGAGGCTGACGCGATAGTCAACTTCGCCGCCGAGACGCACGTCGACCGCTCGCTCATGGACCCGCTCGCCTTCATCGAAACCGACGTGCGCGGTACTGCGGTGCTGTGCGAGGCGGCGCGCAAGCATCGCCACCAAGCCTTCCTGCTCGTGAGCACCGACGAGGTGTACGGCGACGTGCACACCGGCCGGTCCCGCGAAGAGGACGGCTTCAAGCCTCGTAGCCCGTACTCGGCGAGCAAGGCCGGAGGCGAGCACCTTGCGCGGGCTTACGCGGAAAGTTTCGGGCTGCCGCTGCTCGTCACCCGCGGATCCAACAACTACGGCCCGTACCAGTACCCGGAAAAGCTGATCCCTGTGTTGATCACCAACGCGATCGACGACCTCCCGCTGCCGCTGTACAACGACGGGTCGGCGGTGCGGGACTTCGTCTTTGTCGACGATCACTGCCGCGCCATCGATCTGGTCCTTCACGAGGCGCCGATCGGCGGCGTGTACAACGTCGGCACCGGTGCGGAAACCTCAGGTTTGACGGTGGCCGAGGCGGTCCTGGAGATCATCGGCAAGCCGAAAAGCCTCATCGAGTTCGTCGCCGACCGGCCGGGTCACGATTACAGATACGCGCTGGACATCGGCCGTATCACCGAGCTTGGTTGGGAACCCAGCGTCACCTTCGCCGAAGGCCTGCAGCGCACTGTCAACTGGTACATCGAGCACCCGGAGTGGTGGCGCCCGCTCAAGTCGGGCGAGTACTGGGACTACTACAAGCGCAACTACAAGCCGCTGAAAAGCACGGGGGAGGCAAGCCTCCCCCATGGAACCCCCTCCAAGTAACACTTTGTTTTGGAGGCGCTTGGAAGGGGCATAAGTGACGGCCGGAGTAAATCCGGCCTATGGCTCCACTGGGTTACTTCCTAAAACGCCCCGCCAGCCCGAGGCGATACCACTTCAGGTAGCGCGGGAGCCACTGCCAGAGGCGAAACCGGCTCGTACCCGCGGTGCGGTCGCGCCAGGTCGTCGGCACCTCCGCGATCTGCATGCCGAGGCGGTATGCCTTCACGGTGAGCTCGATCCCCAGCTCGAACCCGCCCGTGGATTCGATAGTCACCTGGTTGAGCAGCCGCTTCGAGTAAAGGCGGAAGTTACTCGTCGCGTCGTGCACGGGCACGCCGCCGAGCCAGTGGAGCGAGAGTCCCGCGCCGCGTGACATGGTGCGCTTGAGCAGCGGCCCGCCGACCTGCCGCCCTCCTTTCATGTAGCGCGACCCGGCCACGACGTCGGCACCCTGGCGCGCCAGCTCGTACATGGGGTCGATGTCCTTCGCATCGTCGGAGCCGTCGCCCATGGTGATCAGCACGTAATTGGCGCGGGCTGCGCGAAGGCCTGACTTCATGGCGTTGAGCACGCCGCGGCCGAGCGTGTTGCGGTGCAGGCGAAGCTCGGGCAGCTCAGCTTGCAGCCGTTTGACCACGGGCACCGTGGTGTCCTCGTCGAAGTCGTGCACCACCAGCACCTCGAGCGGTCGCGTGCGGGTTTGCTCGACCACCCCGCGCAGGGTCGCGACGACGTTCTCGCCTTCGTTGTAGACGGGGATGACGATGCTAAGAGCCGGCGTATCGCTTGCAGCCGGCGTATTGCGGATCAGATCCGGCCCGCCTTGATCTCTTCTCTAATCCACGGGATCACCTCGTCGAGCATCTCTTCGAGGGAGGTCGTCGCCTCGAAGCCGAGCACCTCACGCGCCTTGCGCACGTCGGGCACGCGCATCTGCACGTCGTGTTCGTAGGGCGGGTCCGAGACGAACTTGAGCGGGCGGTCCGGCCCGTGCACTTTGCGCCAGATGACCTCGGCCAGCTCACGCACCGTCGTCGATTGAGCAGTCGACAGGTTGAAGTCCTCGTTGAGGGCTCTTTCAGACTCGATGGCGATGCGGATGCCGCGCGCGAGGTCTCCGCCGTACGTGTAATGCCGGGTCTGGCTCCCATCACCAAGGATGTGCAGCGGGTCCTGTCCCTTCACGACCTTCTGGACGAGGTCCGGTACGACATGGCTCATCGCCAGCTTGACGTTTCCGCTCATGACCTGATGGTCGCGCAGAGCGCGCCGCTCGCCGATCCCAACGCAGTTGAACGGACGCACGATGGTAAAGGGCAAGCCGTACTGCTCGTGCGCTCCATGCGCGAAGAACTCGGTCGCGAGCTTCTGAAATCCGTAGGTCGATTTGGGAGGCGGGCTGGTGATCTGCGCGCCCTCGGGAGTGGGGAAGACGGACGACGATTCGAACACCATGCTGCTGGAGATGACGGTGATCTTCTGCAGCCGGCCGCGCTTGTGCCCGGCGATCGCCGCGTCGAAGGTGGCGGCACAGATCCGCTCGTTCTCCGCGAGCAGGTCGTAGGCGAACTCGTGGAAATAGGAGATGCCCCCGATCATCGCGGCGCCCGCGACCAGCTGGTCGCAGTCCGCGGCGAGCTCGGTCAACAGCTTTGCGTCCTTGGCGTCGCCCTGGACGAGGTGGTAGCGCGGGTCCTCGTCGAAGCTGCGCTTGACCGGCCCGTACTTGCTGAAGTTGTCAACACCGACGACTTCGTGGCCCGCCTGCAGCAGGTCGGCGACGAGGTATCCGCAGATGAAACCGGCGGCACCGGTCACGAGGATCTTCATGCGTCGCGCGTAGGCCTGGCTCCGCCAGGCCGTCTAACCCACATCCTTGAATGTCTCCTCATGACGTTGGAGTGACAACTAAAACAAATCTCATCCATATACCGGAAGGAGAGCAGCGCCGCGAAGCGGCGCGATGAGAGGAAACCATCCGGGTTTCCTCTCATAAACGTATGGGTCCGGTAATGCCCCAGATGTCGACGACTTCGCGGCCGTCGAGCTCCAGCGACTTGTAGGCCTTGTGCGGCGCCGCTATGACCAGGATGTCCGACTCGCGCAACACCTTCTCCAGTGGTTGGAACGACTCGTCGTGGATGTATGGGTCGGTGCACATGACATGGGCGCCCTTGAACACGGCCAGCTTGCGCAGCTTGTAGCTCAGCGACGCGCGCGGATCGTCGGACTCGCCTTTGAAGGCCATGCCCAGGATCCCGATCGTCCGTCCCTGCAGCGACTTGCGTGAGTTGAGCGTATCCACGATGTAGTTGGGCAGACCCTCGTTGATCTGCATCGCGGCCTGGCCCATCGGGAAGTGGTCGGGAGTGAAGGCCGAAAGCTGCATCGTGTCCTTGAGCAGGCAAGGCCCGGCGGCGAAACCGGGACCCGGCAGGTCCGCGGCGCGAGGGTAGTCGTGGCGGACCGCGTCGAGGACGCGGCCGTAGTCGAGGCCGGAGCGATGCGCGATCTGAAAGAACTGGTTGGCGATCGCAAACTTCATGTAACGCCACGTGTTTGTGAGCAGCTTCGCGAGCTCCGCTTCCATCGGAGTAGTGCGCACGACGCTCACCCCGAGGCGTTCGAAGAGCTTGCTCGCTTTTGCGAACGCGGCATCGGATGACGCGCCCACCACCTGAGGAAGGGTCCGCAGCTCTTCCAGGGCGTGGCCTTCGGCGATGCGCTCGGGGCAAAAGACAACCTCCACGTCGGCGCCGGCGTCGCGGAGCCTCAGCGCGACGGAGTCGGTGGTCCCGGGGAAAACGGTCGAGCGCAACACGATCAGAGAGCCTTTTTTCAAGTGGGGAAGGAGATCGTCGATCACCCGCTCGAAGATGCGCACCGAGGGGTTCATGAACTCGTCGATCGGAGTTCCGATGACGAGGATGATCGTGTCGGTCCGAGCGATCGAGCTGGGGTCGGAAGCCAGCTCCAGGCGCCCGGTGGGAAGGAGCTTCTTGAGCAGTTCCTCGGAGCCCTTCTCCAGGAACGGCACGCTGCCCGACTTGACCTGCGCGACCTTCGCAGCGTCGATGTCGTCGATGCCGACCTTGTAGCCGCAGTCCGCAAGGGACAGCGCGAGCGGCAGGCCGACGTGGCCGCAGCCGCCGACGACGACCAGGTCCAGGGGCCCTTCCATAGGGGCCGAATTATGATGGCTCGACTCGTGACCTCCTCGGTGCTGTTAGACATTCGGCCGCTGCAAGGCCCGAGCGCAGGCCGGGGTGTGGGTTCATACGCGAGGGGCCTGCTCGGTGGCCTGATCGCCGAAGGGTTCGATTCGAAGCTCACCCTTCTGCTCGATGCGGGCCTCGACGAGCCGTCGCTGCCACCGGGGCGCTACCAGCTTGCGGGCTCGCGGCGCCGGTATCACGGCCAGCTCGCGGCGTACGAGGAAGCGGTGGCGTTGGGGGCGGACCTCGCGCGCATCCGTCCCTCCCTCTACCACGCGATCGATCTGCGCCTGCCCGGCCGGCCGCCGTGCCCGCTGGTGGTCACCCTGCACGACCTTGCCCCGTGGGCGTGGGGCGGTCCGCGCATGCGCGGCGAGCGACTCCGGTTCTGGCCCGGCAAGCGGCTCTTGAGGCGAGCGAACATCGTGCTGGCGGTTTCCAAGGCCACTGCAACGGATGCGGCGCGGTTCGGGGGTGTCGATCCTCGGCGCGTGAAGGTTGTGCCTGAAGCCGCGAACGAGGTGTTCGCCCCTCGGGGCGGCGCGGCCGAGCGTGTGGGGCAGCGCTGGGGCGTGGAGGCGGGCTACCTGCTGTTCGTCGGCGCCCTCGACGCGCGCAAAGATCCTGCTTCGCTCCTGCGCGCGTGGAACGCCGCGCGCCAGGTCCGTCCGGAGCTGAAGCTTGTGGTCGCCGGCGACCCCGGCCGTCAGGCCCCGCCGTCGATGCCCGACGCGCGGATGCTGGGTCGCGTGACCGACGAGGAGCTTGCCGACCTGTACACAGCTGCGGGTTGTTTCATGTTCCCGAGCCGGTACGAAGGTTTCGGGCTCCCGTGCCTCGAGGCCATGGCGTGCGGGTGCCCGGTCGCGGCGTTTCGCAACTCGAGCATCCCCGAGGTGGTCGACGAGGCGGGGGAGCTGGTCGACGACGGAGACGCCGTCGCGCTCGGCCAGGCGGCGGAGCGGATGAGCGCGGAGCCGGCGCGGTGGCGGCGCCTGGGTCTGGAGCGGACGAAGGCGTTCAGCTGGCGCAAAACGGCCCGAGCGACGATCGCGGCCTACGAAAGCGTCTTGTAACCCGCATTTATCCGCGAATGCGGGATTCGAGCGCCCTAAAGAGCTCGTGAAACCCGCAGACACGTACGAATGGGTTTCTTAACGGGCTGCGTTGTCGCCCGGATTGATGTTCGTGATGCTGATCGCGTGCCTCGACCACCGTTGGTACCGCGTGAGCTAACCCGGGGGCCGTTCACCACCGTCGAGGCTAGGCGCGCCGGCCTTCAGCGCTGGCATCTTGAGGGCACGAGCTGGCGACGACTCAGACACGGCGCCTACATATGGGCGGGCCTCTCCGAGACTCCGGTCATGAGACTCGAGGCCGCGCGGCTCCGTCGGCCTGCGTCCATGGCGTTTTCGGGAAAGACCGCCGCCTGGCTACATGGCCTCGACGTTCCCTGCGATCCCATCGAAACAATCCGACCAGAGGTCGACGATTGTGATGTGGTGGTCCGGCGTGGCTTTCGGGCCACGTCTTTGCCGCGCACGATATTCGACCTCAGCAACAGGCTCAGCCTGACCGAGGCTGTCGTGGTAGCCGACCAAGCGCTTCATGCGAAGTTGCTCAGCCATACGGATCTGCGCGATTGGATCGACAGCCGCGCCGCCACGAAGGGCGTGCGAAAAGCGCGGCGAGTGCTGGAATTCGCCCAAACCGGTGCAGAGTCGCCGATGGAGACGCGCCTTCGGATGTTGCTGGTGCTGAACGGACAACCGCGTCCAGAGCTGCAGTTCAAGGTGCAGGACGAAACGGGTACCGTTCTCGGGCGCCTGGACATGTATTACCGCGAGCAGCGGCTGGGCCTCGAGTACGACGGCGACACTCATCGCGCCAGCCTCGTCGAGGACAATCGCCGCCAGAATCGCCTCCTGATGGCCGGTGTGAGGCTGCTCCGCTTCACCGCATCTGATGTGCTGCGGCGCCCGGAGGGCGTTTTGTCCCAGGTTCGGGACATGCTCGCTGCGAGATAATCCCCCCGGTTTGAGCAAGGTCGCTGTCATCGGTGCTGGATACGTGGGTCTGACCACAGCCGCCTGTCTCGCCGACCTCGGCAACGACGTCATGGTCGTCGACATCAATCGCGAGAAGATCGCCCAGCTCAAGCACCATCGCGTCCCCTTCTACGAGCCCGGCCTCAGCGAGCTCGTCGAGCGCAACGCCAAGGCCGGCCGGCTCAAATTCACCACCGCGTACGAGGACGCCGTGCCCGGCGCCGAGTACGCGATCATCGCCGTCAGCACCCCCGAGGGCGAGGGCGGCGAGGCCGACCTCTCCTACGTCGAGGCGGCGGCGACGTCCATCGCCGAGTGCATGGACGGGCCACTGGTGGTCGTGAACAAGTCCACCGTTCCGCCTCTCACCGGCGACATGGTTTCTGAGGTGCTAAAAAAGCCCAACCGCGGGCACACGGCCGCTGTCGTGTCGAACCCCGAATTCCTGAGAGAGGGTTCGGCGATCAGGGACTTCATGCACCCGGACCGCGTGGTGATCGGCAGTCATGACCGTGAGGCGGCCGATAAAGTGGCGCGACTGTACGGCCCGCTAAACGCGCCGATCCTCATCACGCCCAACATCTACACCGCGGAGATGGTGAAGTACGCGTCCAACGCCTTTCTCGCCACCCGGATCTCTTTCATCAACGAGATCGCGCGGATCTGCGAACGCGTCGATGCCGACGCCAAGCTCGTCGCCGAAGGTATGGGCCTCGACAAGCGCATCGGCCCGAGCTTCCTCGACGCGGGAATTGGATATGGGGGGTCCTGCTTTCCCAAGGATGTCAAGGCGCTCGCCGCGCTCGCCGAGCGATTCGACTATCACCCCGAGCTCCTGCATGCGGTCATGGACATCAACACCGACCAGCGCATGCTCGTCATCGACAAGCTTCGCGATTGCCTCGAGGAGCTTCCCGGGAAGGTGGTGGGGTTGCTCGGCCTTGCGTTCAAGCCCAACACCGATGACCTCCGCGAAGCCCCGAGCCTGGAGATCGCAAAGGTGCTGCTCGCCGCGGGCGCATTGGTACGCGCTTACGACCCGGCTGCGATGGAGGGCGCCCGCAAGCTGCTACCTGACATCGAGTACATGGATGACGCGTACGGAGTCGCCGCCGGGGCGGACGGCCTGGTCATCGTTACCGAATGGAACGAGTTCAGGCTTCTGGATCTGAACCGAATCAAGAAGTCGATGAAGACAAAGGCGGTCGTGATCGACGGCCGCAACATCTACGACCCGCCCGTCATGCGCGGCCACGGCTTCACCTATCGAGGAATCGGCCGCGAGTAACGCCAAACCGCGAGCTGTAGTTTCGGGCGGAGCCGGCTTCATCGGCTCTCACCTGTGTGAGGCGCTCCTGAACCACGGCATGCGCGTGCTCGCGCTCGACAACTTCATCACCGGCTCGCGCACCAACCTCACACACCTGGAAGGCCACCGCGATTTCGAGTTCAAGCAAGCGGATGTCAACCAGGGCATCTTCCTCGGCGGAGACGTCAAGTACGTCCTCCACTTCGCCTCGCCCGCCTCACCGCCCCAATACGACGCCAACCCCATTCACACCCTCAAGGTGGGCACGCTCGGAACGATGAACATGCTCGGCCTGGCCCGCGCCAAGGACGCGACCTTCCTGCTCGCCTCCACCTCGGAGATCTACGGCGACCCGCTCGTTCATCCGCAGCCCGAGTCCTACTGGGGCAACGTGAACACCATCGGGCCGCGAGGCTGCTACGACGAGGCCAAGCGCGCCGCCGAAGCATTCGCGATGGCCTACCACCGCGCCCACGACGTCGACACGAGGATCATCCGCATCTTCAACACACACGGCCCTCGCATGCAGGTGTCCGACGGCCGCGCGGTGCCCAACTTCATGGCTCAGGCGATCAGGGGCGAACCGATCACCGTGTACGGCGACGGCTCTCAAACCAGAAGCCTGTGCTACGTATCCGACCTGGTGCGCGGCGTGCTCACAGTGCTCGAAAAAGGCGACGAGATGCCCGTCAACCTCGGCAATCCTCACGAAGTGACGGTCCTGCAGCTCGCGCAAACCATCGTCCGGCTGGCGAAGTCCAAGAGCAAGATCGTCCACAAAGAGCTGCCCGTGGACGACCCGAAACAAAGACGTCCCGACATCACCCACGCGAAGCAGCTGCTCGGCTGGGAGCCCGAAGTCGGTCTCGAGGACGGATTGAGCCGCACCCTGGAATACTTTCGCTCGGTGGTATGACGACCCCCGAGGCGCTGAAGAAGTACGTCCGCGACGTTCCCGACTTCCCGCAGCCCGGCATCATCTTTCGCGACATCACGCCACTGCTCGCCCGCAAGGAGCTCTTTCGCGAGGTCGTCGATCTGATGTCGAAGCAATGGGTCGAGGTCCAGCCCGACCTGGTCGCCGCCATCGAGGCCCGCGGATTCATCCCCGGCGCCGCGATCGCTGTCAAGCTCAACGCCGGCTTCGTCCCCATCCGCAAGACCGGCAAGCTGCCGTGGGAGACGATCAGTGACGCCTACGAGCTCGAGTACGGCACCGCCGAGCTCCAGGTGCATTCGGATGCAGTCAAACCCGGCCAGAAGGTGCTGATCGTCGATGATGTACTGGCGACGGGCGGCACGGCGGCCGCCGCGGTCCGGTTGATTCGCAAACTCGGCGGCGATGTCGTCGGCGTCCAGGTCTTGATCGAGCTCGAGGCCCTGGGCGGACGAAAGCGCCTTCCCGACGTCGAAGTGGTCAGCGAAATTGTGTACTAGGAGAGGACAACAGACTTGAAAGTCAGCACCAAAGGCAGCGACGTCAAAGACCTGAACCTTGCCACACAGGGCCAGGACCTCATCGACTGGGCCGAGCGCGAGATGCCCGTCCTGAGACTTATCCGCGCGCGCTTCGCGAAGGAGCAGCCGCTCAAGGGCCTCAAGCTCGCGGCCTGCCTCCACGTGACGAGTGAGACCGCCAACCTGATGCTGACCCTAAAAGCGGGCGGCGCCGACGTTGCCCTCTGCGCCTCCAACCCCCTTTCGACCAACGACGCGGTGGCCGCCGCGCTCGCGGCGCAGCACGGGATCAAGACCTACGCCATTCGCGGCGAGGACAACGACACCTATTACCAGCACATCGAGGCTGCGCTCGACCACCATCCGGTGATGACGATGGACGACGGAGCCGACCTGGTCTCAGTGCTGCACAAGTCGCGCCAGGACCAGCTGGCTGAGATCATCGGCGGCACCGAAGAAACGACCACCGGCGTAGTCAGGCTTCGCGCGATGGCCGAGCGTGGCGTGCTGCGCTACCCCATCGTCGCCGTCAACGAGGCCGACACGAAGCACATGTTCGACAACCGCTACGGCACCGGCCAGTCGACGATCGACGGCATCATCCGCGCCACCAACGTGCTGCTCGCCGGCAAGACGTTCGTCATCGCCGGCTACGGCTGGGTCGGCCGCGGGCTCGCCTCACGAGCGAAAGGCCATGGCGCTGACGTTGTGATCACCGAAGTTGATTCGGTCAAGGCGCTCGAGGCGGCCATGGACGGTTTCCGGGTCATGAAGATGAGCGAGGCCGCGCGCGAGGGCGACATCTTCGTCACCGTGACCGGCGACGTGAACGTGCTGGACCGCAAGCACTTCGAGGCCATGAAGGATGGCGTGATCCTTGCGAACTCCGGCCACTTCAACTCCGAGATCAACCTCAAGGTGCTCGACGAGCTGGCGACCGGTGTGCGCCAGGTGAGGCCATCAGTCCAGGAGTACAAGATGGGCGACGGGCGCCGGCTGCACGTGTTGGCCGAAGGCCGGCTCATCAACCTCGCGGCCGCCGAAGGCCACCCCGCGGCCGTCATGGACATGAGCTTTGCCAACCAGGCGCTGTGCGCCGAGTACATGGCCAAGAACTACAAGACGCTGGAGCGCAAGGTTTACGACGTGCCGGCGGACATCGACGCCGAGGTCGCGCGGCTGAAGCTCAAGGCGATGGACATCGAGATCGACACCCTGACCGAAGAGCAGCACCGCTACCTCACTTCCTGGGAAGAAGGCACCTAAACCGGAATGTTCGGCCCCGCTCGGCGCACCTGGGTGCTGGGCGGAGGCGGCGCGCGAGGCGCCGCGCAGGTCGGGGTCCTGCAGGCGCTGTTCGAGTCGGGCGTGGAGGCTCCCGTCGCGGTCGTGGGCACGAGCGTTGGCGCCCTGAACGGCAGCGCGATCGCGGCCTATCCGTCGCTGGCGGGCACGATGATGCTGCGCGAGGTCTGGATGTCGCGACAGGCGATGGAAGTGTTCCGCGCACACCCGCTCGGCATGGCCATCTCGGCCCTGAAGCGAGACCAGATGAGCATGATGCCGCAGGAGAACATCCGGCGCCTCATAGAGCGCGCGCAGGCGTTGACCGGAGTGAAGACGTTCGAGCACCTGAGAGTTCCTTTGGCGGTGGTGGCCACGGACCTCAACGCCGGCAAGCCCGCGGTGTTTCGCGCGGGTGAGCTGACTCCCGCGCTTCTCGCCTCCACCGCGATTCCAGGCCTGTTTCCGTCGGTCCGGATCGCCGAGCGCGAGTACCTGGACGGCGGAGTCGTCGACAACACTCCCCTCAACATCGCCGTCGCAGACGGTGCGAAGCAGATCCTCGCCATCAGCCTGATGGGCGGGGGCGAGCACGACGTGGTGCCGAACAGCCTGCCCGAGCTCATCGCGCGCACCCTGCAGCTCTCGCTGCACCACCAGATGCTCGCCGACTACGAGCAGCTTCGCGAGCGGGCCCGCGTCGTCGTGCTCTGCCCGGTGACGTCTCCGATGGCGACCTGGGAGATGAAGCGCGAGCACCTCGACGCGGTCATGGAATCCTCGCGCACCGCGACCGCCGCCCTGCTCTCCCAGCGCGGTTCCAGGCTCTTTCGACACTCGGGGATTCACTACCTGGAACTAAAGTAAGAAGGAAGCGTGGCCGGTTCCTTCTGCGCGCAAGCGGCGAGAAGGATGGGACCTACTGAATGCACCGGCTGGTCGGCTTCGCCGACGGGCCTGCTCATCCTCCGCGGATTGGATTTTCTGGATATCTGCTCCTCGCCGTGCATGGAGTCGATTGAGACAAAGTTGCGGCCGGGATGAACCCGGCCGCCAGGCCGCGCTAGTGGGGTAGGATTCGCCCGTCCCAGAGGTAAGAACCTGGCGCTTGGGCGCGAACCGACATGGTGGTTGGTGCTTGCCGGCGCGGGAGATTCAGTGGAGGACTTTTCCATGGCGGAATCGACCTTGTTCACGTCCGAGTCGGTCACCGAAGGCCATCCGGACAAGCTCGCCGACCAGATCTCGGACGCGATCCTGGACGCGATCCTCGCGAAAGACCCGCTCGCAAGGGTTGCGTGCGAGGCGATCGTCACCACCGGCCTCGTGATGGTAGTCGGTGAGATCACGACCGACTGCTACGTCGACATCCCTCGCATCATCCGGCACACCGTGCGCGAGGTCGGTTACACCCGGGCCAAGTACGGCTTCGACGCGGAGACGTGCGGTGTGGTGACCAGCATCGACGAGCAGTCCCCGGACATCGCCCAGGGCGTGGACGTCGGCGGCGCCGGCGACTCGGGAATGATGTTCGGCTACGCCTGCGACGAAACGCCCGAGCTGATGCCGCTGCCGATCACGCTCGCTCACCGGCTCGCGCGCAGGCTCGCCGAGGTGCGGCGCAACAAGACGCTCAACTACCTGCGGCCGGACGGAAAGGTCCAGGTCACGATTCGCTACGAGGGCACCATGGCGGTAGCAGTGGACAACGTGGTCCTCTCCACGCAGCACCACGATGAGGTCACGACCGAGCAGCTCCGCGCCGATATCGCCGAGCACGTGATCGACGCAGTGATCCCCGCGGAGCTTCGAGCCGCCGGCATCCGCTCCTTCATCAACCCGACGGGTCGGTTCGTGGTCGGCGGCCCGGTCTCCGACGCAGGTCTGACCGGACGCAAGATCATGGTCGACACGTACGGCGGGTATGCGCGACACGGCGGCGGCTGCTTCTCGGGCAAAGACCCGACAAAGGTGGACCGCTCAGGCGCGTACGGAGCGCGCTACGTGGCGAAGAACATCGTCGCCTCGGGCCTTGCGTCGAAATGCGAGGTGCAGGTGTCCTACGCGATCGGAGTGGTGAAGCCCGTCGCGATCCGCATCGACACCTTCGGCACCGGAAAGGTGCCCGACAGCGCGATCTCGACCGCGGTGGGCAAGCTCTTCGACCTGAGCCCGCTAGGCATCATCAAGGAGCTGAACCTGAGGCGGCCCCTGTTCCGCCAGACAGCGGTGTACGGCCACTTCGGTCGCACCGACATCGACGCGCCGTGGGAGTCGACGGCGCGCGCCAAGGAGCTCGCGGAAGAGTTGAGCGCACAGCGCGCTTGACGAAAACGTTCGCCGTCATCCCCGCGGGAGGCATGGGCACGCGGCTGTGGCCGCGCTCCCGCGCGTCCACTCCAAAACACGTTCTTCCGCTGGGCGGTGATCACCGGCCGCTTCTACGTGCCACCTACGACCGCGCGAAGTCCCTGGCCGACGAGGTCTTCATCCTGACCGAGCAACGGCAGCAGCCCATCATCGAGTCGGTCCTTCCCGAGGTCGACAACGGACACCTGATCTTCGAACCGACCGCGCGAGGCACGACGAATGCGTATGGCCTCGCGACGCTGACCCTGATGGCGCGCGACCCGTCGGCGGTGATGATTGGCATGCCGGCCGACCATGTTGTGCACGGGTCGGCCAAGGTCGCCAAAGTGGTGAGAGCCGCGGTCCGGGCCGCGGTCGCGTCGAACTGTCTGGTCACGGTAGGACTGAAACCGACATTTCCATCGACCGGGCTCGGCTACATCCACGCCCCGGGCCGCGTGGCCGGCGGCACGCTCCGCGTCCGGAAGTTCATCGAGAAGCCGGACCTCGCGAGCGCTCGGAAATACGTCCGTGCCGGCGGGTACTACTGGAACCTTGCGTGGTTCACGTGGCGGGTCGAGGTGTTCATCAACGAGCTTGCCTTGCACGCCCCAAAGCACCTGGCGGGTCTGCGCAAGGTCGTCGCCGCCCGCGAATCCGGCGACGAGGCAGGCGCCGCACGGCTCTACGGCCGGCTGCCGGTCGAGGTGGTGGACCGGAGCGTGATGGAGAAGACCGACAAGCTGCTGCTCGTCCCCGCGGATTTCGACTGGGCGGACATCGGCAGCTGGTCGGAGCTCGGCGACCGCGTGCACGCGGACGACCAGGGGAACTCGGTGCAGGGCGAATCGGTCCTCGTCGACACCCGCGGCAGCCTCATCCTGGGCGACCGCCGGCTGATCGCCACGATCGGCCTCGAGGACATGATCATCGTCGACACGGAAGACGCTCTCCTGGTCGTTCCGCGATCTCGGGCGCAGGACGTCCGGAAGGTGGTCGAGGCGCTCCGGCGCGCCCGCAAGACCCGTTACCTATAGTCACCCCACGAAGTCTTCGACTTCGCGGGGACCCCGACGTTAACCTTTGAAAGGATGACTGGGATTCCACCAATCAAGTTCGGCACGGACGGCTGGCGTGGCGTGGTCGCCGACGATTTCACGTACGCGAATGTGCGGCGCGTCGCGCAGGGCACCGCCGAGTACATGAAGTCGCGCTCGAGCGATCCGCTTGCGGTCGTCGGCTACGACTGCCGTTTCATGTCCGAGGATTTCGCCCGCACGGTGGCCGACATCTTCGCGACCAACGGCGTGCGCGTGCTGATCTTTGACCGTCCCTCGCCGACGCAGGTCGCCTCGTGGACGGTGATCGACCGCAAGGCGACCGGCGCGGCGGTGATCACGGCCAGCCACAACCCGTACATGTTCAACGGGGTCAAGTACAAGCCCGAGACCGGCAGCTCGGCGCCGACCGAGGTGATCGCGGACCTCGAAAGCCGGATCAACGCCCTGACCGACGTCCCGCCCGGCGACCATCGAGCCGCCCGCGAGCTTGTTTCGACCTACGACCCGCGCCCGGCCTACTACGCGCAGATCGGCCGGATGGTCGACCTCGACGCGATCAAGGGCGCAGGTTTGAGGATCGTGCACGAGTGCATGTACGGCTCGGGTTATGGATACATCGCCGAGATGATCGGTGGGGGCCGGACGACGGTGACCGAGCTCCACAACCAGAGGAACCCGCTTTTCGGAGGGATAAACCCCGAGCCCATCCGGCCCAACATCGATTCGGCCATCGCGTTCATGAAGGTCGGCGGCCAGGACCTGTGCATCGTCACGGACGGCGATGCAGACCGGGTTGGGATCATCGACGAGACGGGCCAGTTCATCAACCAGCTGCAGGTGTTCGCCCTACTGATGCTCTACCTGTTCGAGGTGCGCGGCATGCGCGGCCCCGTGATCAAGACGGTGAACATGACCGCGATGGTCGACAAGCTCGCTGGCGAGTTTGACAGCAGGGTGTTCGAGGTGCCGGTCGGGTTCAAGTACGTCGCCCCGAAGATGATCGAGACCGAAGCAGTCCTCGGCGGCGAGGAGTCCGGAGGATTCGGGATTCGCGGTCACATCCCGGAGCGCGACGGGATCCTGGTCGGCCTTTTGTTCGCGGACATGATCGTCAAGGCGGGCAAGCCTTTGTCGGCGATCCTCGCCGACCTCGAACGCAGAGTCGGGCCGCATGCATATGCGCGCCACGACATCCACCTCGTCCGCGAGACGTACGACGCCGACCGCAAGCGGATCCTCGAGACGCTCCAGAACAACGAGCCGGAGGAGGTGGCGGGCGTGCGCGTCCAGCGGGTCCGCGCCGATGACGGCTTCAAGTTCTACCTCGAGGATGGCAGCTGGGTGCTGCTGCGGGCCAGCGGGACTGAGCCGCTGATCAGGGTTTACGCGGAGGCTTCCGATAGCCAGGCGGTGGAGGCGCGGCTCGCGGCGCTGGAAGACATCGTCGGCATTAGGCAGCATGCTGGAGCATAAGCGGCGGATCTTCGGCGCCCATGCGGCCCATCTGCGTTGTTGCGGCCTCCGCTCCTCGCTCACGCATCAACGGATGCGCTCGCTCCGGTGCTCGGCCGCGCCTAGCATCTGGGCCACCTGGTCACCGAATCTCTCGCCGCTTAGCTCCATCACACTGCCTGGGCAGCATGCACAAGCCTGAATTCGGCCGAGTCGACGCCTCGAAAGTCGCCAAGCCGTGGGGTTACGAGCTGCGCTGGGGCATCACCGACCGCTACGCGGGCAAGGTGCTGCATATCAACAAGGGCGAGGCGCTTTCGCTCCAGTACCACGACCGCAAGGACGAATATCAGTACGTCGTCAAAGGCGCAGTGGACATCGAGCTGGGCGGACCGGACGGGGCCTTGAAGAAGCACCGCATGCAGGCGGGGGACACGCTGCACATCACGCCCGGCACGCGGCATCGCCTGACCGCTCTCGAGGACACCGACATCTTCGAGGTGTCCACACCCGAGATCGACGATGTAGTGCGCCTTGAGGACCGCTACGGGCGGGCGGGCACGTAGACTTCCACCGGTCCAATGAAAACTCCACCGATTCCGGCTGAGAGGCTGGCGCCCTCCACGAGCGCGGCCACAGCAGAGCGCGACCGCAGCTTTCTGATTTTCGCGGGAGTGGTGCTGGTCGCGATCGCCCTCGGCTTCAAGTCGGAGCTGCTCGGCCAGGGCCAGGTCTGGGTGCTGGGCCTGGCGCTGATCGTCGTGGCCGCGCCCGCGCTGCTCGGGTATCTGCGTGGGACCGATGAATACCCACCCGTCGAGCACTACGTCCCGGTGGTCCTCGGCGCAGCGGCGCTGGCTGGGCTGTCGCTTTTGACCTCAGAGCTCTGGAGGTACGTGGTGCTGACCGCGATGTTCGGCGCCGGGTTCATCATGGCGGCGCGGCTCGATTACCTGCGGCTGCGCAACGAAGAGAAGCGCGGCCACGTCGTGTTGCAAGAAACCATCTTGATCCTGGCGCTCACCGGCGCCTATATCGCCGCCGTGTCGCTTCACTTCAACCCGATCCTCCAGCTGTTCTGGATCTTCACCATCACCTTCATGGCTTCGTATCGAAGCTTTCGCATCAACGGGTCGGCCCTGGTCCCGCGTCGCGCCTTCATCTTCGCGCTGTTCGTCGCGCAGGTCGTCACCTTCCTCGCGTGGGCGATCACCGCGCTGTCCATCTACCTCGTCGTCAACGAGGGCACGTTCGCCGCGATGCTGCTGTTCGCCTGGTACATCAACCGCGGCCTGGTCCGGCACACTGTCGAAGACAGCTTCACGCGGAACGTGGTCCTCGAATACGGCGCCTTCGCGGTGGTGCTGATCTACCTGGTCGTGGTGAGCTACCAACCAGGGCGGTAAAGCGCCGGCTACATCCCCAGGTAGGCTTTCTGCACTTCCTCGGACGCGAGGAGCTCCTTGCCCGTCCCGGTCTGCACGATCACTCCAGTCTCCAACACATAGCCGCGATGCGCGACCTCGAGCGCCTTGGTGGCGTTCTGCTCGACCAGCAGCACTGGCGTGCCCTGGGCGTTGATCTCGCGAACGATCTGGAAGATGGTCTCGATGAGGATCGGTGCAAGGCCGAGCGACGGTTCGTCGAGCATCAACAGCTTCGGTCGCGCCATCAGCGCCCGACCCATCGCAAGCATCTGCTGCTCGCCTCCTGAGAGCGTGCCGGCGATCTGGCTGAGACGCTCCTTCAGGCGGGGAAAGAGGACGAAGATCCTCTCCATGTCGCTGGTGATTCCCTGTTTGTCGTTGCGGATGTAGGCGCCCATCAAGAGGTTGTCGTGCACCGTCATGCGCGGGAACAGGCGGCGGCCCTCGGGCGACTGGCAGATGCCGACCCCGACGATCTTTTCCGGGCCCGTGTTCGTGATCTCGCGGCCGTCGAACGTGATAGAGCCGGACGTCGGGTGCATGAGGCCGGAGATCGTCCGCAGCGTCGTGGTCTTGCCGGCTCCGTTGGAGCCGATGAGCGCGACAACCTCACCCTTGTCGACCTTCATGGTCACCTTGCGCAGGGCCTGAATCCGCCCGTAGTGGGCGTCCACGACGTTGAGCTCGAGCAGCGCCATGTCTAGTAGGAGCTCTTGCGCACCCTAGGCGCTCTTGCCCAGGTACGCCTCGATCACGCGAGGGTTCTGCCGCACCTCGGCGGGCGGTCCCTCGGCGATCTTCTCGCCGTGGTCGAGCACAACGATGTTTTTGGAGATGCCCATGACCACCTTCATGTCGTGTTCGATCAGAAACACAGTGATTCCTCGGGCGAGGATCTTGTTCACCAGCTCCATGAGCTCGACTTTCTCCTGCGGCGTGAACCCTGCCGCCGGTTCGTCCAGGAGCAGCAGCTTGGGCTCGGTCGCAAGCGCGCGGGCGATCTCCAGGCGGCGCTGCTGTCCGTAAGGAAGGCTGCGGGCATAGTTGTGTGCCTGACGTTCGATGCCGACAAACTTCAGCTGCTCCATGGCGAACTCAGTTGTGAGCGCTTCTTCTCTCCTTTCTCGGGGCGATTTGAAAAGCGAGTCCCAGACCCTTGCCTTCATCCGGACGTGGTGTCCGACCCGGACGTTGTCCAGCGCGGTCATGAAGTCGAAGAGCCGGATGTTCTGAAAGGTTCGGGCGATGCCCTGTTTCGCCACCTGGTGAGGCTTCGATCCCGTGATCTCTTTGCCGTCAAAGACGACCTTGCCGCTCGTCGGCGCGAACAAGCCGGTGACGCTGTTGAACAGAGTGGTCTTGCCCGCGCCGTTGGGGCCGATCAGCGCAAACACTTCGCCGCGTTTGATCGAAAGGCTCACACCGTCCACCGCGACCAGGCCGCCGAAGCGCTTTGTGAGCTCGGTCAGCTCGAGGATGTTTTCGGTTGCGGCTCGCTCGCTCATCATGCGTGCGCCTGCTCGACGACTGCTTCGTCCTCCACCGGGCCTGAATGCTTGAGCTCCTGCTCGCGGACCCTGCTCGGGAAAATGCCCTGAGGGCGCAGCAGCATCATGAGGACAAGGATCAGACCGTAGAGGAGGAACTGGAGCCGCTGGGCAGCACCCGCCAATCCGGGCCACTCTCCGTTCTGTTGGTTGAGCGCACCGAGACCCACGGCCTTGGCTAACGATTCGACGGTGGAAGGAAGCGCCGGCAAGACGTTGTAGAGCAGAAAGTAGATGATCAGCGCCCCCACGATGACGCCGCTGATGTTGCCCATTCCGCCGAGCACGACCATCACCAGAACTGTGACCGAGACAACGAAAAGGAAGGAGTCCGGGCTGACCAGGCCGATGTTGGCGCCATAGTAGGCCCCGGCGAAGCCGCTGAACGACGCGCCGATGGCGAAGGCCAGCAGCTTGGTGCTCACGGTGTTGATGCCCATGGCGGCGGCCGCGACCTCATCCTCCCGGATTGCCATCCACGCGCGGCCCAGCCGCGATCGGTAGAGGTTGTTCACCAGGATCACGGCGACGATGATCAGGATGACGATCAACACGTAATACGCGACCGGATCGAACCCGAAGTCGAAATTGCGAACCAGCGCGACATTGGAGTCCCCAGCCCACGGCCCTGTGACCCAGAACGGCAGCGCGGGGTGGTCGATGTTGCCGATGGCGTTGATGCCACCCGTCCACTGGTCGATGTTGTAGAAGAGCTGGGGCACGATCTCGCCGAAGCCCAGGGTGACGATGGCCAGGTAGTCGCCTCGGAGTCTCAGCGTGGGGAAGCCCAGGATGGCGCCGAAGGCCGCAGCCACGAACATGGACGCGAAGATCATCACCCAGAACGGCAGGTGAAACGAGTGGTGGGCAGGCGATGATCCAAGCTGGTCGGAGGCGAAGAGGGCGTACGTGTAAGCCCCGATCGCGAAGAAGGCGGCGTAACCCAGGTCGAGCAGGCCCGCAAAGCCGACCACCACGTTGAGTCCGATCGCCAGCAGCACCCATGTTCCTGCGTGCCCGGCCTGCGTGATGAGGAAGGTGCTGTCCGACGCGTAGATGGTCGCCAGCGGCCAGATCAGCGCAAGGATCAGCAGGATTGCGTAGACGGCGTTGTCCCGGTCGCGGAGGCGCTCGCGAAGGCGCAGGCGAGCGATCATTTTTCAGGCACCCGCATGCCCAGCAGCCCTGTCGGGCGGAAGACAAGCACCGCGATCAGGATCCCGAAGACCACGACCTGTGTCCATTTCGGCCCGATGTAGTTGTCGCTGAAGGCGGCGATCAAACCGATGACCAGGCCACCAAGCGCAGCGCCGGGGATGTTGCCGATGCCGCCGAAGACCGCGGACGTGAAGGCAATGAGCCCCGTGCGGAATCCGAGGTTGTACGTGATCGTGTTGAAGTAGAGGCCCCAGATGATGCCGCCCGCGCCGGCCAGCAGCGCGCCGATGAAGAAGGTGGCCGCGATGGTGCGGTTGATGTCAATGCCCATCAGCTGGGAGGCGTCGCGGTCCTGAGCTGTAGCTCTCATTGCCTTGCCGAGCTTGCTGCGGTTGATGAAGACAGCGAGCAGCGCGACCAGGACCGCCGCCGCCACGACCACGAACACGTCCTTGAATCCGATGAAAACTCCGCCGATGTACGTCTCCCAACCGGGACCGTGCGGAAGCAAGTTCGGGACGTGGACGGTCGCGGGACCGTGCCACACGAACATGATGCCCTCGAGCGTGAACGACATGCCGATGGCGGTGATGAGCGGCGCGAGTCGCGGCGCGTTACGGAGCGGACGGTAGGCGACGCGCTCGATGCCGACGTTGATGACGCCCATGATGAGCATCACGACCGGGAAGACGATGAGCAACGCGATCACGTTGCCAAACGAAAAGGCATTTTCGCTGGTGGAGAAGAAGGCGATCAGCGCGGCTCCGATGTAAGCGGAGAGCGTGAATACGTCGCCGTGAGCGAAGTTGATCAGCTCGATGATGCCGTAGACCATCGTGTAGCCGAGCGCGACAAGGGCGTAGATCGCACCGTCGGCCAGACCGAAGACGAAGACCTGCGCGAACTGAGTGGGATTGATAACCGCCTGGGCGGCGAGAAGCACCAGGGTGACTCCGGCGAGGGTGAAGAAACCGAGGTCGGCGATGCCCATCCCGCCGAGGCGAGCAGACCGCACCCTCTTCAGTGCCTCGAGCCCCGCTCCCACTCTGCTCGTGTCCAGAGAACCCCTCCCCTAAACGAGTTGGAGGAGGCCCATGCGGGCCTCCTCCGTAGATTCTGAACGGTTGGCGGCTCTAGTTAAGCCTTTGCGTAGTCGATCTGGTCTTTCCAGACGAAGCAAGCGGTCTTGGCCGTCTTGGAACCGCACACGCCGGTGGACTTCGTCGGGTCCGCAACAACCTGGACCTGGTAGATCGAGACGACCTTCAGGTTGGTGTCGCCGTTGGCGTCGAAGTCGTACGTTCCGATGACACCCACGAAGCCCTTGGTCGCGGCCATCTGGGTCCGGACCTGCTCACGGGTGGGCACGTTGCCGTTGTTGGCCTTGATCGCGCGGCCGACCGCCGCCATCAAAGCGTTTGCGGCGTCGTATGCCTGCATGGTGTAGCCGCCGAAGTCGTTGGGTCCCGGGAAGGCCTTGCGGAACGCCGCGATCGTTGCCGCCGCACCGGGGATCTGGGTAGCGTCAGCGCCGGCTGAGGTCGCGTAGATGTTGGCCTCATTGCCGGTCGCCTGGTCGATACAGTCGGTGGTCTCGATGCCGTCACCGCCCATGAAGGGGACATCCCAACCGATCGTCTTCATCTGCGCCCGTGGCTGGCAGATGTTCTGGTCGTCGGTGCCGCCGACGTACACGGCCATCGCACCGAAGGTCTTGAAGGCCAGCAGGATCGAACGGAAGTCGCTGGTCTGGTCCTTCTTGTAGCTCTTGCGAAGGGTCGAGCCGCCCAGGGCCTTGACCTTCGCCTCGAAGGCGTTGGCGATACCGACGCCGAACACCGTGCTGTCGTCCAGCACGCCGACCTTCGTCGCCTTCAGCGTGGAGTAAGAGTAGGACGACATCGCCGGACCCTGGTAGTCGTCAGTGGTCACGACGCGGAAGTAGCTGTTCGCGTTGCCCTTGCGGAGGTCCTGCGGGTGGTAGCTGCAGTCCGGCAGGTCCTTGGTCAGGCAGGGGTTGGTGTTGGACGGGCTGACCATGACGAAGTGCTGCGGCTCAGCGACTGGAATCTGGGCCTTGGCAACGGCTGAGTTGTAGGGGCCGATCATGCCGAGGAACTTGGCGTCGCCCAGCATCTTCTGGACGTTCTCGACGCCGGCGTCGGCTGAGTAGGCCGCCTGGCGGCAGTCGTCGAAGCCCTGGAACTGGATCGTGTAGCCCTCGACGCCACCAGCTTTGTTCTTCGTGTCGATCGCGAACTGAACGCCGTTCTGGGTCGCCTGGCCGCCGACAGTACAGACCGGAAGATCGGAGCCGATCTTGATCGTGCCTTTGGAGGCAGTTGTGCCTGTGCTTCCGCCGCAGGCGAATGCGACGAAGGTCGCCGCGATGAGGACTGCGAGTCCCCTAGCTCGAACCATGTGGTTCCCCCTTATGTTTATGGGAGGCAGCCCAAAATCGGCTGGACCCTAACTCCCCTCATTCGCCGCCCTCTTCCCGCTTCAGTTCTTGCCGCTTCAGCCTTTCGGCTTCAGCCTTTCCTCTGATTGGGGGCGAGAGTGCGCCGGCGACGAATGCGGCCACTATGGGTGGCCGAACCACTACTCCGCAGCGAACTTTAACATCGGCTTGCCGAACTTGGGCCAGGTTGGCTCAAAGATCAGGGTGTCGCTGTATCAATAAGGGAGTGCGGCGGTGTAACTTACCGTGTCGACCCACTTCCAACCCGAACGGGGGTCGATGCTGGCGGGCTTGAAGATGGACACCAGCCGCAGCGTGGTGTCGCCGTCCGGATCGAAGCCGAAAACCCCCGTGGCGCCGGTGTAAGCGGTGGTCGCCGCCAGCTGATTGACGATGGTGTCGCGAAACGGAACGTTTCCCCGGGTCACCCAGATCGCGCGATCGAGCGCGTCGTAGAGAACTCCTGCCGCGTCGTACGCCGCGATCGTGTAGGGCCCGAAGTCGCCGGCGCGCCCGTATTGGGTCTTGAAGGCCTGGATGAGCTGCTGCGCGCTGGAGATCTGCTCGGGGTCCGGGGCGGGCACAGTCGCGTAGATACCGAGAGCGTTGGCGCCGGCGTCGCGAACGCACGTGGGGTCGAGAGCGATGCCGTCTCCGCCCAGGAATGGCGTCCCGGCGCCGATTTCGAACACGCTCGCCATCTGGTGGCGCACCTCGCAGCCGCGGTTCGTAGCCGCCCCGCCGAAGTAAACGCCCTGCGCGCCGGCCTTCTTGGCGCGCTCAAAGAAAGCCGTCAGATCGAAGGTCGTCGCAGCTGGATCCAGCTCCTGGTGGGCGACGACAGTGCCGCCCAGCTTGTTGAACCTGGCGGTGAAGCTGTTGGCCAGCAGCTGGCCGTAAGCCTCGCGATTGTTGACCAGCGCAACCCGCATCAGGTGCAGCTGCTTCCTTGCGTAGTCGGCGGCCGCCGGACCCTGGAGCTCGTCGGTGACCGAAAGGCGAAAGTAGTTGTTCACCCCCGTTGGCCGGAGCTCGCTTGGTGCAGGCAGGCCCGCGTCCTTGCATGAGATTGGGGTGCGGAGAGGGTTCAACTTGGTCGGCAGGTACGGCTCCTTCGTGAGGCAGCGGCTGCTGGTCGCAGGGCTCACCATCGCCATGTGCGCCTCGTTGGCGACCGGGATCTGTGCGCGTGCGACGCTGGAATCGAGCGGGCCCAACATGGCGACAACACGAGGGTTGGCGATGAAGGCCTTGAGGTTCTTCACGCCTGGTGCTGTGTCCCGCGAGGCGCTGCTTGCGTCGTCGCGGACGTCGAGGATGATCGTGAAACCGTCCAGCGTCGGGTGCTGCTGCACGTAATAGCGAATGCCGTTGAGCGTGCTCTGTCCGGCGCGGCCCTCGTCGCCGGTCAGCGGAAGGTCCACCCCGATCGTGATCGTCTTGGCCGCCGGCGCCGCGGGCGCAGCAAGGCACGCCGGGACGGCGATCAGGCACGCGACGACGCCGGAGAGGATTCGAATATGTGGTCGCACCAGGTGATTACTTATACTCGACATCTACTTCCCAGCCGGGCAATGCACCATGCCGCCCCGGCGCAGGTCACCTAGGAGCCCCCCATTTGAAGATCGAAACCGGTGAGCACCTGAAGCCGCGCTCGCAGTATGCGGACGAGGCTGTCCAGCTTGCGATCGCCGGAAAGTGGGACGAGGCGGTGAAGCTCAACAAGTTCATCGTCGAGAGCTTCGGTGGGGATGAGGAGACGCAGAACCGACTGGGCAAGGCGCTGTCGGAGCTCGGCAAGTTGAAGGACGCGAAGGCTGCCTACGAGCTCGCGCTCAAGCACAACCCCATGAACTCGATCGCGAAAAAGAACGCTGCTCGCCTCAACACGCTGCTCCACCAGAAGGAAGGCCTGAAGGTCGGCGGCACGAAGGTCGACCTCAATCTCTTCGTCGAGGAGATGGGCAAGACCGTCATCACCCAGGTTGAAGGCTCGAGCCCCGACATCTGCTCCAAGGTCGCGGCCGGCGACATCGCCGAGCTCAAAATCGATGGTGACGGCATCGTCGCCGAGACCTCGCGCGGAGTCAAGCTGGGCACGCTCGAAGCCAAGATGGCACGGCGCCTGATCAAGTTCATGCGCGGGGGCAACAAGTATCAGGGTGGCGTCACCGCCTGCGACGGCAGCACCGTGAAGCTGATCGTCCGCGAGACGTACCAGGACCCCAAGTTCGCCGGCAAGCCAAGCTTCGCGATCCGCCGCAAGCGCGAGGTGGAGTTCCGTCCTTATACAAAGGAGAGCCTGCTCTCACGTGGGAGCGGGGTCGAGGTGTTTACCGAGGACGACGAGGAGGCGCCGGGAGAGACTCCGATCACCGACGAGCTGGAAGAGGGTATGCACGCAGTCGACGACGACGCCGAGACTGTCGACTTCAGCGAGGACGCCGACGCCAAAGACGACGAAGATGACGAAGACGAAGATGAAAAGTAGCAAGACTCCCCTGGCCGCGGCCCGGAGGTCTCTTCACCGGCGATAGTTCGCGGGAAGTAATTCCACAACTTGGAGGAGTGCCCGGGTTTCGGGACCGTCTCCCGTTAGAAGCCGAGGTCTTGCGCGAGGCGCAGGAATCGGTCCTGTCAGAGATGCGCCGGTGGGGCTACCGGCATGTGATCACCCCCATGGTCGAGAGCACCGACGTGCTCGAGCTGGGGATCGGCGCCGAGCAGCGCCGCCGCCTGTTCAAGTTCGCGGACGCGCGCGGCGAGGTCCTCGCGCTGGTCGGCGAGCGCACGGTGCCGGTGGCGCGGCTGGTCGCCGGCAAGCTCCGCGCCTCCGCGCTGCCCTTGCGCCTTTGCTACGCGGGTCCCGTCCTTTCTTCTACTGACGAGGGCCGCTTCCAGCAGCGCCGCGAGACCTACCAGGTCGGTGCGGAGCTGGTCGGCGCACCTGGCCCCGTGGCCGACGCCGAGGTGATCGCGCTGGCCGCGCGCTGCCTGCAAGCGAGCGGCGTGCAGCGCTACCAGATCGACGTGGGACACGCCGAGTTCTTCCAGGGGATCATGGACGCGGTCAAGCTGCCGGACGCGGTCAAGTCGGATGTCCGTACCGCGCTGGCCGCGCGCGACTTCGTCGCCCTCGAAGCGTTGCTCGACAAAACGCCCCTGCGCTCGGCCGAGCACGAGCTCCTGCTGCGATTCCCCGCGTTGCGCGGAGGCTCAGAGATTCTCAAGGCGGCAGGCGGCCTCGTCCGCAACAAGAGGTCGGAGCGAGCGCTCGCGGAGCTGGCCGAAGTCCAGAAGCTCCTCGTCGCGCACGGCCTGGGCGACGTCGTGAGCCTCGACCTGGGCGCCATCCGCGACTTCGACTACTACACGGGCATCATCTTCGAGGGCTACGGTCCGGAGGTGGGCCGTCCTGTCGCGCAGGGCGGTCGGTATGACGGTCTGCTCGAGCGCTTCGGACGCGCTGCGCCGGCCACCGGATTTGTCGTCCAGCTCGACCTGATCTGGGAGATGCTCTCGAAGGCTGCCCGTCCGCCCGCGCTGCCTCAGATCGACGCGGCGGTGGCGTGGACCGGGTCGGGATTGGCGACGGCGTTGAGGCTCGGCTCGACGCTGCGCCTGTTCGGGATGCGCGCGGTCGTCGACACGCAAGCGAGGGACCAGGCGCAGGCGAAAGCGTGGTGGCAGGCGGTCGGTGCAGTCAATCTCATCCACTGCCAGAGCGAAAAAACGGTCTCCTGGACCGCACGCGGCCGCAAGACGCAGACGCTTCCGCCGGAGCAGGTGGCGGGGCGCCTCGCGGGAGGTCGCGCATGACGAAGGTCTCTATTGCCGTGCCGACCGGCGCGCTGAATGCGGGTGCCTTGCGTCTCTTGTCGCGCTCGGGACTGGTGAAGTTGAGCGCGGAAGTGCTCGGCCGCCAGCTGATGGTGGAGCGTTCCGGCATCCGCGTGATCCTCGTGCGGCCGGCCGACGTCCCCGCCTATGTCGACCATGGGGCCGCCGATCTCGGGATCGTCGGCAAGGACATCCTGTGGGAGACGCCGGGAGCGCATTACGAGCTCGTCGACCTGCGCTTCGGTGGCTGCCGGATGGTGCTCGCCGTGCCGGAGTCGTCCAAGCTCAACGGACCGGAGACGTGGCCGCCCCAGCTCCGCGTGGCGACGAAATACCCGCGCACCGCCGTCGCGTGGTTCGAGGCGCGCGGGCAGGCGGTCGAGGTCGTGCAGCTTCACGGTTCGGTCGAGCTTGCGCCGCAGGTCGGACTGGTCGACGCAATAGTCGACCTCACCGCCACGGGCCGCACGCTCAAGGAGAACCGGCTGCGCATTGCTGCCACGCTCGGCGCGTCGACCGCCAGGCTGATCGCCAACCAGGCGAGCCTCAAGACACGCACCGAGGCGGTGCAAGCGGCGGTCGGCAAGCTGCGGGGGGCTGTCGAGAAATGAGCGTCAAACGCTTCGACACAGGTTCGTGGCTCGACTCGCCGATGTCCCGGCGGCGCCTCGACCTGTCGCAGTTCAGCAAGGAGAGGGCGGTCGTGGTCGACATCTGCGCCCGGGTCGCGGCCGAAGGCGACCACGCGCTGCGCGAGCTCGGCACGAAGTTCGACGGCTGGGCGCCGGGCCTTGACGAGACGTTCGAAGTCCCCTTCGGAGACCTCGCCGCGGCGGCTGACAGGCTGGCTCCGGCGGATCGGGCGGCACTCGAGTTCGCGGCTCAGCGCATTCGCGATTTCCACTCCAAGCAGCTTCAGTCGGCTTCGAGCGGCCCGCCTGGACTCAAGCTGCTCACCCGGCCGGTCCGCCGCGCGGGCCTGTACGCGCCAGGCGGTCGCGCCGCCTATCCGTCGACGGTGCTGATGACAGTGATCCCAGCACGGATCGCGAAGGTGCCCGAGGTCGTGCTGGCCACGCCGCCGCGAGCGGACGGCACCGTTCCGTCGTCCATTCTCGCCGCCGCGCACATCGCCGGCGTGGACGCCGTCTACCGGATCGGCGGGGCGCAGGCGATCGCCGCGCTGGCCTACGGCACCACCACCATCCCTCGCGTTGACGTCGTGGCAGGCCCCGGCAACATCTACGTGACGCTTGCGAAGCGCGAGGTGTTTGGCGCGGTTGGGGTCGATGGCATCGCAGGCCCGACCGAGGTGATGGTCATCGCCGACGAGCACGCGCGGCCCGACTTCGTCGCCGCGGACCTCGCGGCACAGCTGGAGCACGACCCACTTGCGTGGGCGGTGCTCGTCACCGACTCGATTCACCTTGCGGACCGCGTCGAGGAAGAGCTCGAGAGCCTGGTCGGGGGGCTGGAGCGCGAGGAGATCATCCGTAAGGCAAACTGCTGCATCATCGTCGCCGAAGACCTCGACCAGGCGATGCACCTGGCCAACGACTTCGCGCCCGAGCACCTGCTGATCGTCACCGAGGACGCAAGTGAGCGCGCGACGCAGGTCGAGAATGCGGGCGCGGTCTTCGTCGGTCCGTACGCCACGGTGCCGTTGGGTGACTACGTGGCCGGGCCGAACCACACGCTGCCGACGGCCGGCGCGGCAAGGTTCGCATCGCCGCTCGGCGTGCACACGTTCATGAAGCGAACGAGCGTCTTGAGCCTGAATCGCGGTGACCTGGAGATGTTGAAGGAAGCGACAGTGCGGCTCGCCCAGATGGAAGGGCTGACCGCGCACGCGCATGCAGTGGAGGTCCGGCTTGAGTAGAGCAATAAGGAAGGGATTGGTCGCGCGCAAGTCGAAGGAGACGCGCCTGGCCGCGAAGGTGGACCTTGCCGGAAAGGGGCGGATCAAGGTCGCCACGGGCCTCGCGTTCCTCGACCATATGATCGAGCAGGTCGCAAGGTATGGCGGCTTCGACATAACGCTGCGCGGCTCTGGCGACGTTCATGTCGACGCGCACCACCTGGTCGAGGACGCCGGCATCGTCGTCGGCCAGGCGCTGTCTATGGCCCTTGGCGATCGCGCGGGTATCACACGCTTCGCCGCGGCCTACGCGCCGCTCGACGAATCGCTGGCCCGCGTGGTGATCGACCTCGGCAAGCGGCCCTTTCTCTCGTACAACGTCGCGTTGAAAGGACGTATCGGCACGCTCGAGTCCGAGGTGATCGAAGAATTCTGGAAGGCGCTGTCCATCCACCTTGGCGCCACGATCCACGTCGACGTGATCCGTGGACGCAACCGGCACCACATCGCCGAAGCCACCTTCAAGGCGCTCGGCCTTGCACTGGGTCAGGCGATGTCGCCGGGCCGCATCGCGGGCGTGCCGTCGTCCAAAGGTGTGCTCGATTGATCGCGATAGTCGATTACGGAGTCGGCAACGTGCGGTCCGTGGAGCGGGCTCTCGTCCACGTGGGTGCGGAGCCAAAGCTCACCGCGGATCCTGACGAGCTCGAGAGGGCCGATGGCCTCGTTTTGCCGGGAGTCGGCGCATTCGCGCCTGCCCTGGAAAAGCTTTCCGAGCACGGACTGGGCCGGCGGATCGTCGAGCTGGCTCGGAACGGGAAACCGCTCCTGGGTGTGTGCCTTGGGTATCAGCTGCTGTTCGAGGAATCGATGGAGCACGGCCGCCACCAGGGCCTCGGGCTTCTGCCGGGCAAGGTGGTCGAGGTGAAGGACAGCCCGCGGCTCCCGGTGATCGGGTGGTGCCGCCTCGCAATGAGCGACGAGGCAGTGCTGTGGTCGGGGATCGAGGACCGTTCCTATTTCTACTTCGTGCACTCGTTCACGCCGGAGTCCTCGGACTGCGCGATCGCGTGGAGCGAATTCTCACCCGCGGCGGCAGCGGTTCGAGGCAACGTCATGGGGACGCAGTTCCACCCGGAGAAGAGCGGGCCGGACGGCTTGCGGATCTACAAGAACTTCGTGGCGTTCTGCAGCTGATGCCCGCGAAAAGAATCATCCCGTGCCTCGACGTGACCGAGGGTCGCGTCGTCAAGGGTGTGAAGTTCAAAGACCTGCGCGACGCCGGCGACCCGGCGGAGCTGGCGGCGAACTACGACCGCGAGGGTGCCGACGAGATCGTCTTCCTCGACATCACGGCGTCGTCCGATGCGCGAAATATCCTGCTCGACGCGGTCGAGCGAACCGCCGACCAGGTCTTCATCCCGCTCACGGTCGGCGGCGGCGTGCGCACCGTGGAGGACATGGCCGAGCTGCTGACGCACGGCGCGGACAAGGTGTCCGTCAACACCGCCGCCCTCGCGGACCCGGAGCTCATCACGCGTTGCGCCGAGGTGTTCGGGTCGCAGTGCGTCGTGCTCGCCATCGACGCGCGCCGCCAGGTGGAGATTCCGGGCTGGGAAGTGTTCAGCCACGGCGGCCGGCGGCCCGCGGGCCGCGACGCGGTGGAATGGGCGGTGCTGGGCGAGCGGTTGGGAGCGGGGGAGATATTGCTCACATCCATGGACAAGGACGGGACCCACGAGGGGTATGACATCGGTTTGCTCAAAGCGATCACGTCGGCGGTGCGCCTGCCGGTCATCGCCTCCGGCGGCGCCGGTACTGTCGAGCACATGCACCAGGCGCTGACGGACGGAGGCGCCGAGGCGGTGCTGGCGGCGTCCGTCTTCCATTTCGGTGAGCTCTCGATCGCGGACGTAAAGAAACAGCTGGCCAGCAGGGGTTTGGAGATCAGGCCATGAAACCGGACTTTTCTAAGGGGCTCGTCCCCGCGGTGGTTCAGGACGCGGAGTCCGGCAAGGTGCTGATGCTCGCGTACATGAATGAGGAAGCGTGGACGAAAACCCGCGAGACGGGGCAAGCGTGGTTCCTCTCGCGAGAGCGAGGGCTGTGGCGGAAGGGCGAGACGTCGGGGAACACGATGGAGGTGCTCGAGGTGAAGCTGGACTGCGACCTCGACACGGTCCTGCTGAAGGTGAAGGCCGCCGGCCCGGCGTGCCACACCGGCGCGGAGTCGTGCTTCTTCAACACGCCGTGACCGCTGAGTAACGATGATTCGGCCGTGGGACACGATTGGGTCGCGGCCCAAGCTGCTGAGGAGGCCGCGATCGCGGCCGGCGGTGGCGGCGAAGCCCATCAGGGACTCGCGATGGCCCTGTTCTGGCAGAACGATGTCGAAGCCGCCCTCCGCGCGATGGAGCGTGCGTATGCGCTCTTCCGGCGCCAGAGTGAGCACGGCCGCGCGGCGTGGGCGGCTCTGTGGCTCGCGGGTCAGTATTCGAGGCTGAAAGGCAATGACGCAGTGGCAGGCGGATGGATCGCTAAGTGCGAGCGTGACGTCGCCCGGGCGGAGCCGTCAGCCGAGGTTGGGAGGGTGATCCTGATCCGCGCCCTCGCTACGAACGACCCTGCCAGGATCGAGAGTGCGGCCGAGCGCGCGATGGAAATCGCGCATCGGTTCGGCGACTTCGACTACGAGGCGCTCGCGCTGGCGTACAGCGGGCTTGCCATCCTGTCGCTCGGGCGACTTGAGGAGGGGCGGGCAAAGATCGATGAGGCGATGGCCGCCACCACTTCCGGTGAGGTACGTGCGCCAGAAGCCGTGGGGCAGATCTATTGCGCATTGCTCGCCGGATGCGAGCGGACTGTCGACTTCCAGCGCGCCGACCAGTGGCGCCAGGTCGCGCAGCCATTCCTGGCGGCCTACGACCACGTCGGCGTGACGGGCACCTGCCGCGCCACCTATGGCGGCGTGCTGGCAGCGACCGGCTCCTGGCCTGAGGCAGAGCGCGAGCTGCTGCACGCGCTTCGTATCTTCGACGCCGGCGCCCAAGGCATGCGCGGCGATGCGATGGTACGACTGGCCGACCTGCGCATCCGCCAGGGCCGCCTGGATGATGCCGCCAAGCTGCTGGAAGGAAACGAAAACCACTCCGACGCCCAGCAGCCGCTGGCGGAGCTCGAGCTCGCACACGGCCGGCCCAAGGTTGCCGCCGCGTTGCTGGAGCGCCGGCTCCATCAACTCAGCGCGACCAACCTGCAAGCGGCGCCGCTCCTGTCCCGCCTCGTCGAGGCACAAATCGCCGCCGGCGATCCGGCAGCGGCGCGCCGCTCGTCCGATGTACTCGCCCAGCTGGCCACCGCAGCAGGGGGCGATGGCTTACAGGGTCTGGCCGGCCTGGCGTCTGGGCTGGTGATCGCCGCTGAGGGAGGTGATCCCGCGCCCGAGCTCGATGTGGCGTTGGAATATCTCGAGCACGCGCGGATGAGGTGGGAGGCGGCCCGAGCGCGGATTGCTATCGCCGAGGCAGCTGTCACGCGCAATCCAGAGCTGGCTGTTCGGGAGGCCCGACAGGCAATGAAGGCTTTCGCGGCCCTTGGTGCTCGACCAGGCGTCGACCGCTCCCGCAACCTGCTCCTGCGCCTGGGCATCCGCACGGCCGGGGGCCGATCGGACAAGGCGGTTCTCAGCCGGCGCGAGGAGGAGGTGGCCCGCCTGGTAGGACTCGGCCTCTCCAACGACCAGATCGCGACGCGTCTTTTCCTGAGCACTCGCACTGTCGAGCACCACGTCACCAGCATCCTGCGAAAGCTGCCGGCCTCGGGCAGAGCCGAGATCGCCGCGTATGCGGTGCGCCATCTGGGTGAGGATTCCGGATGAAGATTGGGTACTGGCTCCGATGCGCCGCGGCGGAGCCGCCTCCAAGCTCAGGACATGAGCAAACTCACCAGTCAGGGTCCGTTGAGGTGGATCGTCGTCGCCGTCGTCGTCGCTGCTGCGGCGGTCCCACTTTCTTTCGCCTTGTGGCGGACGCCGCCCGGAGTCGCCGCTCCACCACCGGACATCTTGCCCTTCTTGATTCCAATCGCTGTCGTCATCCCCGCGCTGTCGTTCGGCCTTGGGGTCGCTTTCTTACTCTTCGGCAGGAAGTTGCTCCGCGCCGATCGGCCTTCGGCGTTGTCACGGGCGTCTTTTATCAGCATCTGGTGGCTGTTAGCGAACTGGTGGCCGCACTCTAATTTCCATCGCGTGTCCAACGGCTGGACCAACGTCGTGGTGATCGACTACTTCTTCCATACGACCGTGATCGTCGCGAGCTGCGTCGTCGCGGCTTTCTTCCTCACAGTCATCCGCGAGCGCCGGGTAGCCGGCGAGGTCAGCGGCAGTCGCAAAATTGCGTCCACGCCGAACGTGTGAGGAGAATCGAATTGCCCATCCTACACATCGAACACCAAGTCGCCGACTACGACACTTGGAAGCGCAACGCCTTCGATGCTGATCCCATCGGTAGGGCCAAGTCGGGCGTGGTTCGCCACCGCATCTCACAGGGCGCAAGCGACCCGAATTACGTGTTGATCGAGCTCGAGTTCGCCAGCATGCCCGAGGCCGAGGCCATGCATGCCGCGCTTCGAGACCTGTGGCGCAACCCTCTTGCCCAGATCGGGTCACCTACTGCGCGAATCATCGAAACCGTCGAGGCGAAGGAGTACTGATCGACCTCGGCTGCCTGGTTCTTTAACGAGCCCTACTTAGCCGAGTAGTTGATCCAGTTACGACCGGCAGTGCCGGTCACCGTCTCTCCGGTCAATACGTTCTGTCCGGTGTAGAGGTCGTGGCGCCAGCGTTCGCCCGAGTGGATGAACGAAATGGACCTTCCATCAGCGCTCCAGCTCGGATAGCTTCCACCTGGGGTTTGGAGCCTCTTCTGGCCTGAGCCATCGGCACGCGCGATCCAGATGTCCAGCGAGTTCTGCCACGAGGCAGCCTCGGTTATCCCGTCCGGCATCTTCCCTCGCGCGAAGACGATGAACTGGCCGTCCAGGGACCAGGCGGGCGTTAGATCGAGGCTTCCTGCGGGGCGCGGAATCTGGGCGCAGGATCCGACGGCGACGTAGCAGACCATGACCGTCGGATCCCCGGTCACGACGAATCTGTCGCCTCCGGTCCCGAGTAGAAGGTCGCCACGTGGTGACCACGCGTACGTGCCGGCCTGCGGGTGGAAATTGCCAAGGTCAGTGAACCGGCCGTCGAGCTTGAGCGACGCGAGGCGGACTCCGTCGGCATTACATGAATTGCAGTAGCCCCAGAGGTGAATGACAAGTAGGCCCTGACCATCCGGCCACCAGCCTTGAACTTCAACCGGCTCACTGGCCTGGTAAAGCTGGCGGGTGCCCGTTGGTGTGCGTAGGTAGACATGGGCTCCATCGCTTTCTCCCGCGTCCCAAGCCGACATAGATCCGTCCGGTGAGGTAATCGAAGGTGACGTCACGAGCCCTAGGCCAACCGGTAGCCCCTTGGCCGCGACGGGCGGTCCCGCGCCAGGTGACGGCTTGGCCGCCATGCGCGGATTTGCGGAAGGCGAGCAGCCCATCAGCAGAACGGTGAATAGGGCGATTGCTGGGACGCGGTGCAAGAGCGTTGCGGATGTTAGCGCGGAGGGCTCTGCTTTGTCCGGCGAATTTCGTTTCCCTTACGTGGCCGCCGCCCGCACGGCAAGGAAGGCGATTTGACCCCTAGAGCAGTTCGCCAGGAATGAGCGGCGAATTGTCAGGCATCCAATCCGGACCGACAGCGGCCGCTGCAGCCAGCATCGCGAGAACGATCAGGATGATCACCCAGCGCTTCATCTTGTTAGGGCGGATCGTACTCAGCGCGGAGTCTTATTCTTCAACCAGCCGCGCCGGGTCAGTCCCCCGGCGGCGGCGCGGCTTGACCCGGGCATGCGGCGCCCACTCCTATCTGCACCTTCTGCTCTTGAGCTCCACTCCTGACGAGGAGCGGAACGCAGGCTGGCTCGCCAACCCAGAAGCCACCGGCAAAAACAAGCCATCGCTTTTGCGATCCAGTCGCTTTGCACCCCGAAACGAAGAGGTGTGTTGTTCGCATTCCAGAATTGTCCCACCCGATCGTTACACGGCCAAGCCATTCGGGGGGGACGATCAGCGCGACTGACGCGTCGGAGGCGACGAACAGTCCCACCTTGGCGAATAAGCGGGCGCCCGGGTCCGATTCGCCCGAGCGGTTCGCCTGCACTGCATTGGCGGTGGGTAGCGCCACCTGGTTGAACACGACGGATAGATCAGCCGGGGGGTCTGCCTTGGAAGCGATTGCGTCCTTGCACGCGAGCGAGGCCGCCATGCCTGGGGAAACCACCGGCAGCACGATGCCGTCACTGTCGCGGACTACCTTTCGCGTGCCAAGAGCCGAGGCCAGGGTCAAGGACGTCCAGACCATGTTGTTCACGGTGCCGAGCCCGGCACATGCTCCCCTGCTGTAGCTGCGGCTGATGACCGGGCCGACTCTGACCTGGCTCGGGCTCTCGGTAGCGTTGACTTTGAACTGGCCGTAACACCAGCCCGACTCCTTCCAGGTCACGCCCACCAAGACCGTATTCACAACACCGCCTTCTACCGGACTCACGACCTGTGGCTGAAGGAATTCCTCTGTCACTTGGACCCCCAGCATTTGCTGGACGCCAAGAAAAGAAGCGACGACCACACCAAGAACAGCAATAACGATTATCCAGCGCCGGCGGGTGCTCACCAGGCGGCCGCCTCTCATTGGTGACTGGCTCGAGAAGCGCCCGCTTTCGTTTCTAGGAGCATATGAACACCACGATCGACTTCATGATCACGTAACGACTTCTCGAACGGGCTCGTCCCGGCGGTCGTTCAGGACGCGGGGGTCCGGCAAGGTGCTGATGCTCGCGTACATCAACGAGGAAGCATGGACGAAAACCCGCGAGACGGGCCAGCATGTCATACCGGCGCGGAATCTTTGTTTCTTCAACGAAGCGCGAGCTGCTTCCCCGAGCCCCATTCGTGCCCGAATGGGCTAACGGTTCGCAGTTCCTACTTTCGGGCTCAAGTGATGCAGGGCCCCGCAACGCGATAGGTAAGGGTATGCGGCGCGGCGCCGGGTGCTTGCGGGATCTGTACCGAATGGCGAACAAGGCCAGTGGCTGTAGTCCAGTTCCACAGGTACTTTGCGTCACGGTTCGCGAACCAGATTCGCGATCCGTCGAACCACACACTGAGTGGATCGAAATCCATCTGATCGCCCATGACGCCTGCGTAGACGTCGGCACGCTTGCCGTCGGCAATCACGTAAACCGTGTAACGAGCCCCCGGGTCTGGACTGCCGAGCATATAGAACATGCGCTCAGGATCAGGCCCGCCCCACATCGACTTGCGCCCTGGGACGTTGAAGAGAGGCTTGTAGGGATCGAAGGTGGCCTCGTCGATCACGGTGGCTTGGCCGGAAGCCGGATCGACTCTCCAATACGTCTGGTCAACAGGCGAGTAGCGGTTGGCCGAGACGTAGATTCCGTCTGGCCTCCAAAACGGAAAGTCGATTGCGGCCCCTACGGTCCAGACGATTCGATCCTTGTGCTGCACCAAATCGTAGGTATGCAATTCGGATCGCCCGTTGTTGTAGGCGACATAGAGGTACGACAGCTGGTCAGGAGACACGACGATGCTGGGTACCCAGCGCTTGACCACAGGATCGTAGGAGGCAAGGTCAAGGACCAGCGCCGGTTGTGCCGCATTAGATGGAAGGTCCGCAACCGACGCGTTCTGATCAGCGGTGAACTCTCCGGTGGCGGCGTGGACAAATCCTGCGGTCAGCTTGCTTGTCTTAAGTGAGCTCGAGTCATTGACCACAACCGGTATGCGGCAGGCGTTCGCATCCGGTGTCGGTGAAGGCGTCAA
>Ga0209011_1000119_pt1 | contig 42464 bp, 37 predicted proteins | sample BlaSpr_A8_OM1_M3_FD_187986 | JGI IMG/M metagenome (GOLD analysis project Ga0209011, IMG submission 187986) | Forest soil microbial communities from Thunder Bay, Ontario, Canada - Black Spruce, Ontario site 2_A8_OM1_M3 (SPAdes) (version 2) | ecosystem: Environmental > Terrestrial > Soil > Boreal... | reverse complement strand
TCGTCGTACTCGCCGCGGAGGTACATCCACGCCTGGTTGGCGCCGACCGCGTAGGCCGCGATCATGATGCCCTCGAGGACCATGTGAGGCGAGTTCTCCATGATGTAGCGGTCCTTGGAGGTCCCCGGCTCCGACTCGTCGGCGTTGACGACGACGTACTTCGGTCCCGGCGCGTCGCGGTTGATGAAGCTCCACTTGGTGCCGGTCGCGAAGCCCGCTCCGCCGCGGCCGCGCAGCCCGGACTTCTTGACCTCGCCGACCAGGTCGGCGGGCGTCATCCCGTCCAGCACCTTGCGGAGGGCGGAGTAGCCGCCGGCCTTGGACTCGTACACCTCGAGCTTGTGCAGGTCGGGGGTGCCGAACCAGCGAGTGAGCACGTGATTCGGAGCGTCGCCGTGCGAACCGCGGAGCTCAGCCATTCTTCTTCCTCGTCCTCTTGGGCTTAGGTACCTCCCTCTCCACTTCGGGGAGAGGGCTAGCGTGGGAGGTGGGAAGTTCCCTCTCCCCTTTGGGGAGAGGGCTAGGGTGAGGGGCTGAAGCTGGCCCTGACGTGTAAGAAGACTTCCTCTCCGCCACAAGCGCGTCGACCTTCTCGCTTGTCATGTCGTAGTGGTAGGCATGGTCGACGCGCAGCATCGGCGCGAACTCGCACGCGCCCAGGCACTCGACCTCTTCATAAGAGAAGAGCCCGTCTTTCGACACCTCACTCGCCTCTTTGACTCCGATGGCGCCGCGCAGGTGCTCGACTATCTCGTCGGCGCCGCGAAGCGAGCAGCTGAGGTTGGTGCACACGTAGAACCTGTGCTTGCCGACCGGTTCGTGGTGGAACAGCGAATAAAAGGTCGCGACACCCTCGAGATACCCGGGATCGAGCTGCAGCGCGGCCGCCACCTCGGTCATCGCTTCAGGCGTCAGGTAGCCGAGCTCCTCCTGCGCGAGGTCCAACGCGGGCATCACCGCCGAGCGAGGCTGCGGATACCGGGCGGGCAGGGCCTTGATCTCCTCGATGAGGTGAAGCGAGAGCACGCTGGTCTCTTTCGTCTCTTTCACCTATCCACATCCCCGAGCACCGTGTCCGCCGTGCCGATGATCGCGATCATGTCCGCGACCATATGGTTCAGCGCCATGCGCTCGAGCGCCTGCAGGTTGACGAACGAAGCCGACCGGAACTTCACGCGCCGCGGCTTGTGCGTGCCGTCGCTCACGATGTAGCACCCGTTCTCGCCGCGACCCGACTCGACAGCGACGTACACGTCACCCGCGGGCACCGAGTACCCCTCGGTGAACAGTTTGAAGTGGTGGATCACCGCCTCCATCGACGTCTCTAGCTCCTCGCGCGGCGGAGGCAGCATCTTGCGGTCGTCCACGTTGATAGGGCCCTCCGGCATCTTGTCGACCGCTTGGCGGAGGATCTTGACCGCCTCGCGCATCTCCTTGATCCGGACGAGGTAGCGGCCGTAGCAGTCGCAGTCCTTCGACGTTGCGATCTCGAACTCGTAGTTCTCGTATCCCGAATAGGGCATGGATTTGCGCAGGTCCCACTCGACGCCCGAACCGCGCAGCATCGGCCCGCTCGCGCCCAGCACCTTCGCGTCCTCCGGCGACAGCCGGCCGACACCGATGGTGCGCGAGCGCCAGATCGGGTTCATGGTCAAGAGGTCCTCGTACTCATCGATGTGCCCGGGCATGTCGCGGATGAACTTGTCGAGCATCTCGAAGAAGCGAGGCGTCGCGTCCGCAAACACTCCGCCCGGCCGGATGTAGGACGTGTGCATCCGGAACCCGGAGATCTCCTCGTTCATGTCGAGGATCGTGTCGCGCTCGCGGAAGCAGTACATCAGCATCGACATGGCGCCGAGCTCGAGACCGCTGGTGCCCATCCACACGAGATGCGAGGAGAGGCGTGTCAGCTCGCACATGATCACGCGCAGCGCCTGCGCGCGCGGCGGCACCTCGACGCCCATCAGTTTCTCCACCGCCAGTGCATAGGCGAGGTTGTTGATGGGAGGGGAGAGGTAGTCGTGACGGTCGGTGACGACGACGCCCTGCTGCCAGCGCAGCGCCTCCATCTGCTTTTCGATCCCGGTGTGCAGGTAGCCGATCACTGGTTTGATGCGGCGGATCTGCTCGCCATCGAGGTCCACGATCAGCCGCAGCACTCCGTGCGTCGATGGGTGATGGGGTCCGAAGTTGACGGTGAGCAGCTCACCGCCGAAAGCGCCCTGCTCGCCGGTCTTGGTGATCGTCAGCCCTTCGGTGCTCATGCTCATGCTTCGTCGGGGGCGGTCTGCCACTTCGCGTGCTCTTCCGAGAACTCGACGACCTCGCCGCCGACCGGGTAGTCGCGGCGGAGCGGATGGCCGACCCAGTCGTCGGGCATCAGGATGCGGGTGAGGTCGGGGTGGTCGTTGAAGACGATGCCGAAGAGGTCATACGTCTCGCGCTCGTCCCAGTTGGCCGGCGGAAACAGGTCGTGCACGGAGTCTATGTGCGGCGGGTCGCCGTCGACAAACGCGCGCACGCGGACCATCTCCTTGGTGTCGAGGTTGCGCAATTGGTAGACGAGCTCGTAGCGCGCGGGCCACTGTCGAGAGCTGTCGACGAGATGGTCGACACAAGTAAGAAAGACGAGGAGCCGGAAGCCGTCGTTCTTCAGTGACTGAAGCGCCGACTTGATGTTGTCGGGCTCGACGGTGACCCATGCGTCGCCTGCGCTGACGCCGCGTTCGACCACCAGGTTTTCAGCAATCACTGCTGCGATTTGATCCCCTGGGCCTTGATCCTCTCCTGAAGGATCATCAGCGCGTTCAGCAGGTCCTCCGGCCGCGGCGGGCAGCCGGGGATGTACACGTCAACCGGCACGATCTTGTCCACGCCCTGCAGCAGCGCGTAGTTGTTGAAGACGCCCCCGGTCGAGGCGCAAGCGCCCATCGAGATCACCCACTTGGGCTCCGGCATCTGGTCGTAGACGGTGCGGAGGATCGGCGCCATCTTCTGCGAGACGCGACCGGAGACGATCATCAGGTCCGCCTGACGGGGCGACGCGCGCATCGCCTCCGAACCAAAGCGCGCGATGTCCACTCCTGCCGTCGCGGTCGCGATCATCTCGATGGCGCAGCAGGCGAGGCCGAACTGGGCAGGCCACACTGAGTTGCCGCGTCCCCAGCCGACCACCTTGCCGAGCGTGGTTGTGAGCACCTGGTTGCCGAGCGACTCGACTAGCTCTTCTACTCCCAATCCAGCCCTCCTTTGCGCCAGATGTGCGCCAGGGCGATGAGCAGGATGCCCATGAAGACGAGCATCTCGATCAGGCCGAACCATCCGAGCTGGCGCATGAGCACCGCCCACGGATAGAAGAAGATCGCCTCGACGTCGAAGATGATGAACAGCATCGCCGTCAGGTAGAAGCGAACCGTGAGGCGGCGGTGCGCCGGAGTGTCGGGAATGATTCCCGACTCATAGGGCGCGAGCTTGGTCTTGTGCGGTTTGGAAGGTCCGAGCACGAAGCTCAAAGTCACCAGTGCTCCGAGTAAGCCAAGGACGATGAGGACGTAGATCAGGACTGGGACGTAGGTCTCGAGCAAGTTTCCGGAGCGGCCTCACATCAGGGGGCTTTAGGGAACGGGCTTAATTCTACTTGGGCCTTGAGAAACTCCGTTTGGGGCAGCGCTCTCACCCGCACCGTTGGCGCCAACGGGACGGAATAGAGCGCCGCCCCGCCGCGTCTACGAATCTTTGCGCCGGTGCTCGATCTTCGTGCCGCGCGACAGCGTGCCGTGGATCGGGCAGTACCGGTTGCACGCGAGGTCCAGCGCCTGATCCACCAGCTTGTCGTCGTGATTCCCGTCCCACTCCAAGTTAAAGGTGATGTCGATCTTGTTGAACGCGCGCGGCCACTCCTTGTCCTGCTCGCCCTCCACTTCAACAGCCAGAGACTTCAGCGGCTGCTTGTACTTCTTCAGCAGCAGCACCGCATTCACCCCCGTGCAGCCGCCCAGCGCTGCAAGCAGCATCTCGGTCGGGCGCATCGCCAGGTCCTCGCCGTAGATCGGCGGCTCGTCGATCGACGCGGTGTGACCGGAGTCCGATTCGATGTCGAACTTGACCTTGTTCCCAACCCATCGGGCGGTAGCCTTCGCCATGCTCGGTATACTCGCATGGCAACGTAGGGGGGAGTAGCCACTTCCCGCAGGTCCGTCAAGACGGCAAGCAATGCCCGGGCCGCAGCGGATCACCGGATCCGCGGCAAGACCTCTACTCAGATCGATTTGTTTTGAGTAGGAGGTAACGATGACCAGGTCGATTCTCGGCGCGGTTCTTTTGATCGCGTTCACCGACATCGCGCTGCAGCTGGACAACGCGCTCGCCATCTCATCGGTGGCCAGCGGCGTGCCCACCAACTACCGCTTTTACGTCCTGGCCGGTGGGGTGCTGCTCGCGGCGCTCTGCCTTTTCGGGTTCACGCTCATCGGCTCCACCCTCATCGAGAAGATCGCGTGGCTCAAGCCCGTGGCCGGCGTGGCGCTCATTTTCATCGGGGCAAAACTCGCGTGGGACTACTTCCGCCCCTGACGGAAGCTCCTGACTAGACTCACGCTGTGCCTGACGACGTCCGCTCGCGATTCGCCAGAGTCGCGGCCAACTACACGACCTCGAAGTTCCACACCGCGCCCGAACGGATGCGGGAGGTGCTCGAGCTGGCCCAGCCCAGGGCGGGCGACCTGGCCCTCGACGTGGCGACCGGCACCGGCAACACCGCCTTCGCCCTCGCGCCCTACGTCCGCCGGGTCATCGGCCTCGACCTGACGCGCGAGATGCTCGACGAGGCGCGACGAGTCGCAGCGGAGAAGGACATCAAGAACGTGGACTGGGTGGTCGGCGACGCCGCCCACCTGCCATTCGAGGACGAGAGGTTCGACCTGTACACCGTGCGCGCAGCGCCGCACCACTTCCCCGACATCGATGCCTTCCTCAACGAAGCTTTTCGCGTCCTCATCCCCGACCGCGACGCGGCGTTCATCGACTGCGCCGCCCCCGCCGCCGCGCGCGACTTCCTGCACCAGGTGGAACTAAGGCGTGACCCCTCGCACGTCAGGTCGCTGACCGTCGACGAATGGGTGGAGAGCGTCGAGCGTGCGGGGTTCGAGGTCGAGATCGCCAAGGAGCGCGAGCTGGATTGGGACTACGACGGGTGGATGCAGAACCAGGCGGTCCCGTCGGAGCTGGCCGAAGAGCTCGCGCGCGTGATCGAGTCCGCCCAGGGCGAGGCTCGCGAACAGCTGCACCCGGAGCGGCGCGACGGCAAGCTGCGCCACGCTTACTGGCACTGCCTCATCCGCGCCCATAAGCCGGCATGATGCGGCCTCTTGCCGAAGGAGAGCTCATCCTTCTCGTCGACAAAGTCGGCCGCCGCCACCGCGTCCGCCTCAAGGCCGGCGCGCGTCACTCGCTCCACTCGGGGGTGATCGACCTCGACGTGCTCATCGGGCGCTCCGAAGGCGTGATCGTCACCACCCAGCTCGGCGCCCGCCTCCTGGCCGTGCGACCCACATTCGCCGAGCAGGTCACCGGCCGCGTCCGCCAGGCCCAGCCCATCTACCCGAAGGACCTTGGCGCGATCCTGATCGCGGCGGACATCCACCCCGGCGCGAAGGTGCTCGAGGCGGGCACCGGAACGGGAGCGCTGACCATCGCCGCGCTGCGGGCAGTGGGCCCAGAGGGCCATGTGGTGAGCTACGAGCAGCGCGAGGAGTTCCTGGAAGCCGCCAAAAAGGCGATCACCGACACCCTGGGCGACCTCCCGCCAAACCTGCTGCTGAAGCTCGGCGACATCTACCTCGGGGCCGAGGAGCGGGAAATGGACCGCGTGCTGCTCGACCTCCCCGAGCCCTGGCAGGCGGTGCCCGTGGTCAAAGAGGCGCTCCGGCCCGGCGGGATCGTCTTCGCCCACTGCCCGAACATCAGCCAGGTCCAGAAGTACTTCGACTGCCTTCGGGAGGTCCGCGGCTTCGGGATGCTCGAGGTGTTCGAGGTCCTGCAGCGCGGCTGGACGGTGCGCGGCCGCAGCCTCCGGCCTTCACATCGCATGGTCGCCCACACGGGCTTTTTGTGCTTTGCCCGGCGCCTGGCCGAGGACGAGCTGTTCGAGCCGGAGGGGGAGGGGTTCCGATGAGATGGGTAGTCCACGGCGAGCGGGCGGTGTACGAGAGCCCGTGGGTCTCGCTGACGCTGGTCGACGTCGAGGTTCCGGGTGGCGAGCGCTTCGAGCACCACGTGGTGCGGATGCCTGGCGAGGCCTCCGGCGTCGTGGTCCGCGACCAGCACCGCGTGCTCCTGATCCACCGGCACCGCTTCATCACCGACACGTGGGGCTGGGAGATCCCCGCCGGCCGTGTCGAGGCGGGCGAGGACCCTGTCGAGGCGGCGGCGCGGGAGACCCTCGAGGAGACCGGCTGGCGGCCGGGAACTCTCACCAAGCTCTTCTCCTACTTCCCTGCGAACGGGTTGCTCGACCAGCGGTTCAATGTCTACCTGGCCGCGGGCGCCGCTCGAGTCGGGGAGCCCGAGGATCTCAGTGAGGCGGACCGGGTGGAATGGCTCGCGATCGACGACCTGCCGGGGATGATCCAGCGAGGTGAGATCCAGGACGGATACAGCCTGACGGCGCTCTTGTGGTTCCTCCAGTTCGCCCCGGAATTGACCGAAACCTAGTCGCCTCCCGCGCCGTTTTAGTAGCTGTGAGGCGCCGCTTTGCGCAAGTGGCCCTGGTGGTCGTCGCAGCACTCGTCCTCCTCATCGGCGCCTCATTTGTCTTGATCGTGCTTGCCGGCGATCAGCCGCGATGCGGCGGAGGCTAGGCTCCCAGGTCGGGTTTCGTGACGGGCTAGGATTGGGTGCCGATGGCACTCCCCGTTCACGTCACCGTCACCGGCGCCGCCGGCCAGATCGGCTACGCATTGCTTTTCCGCATCGCCTCCGGCCAGCTGCTGGGCCCAGACCAGCCGATAGTGCTGCGCATGCTCGAGATCGAGCCCGCCATGAAGGCGCTGGAAGGCGTCGCCATGGAGCTCGACGACTGCGCCTTCCCGCTCCTGCACGACATGGTGCTCACGCACAAGACGGAGGAGGCTTTCGACGGCACCTCATGGGCGCTGCTGGTCGGATCGGTGCCGCGCAAGGCGGGCATGGAGCGGGGGGACCTGCTCGCCGTCAACGGCGGCATCTTCGCGCCGCAGGGCAAGGCCATCGCGAAAGTCGCAGCCAGCAACGTGCGGATCCTGGTCGTCGGCAACCCCTGCAACACCAACTGCTACATCGCGCGCATGAACGCGCCTGAGATCCCGGCCGAGCGCTGGTTCGCCATGACCCGCCTCGACGAGAACCGGGCCAAGACCCAGCTGGCCAAAAAGGCGAAGGTGCCGGTCTCGGTAGTCACGAACATGGCGATCTGGGGCAACCACTCCGCCACCCAGTACCCGGACGCAAAGAACGCGCGCATCGCCGGCATGGGCGTGTACGACGTGATCTCGGACCACGGTTGGTTGAAAAACGAGTTCATCAAGACAGTGCAGACCCGCGGCGCGAAGGTGATCGAGGCCCGCGGCCTCTCGTCGGCCGCGTCGGCGGCCAACGCCGTGATCGACTCTGTGAACAGCATCCGCACTCCCACCCCATGGGGCGACTGGCACTCGCTGGCGGTGGTGAGCCACGGCGAGTACGGCGTGCCGGAGTGGCTCCAGTTCGGCTTCCCGGTGAAGTCCGACGGCACCAACTGGGAAGTGGTTTCGGGCCTGGAGCACGACAACGACGCCAAGGAGCGAATCCGGATTACGACCGAGGAGCTCATCCAGGAGCGCGACCTGGTCAAGGAGCTGGTCCCCAGCTAGCTGGGGGAGTCGCCAACAAGGCCTATCGATTCCGTCCCTTTTGATCAAACGGGGCGTTAGCGATCAAGAATTCGGAACCATTTGATCAAACGGGGCGGAATTCAAACGCTGGTGGGCACTCTAATCTGAAGCGGTGAGCATCACGCTCGACCGCCACAGCTTCCCCTTCACGGCGATAGTCGGCCAGGAGTCGATGAAGCTGGCCTTGATCCTCAACGCCATCGTGCCCACGGTCGGAGGCGTCCTCATCCGCGGCGAGAAGGGAACCGGCAAGTCCACCGCCGTACGTGCGTTGGCCCGCCTTCTTCCCGAGCACGACGTGGTCGAGGGCTGCCACTTCGGCTGCGACCCCGCCGACAAGGAAGCCCTGTGCGCCGAATGCCGCGCCCGCCTCAAGGCCGCCGGCATCCTGCCCTCCCACAAGCGCCGCATGCGCGTGGTCGAGCTCCCCATCAACGCCTCGGAGGACCGTGTGGTCGGCACCATCGACATCGAGGCGGCGCTGCGCACGGGGACGAAGCGCTTCGAGCCCGGCGTCCTCGCCGAGGCCAACCGCAACATCCTCTACGTCGACGAGGTCAACCTCCTCGACGACCACATAGTCGACGTGCTGCTCGACGCCGCGGCGATGGGCATCAACGTGATCGAGCGCGAAGGCGTCTCGTTCGCGCATCCGTCCCGCTTCATCCTCGTCGGCACCATGAACCCCGAAGAGGGCGAGCTGCGCCCGCAGCTGCTCGACCGGTTCGGGTTGTGCGTGGACGTCGAGGGCATCCGCGACCCCGACCAGCGGGTGCTCATCGCCGAGCGGGACGCCGACTTCAAGCGCGGCAATCACGAGTTCACCAACGAGTTCGCCGCCGCCGACCACAACCTCTCGCGCGCGCTCGCGGAAGCAATCGCGGCGGTGAAGAGCGTCCGCGTCTCGCCTGGCCACGCGCGTCTCATCTCATCGATCTGCGTCGAGGCGGAGGTGCTCGGCCACCGCGCGGACGTGGTCATCGACCACGCCTCGCGCGCTCTGGCTGCGTACCGGCGGCACGCATCGCCGAATCGCGACGACATCTACGACGCCGCCGCGCTGGCGCTTGCGCACCGGGCACGCCAGCCTCTGCGCCGCGACCAGGACGAGACCAGCTCGCCTGAGAATGGCGACGAGCAGGAAGGTTCGAAGCCTTCCGAATCCGAATCGGGCGATCCGCAGGCCTCCGAGAGCGAATCGTCCGCGGAATCCTCGGCCGAGGCGACCGCCAGCGCCACCGACAGCGGTGAGCAGTCAGCCGGCAGCGACCAGGGGATGACGACAGGCGGGTCGAGCGGCCACGAGTCCTCACCCGACGCGCTGGAAACGTTCAATCTCAAGCGCATCGACCTGCCGCGCCAGCGGCGCGTGCGCAAGCAGGGCGGCAAGCGGTCCGCGAGCCAGACAGCCGACAGGCGCGGCCGCTACGTCCGCGCCGAGCCGAAGGCCAAGGTCAACGACCTCGCCATCGACGCGACAGTGCGCGCGGCGGCGCCGATGCAGAGGGATCGTGGCCGGCTGGAAGGCGAACGAATGAAGCTCGAGCGCGAAGACCTGCGCCAGAAGGTCCGCGAACGCAAGGTCGGCAACCTCATCGTGTTCGTCGTCGACGCGTCAGCGTCGATGGACGCCGAGCAGCGCATGGCCGCGACGAAGGGCGCGATCCTCTCTCTTCTGCAGGATGCCTACGTGCGTCGCGACCGCGTCGCTGTAGTCATCTTCAAGAACCGCACGGCGGAGGTCGTGCTGCGTCCCACCTCCAGCGTCTCGCTCGCCCGCCGCCGGCTCGAGAAACTGTCCGTCGGCGGAACGACGCCACTGACGCACGGATTGATGGCGGGCTACAAGGTAGTGAAGACGGAGCTGCTGCGCGACCCGACCATCCGGCCGCTGCTGGTCCTCATCAGCGACGGCCGCGGCAACATCTCCATGTTCAAGGAAGAGCCGCTCGTCGAGGCGCAGAAGGTCGCCGCGCTGATCGACTCGGAGGACATCGACGCGCTTGTCATCGACTCCGCGCGCGATTACAGCCACCTGCCATCAGTGCAGCACCTCGCGAGGGTGGCGCCGATGTACCAGACGTACGCGATCAACGCGTGCGCGGACCTCGCCGAGCGGATGGGCGCGCGTTACTACGGCCTGTATGACCTATCCCGCGACGAGATCGCTTCGGCGGTCGAGAGGGAGCTGGGCAGAAGCCGCTAAATCAAATGCGTTGGCTTGTCGCGCTTGCGGGAGTCTGTGTGCTGAGCGGCTGCACGCCCGCTGCGATCCAGACCGAGGTGATCCCAAAGGATGGCGTGACCATCACCGGAGCCATCTATATCAAGTTCCCGATCACGAACGGGGGAACGTGTCCCCTCGTGGAGTTCATCACCGGCAAGCAGCTGGCGATCTCTACTGTCCCTGACGCCGAGGATGCGTATTTCGGCGCCACGGTGGCGAACTTCACAGGACGGAAAACGTACGCGGACGTCCAGCTTCCGGGCGACAGCCGCCACTCCACTCTCTACGTGGCTCGTGGATACCAAAAGTGGCGAGCTGAGTCCGGGCGTATCTCGGTCGACTCGTTTGCAGAGGGAAGAGCGTCCGGGACGCTTTGGGCGATGAATCTGCGCGAGGAAAACGGATCGACAACCGTCAACGTCGCGGGAACGTGGGCCTGCCAGATCCTGTTGCCGGCTCAACCCTCGCCGTCACCCTCGCCCAGTCCAATCTTTTACCCGACTCTGCCACCTCCTCCAGTCGGTACCCCCGTCAAGCGCCAGGTGCTGCCGCCCGCGACAGTGCTCCCGGTGGTCGAGCTGTGCAGCGCTCCGGTGCAGGTGTATCAGAACGGCAACGCGGGTCCGCTGTACTGCTTCGGCGGCGAAATCAACGTCCTGACCTGGAAGTTTTTCGTGGACCACCTGAACCCGAAGGTCATGGCGCTTGGACCAAATGTGAACCTGAAAGAGATACGAGCGGCGCTCTGCGCCGACCTCGCCCAACACATAACGCTTCCGGAGGAGGACACCGCCTTCTTTCTGGGCGCGGCGTACTACGGCTGGCAGACTCCAATCGGCCCCGCCCACGGATTCGACCCCAGCGCCTGGGTGATCGGTGGAGGCTGCCGGTAACATCTCCTAGGCAATGGCAATCGACAGGTATTCCTACCCGTTCACCGCGATAGTCGGCCAGGAGCAGATGAAGCTGGCCCTGGTCCTCAACGCGATCAACCCGTCCATCGGCGGCGTGCTGATCCGCGGCGAGAAGGGCACCGGTAAGTCCACCGCCGTCCGCGCGCTGGCCAAGCTTCTGCCGGAGCAGCAGGTGGTCGAGGGCTGTCACTTCGGTTGCCACCCGGACGATGCCGAGGACCTGTGCATGGACTGCCGCGAGCGCGCACGCTCGGGCGCGCTGCCCGCGACCACGCGGCGCATGCGCGTCGTCGAGCTGCCGATCAACGCGTCGGAAGACCGCGTCGTCGGCACCATCGACCTCGAGGCTGCGCTGAAAGAAGGTTCGCGGAAGTTCGAGCCCGGCGTGCTCGCCGAAGCCAACCGCAACATCCTTTATGTCGACGAGGTCAACCTGCTCGACGACCACATAGTCGACGTGCTGCTCGACGCTGCCGCGATGGGCATCAACACCGTTGAGCGTGAGGGCGTGTCGGTTTCACACCCGTCGCGCTTCATCCTCGTCGGCACCATGAACCCCGAGGAGGGCGAGCTGCGGCCGCAGCTGCTCGACAGGTTCGGTCTGTGTGTGGACGTGGAGGGAATCCGCGACCTCGACCAGCGCGTGGCGATAGTCGAGAAGCGCGCGGTGTGGGAGGACGATCCCAACCTCTTCTACCAGCAGCACGCCGAGTCGGAGCAGGGCGTCCGCTCGCAGATCGCCGAGGCGATCCAGACCTTCCCCGAGGTGCAGCTGCCGCGCGAGATCCTGCGCCTCATCGCGCAGATCTCGATAGCGCTCGAGGTGGACGGGCACCGCTCCGACCTCGTGTGTGCGCGCGCGGCGCAGGCGAAGGCCGCCTACGACAGCTCTGAGAAGGTGGGCGTGAAGAATGTGGCCGACGTGGCCGAGATGGTGTTCGCACACCGTGTGCATTCGGTGCCTTTCGGCAAGGGTGGACCCAACCTGGGCGAGGTGATCGCCCGCATGGTCGGGCAGGCTTGAAGGGGTAGCTCCCTGCATCGAGTTCCACGAATTTGGCGCCAAATTCGTCAATGCCTCACGGAATTCCACGATTTTCCCGCCAAAAACGTCTATGCAAGCCAGGCGCCCACCGTGCATTTGGAGGGCGCTAGCCCCGCCACACCGCCCTAGACTGGCCCACAGATGGCTTCCGAGCGACAGGAACTGATCCCCCAGCGGGCCGCTGAGCTCCTCGCCCGGATCGAGGAGAACGTCCACCGCGTCATCGTCGGCAAGCAGCACGTGGTGCGGCTCACCGCGACCGGCTTGGTCGCCGGCGGCCACGTCCTGCTCCAGGACCTCCCCGGCACCGGCAAAACCATGCTCGCCCGCGCGCTCGCGACGTCCGTCGGCGGGACCTTCCGTCGCATTCAGTGCACGCCCGACCTCCTGCCCTCGGACATCACCGGCTCCAGCATCTTCAACCAGAAGGACCTGTCCTTCGAGTTCATCCCTGGCCCCATCTTCGCCAACATGGTCCTGACCGACGAGGTCAACCGCGCCACCCCGCGAACGCAGTCGGCGCTGCTCGAGGCGATGGGGGAGGGCCAGGTCACCATCGAGGGTGTCACGCGCAAGCTCGAGCGCCCCTTCTTCGTCATCGCGACCCAAAACCCCAGCGAGTTTCACGGCACCTACCCGCTGCCCGAGTCGCAGCTCGACCGCTTCATCCTCGCGGCCGAGATGGGACCACCGACGGATGACGAAGCGATGCAGGTGCTCGCCACCCGCGAGCACGGCGACCCGATCGCCGACCTCCGGCCTGTGATCAGCCTTCAAGAGCTCGTCGAGCTCCAGGAGGCTGCGCTAAGAGTCGTCGCCGCGCCCGCGATCCGCACGTACATCGTCTCGCTGCTCAACGCGGTCCGGACGAGACCCGAGGTGCTGCTCCCCGCCAGCATGCGTGCCGGCCTCTACCTGCAGCGCGCCGCGCAGGCCTGGGCCCTCTTCAACGGCCGCGACTTCGTGCTCCCGGATGACATCAAGCATCTCGCCATCCCCGTGCTCGCGCACCGCCTCGGCATGCGGGGCAGAGCCAAAGCCACCGACGTGCTGGGCGAGGTCGTCGCCGCGGTCCCGCTGCCCCCGTTGAGGCAGCACTAGCCCGACACCGATGCCCAGGGCCAGGTTCTACGGCGCCGTCGTGCTGGCGCTCGTCCTCTTCTACTACGCAGGCACCTCGGAGGTCGCCTGGCTCTACCTGCTCGCGTACTGGGTCGCGGGCCTCATCGTCGCGTCCTTCCTCTACAAGCTGTGGAACCGAGGCCTCAGCGGCGAGATAGTCGTGCGCGGTTACAAGTTGGGCCCTGGTTCACCGACGGAAGAGCTGCCCCAGGCGGTGCTCAACGCGCGCCCCGCAGGAAGGACCTTCGAGGGCGACACCATCTCCATCGACCTCAAGCTCTCCAGCGAGCGCGGCACGCGCGGCCCCGCGCGCATGACCGGTTCTCTCGCCGGACATCAGATCACGGCGGCGGCTGGGGTGGTGCCGAAAAAAGGCTGGACCGCGCAAACGTTCATCGAACAAGCCAGGCGCGGCCCCGTCGTCTCGACCAATTGGACCCTGGACACCGGCGACCTTCTCGGCCTCTTTCGGAGCCGGGTGCAAAAGCTGACCGACAAGGAGGTCGCCCTCGTCCTCCCGCGCTTCACGTCGCTCGCCTCGCCTCCCCGCGTCCGCGAGCTCGAAGCCAGCACGGCCGCGGTACGCGCCGGCACCGGCACCGAGCTCTTCGGCGCGCGCGAGTACCGGCCCGGCGACCCCCTCCGCCGCATTCACTGGCGCTCCAGCGCGCGGCACGGCGAGCTGATAGTCCGGGAGTACGAGCCGCCCGGCATCCAGTCGCTAGGGATCTTCTGCGACCCCGCACCGCCGACCCCTGAGCACGCCGACCAGATCGCGCGCCTGGCCGCGTCGGAGGCGTGGGACTGCCTGCGCAGCGGCGGGCGCGCCATCCTCTGGTCGCCGGGAGCGGAGCCCTCGACCTTTGACGAGTCACGCTCGATCTGGGCATTGCTGGAGTGGCTCGCTCGCTACCCGGCGCCGCCGGCGGAGTGGGACCTTCCGCCGCCACGCGTCAGCGACGCGGTGGCGGTGCTCGCGCGTGAGCAGCCAAAGGTCATCGACGCGCTCGAGGCCGTCAAGCATCGCGGCGGCGACATCCGAGCGTGGGTCGTCGGCGACGCACAGCCTGACCTCGACGCCCCGGTGCAGCATGCAGGGCTGGGCTGGCCGTTGTGAGATTGAAGCTGAGGCTCCCCGCCTCGCCGACCGAGACCTCACTCGAAGGCCGGGCGTTTGTCTTCTCCGCCTTCGCCATCGCGGTCCTCGCCATCGTCATCTACGGTCAGGAGTACGTCATCCCGGCCGTGGGCATCGCCGTCGCGGCGGCGGGACACGTCGTCAGCTACCGGGGCAGAGGCAAGAAACGCACCTTCTGGGGCCAGGCCATCGTCGCTTTGCTCATCTTCGGAACGCTCGCCTACTTCCTCGCCGATTCGGTTGGGGCCATCTTCGGCGGCGTCCTGCCGCAGGCGAACTTCGCCGTCCTGCTGGTCGCGGTCACGAGCTTCGACCTGAAGACTCGTCGCAACCTGCACTCGAGCCTGTGGATCAGCCTCGCGATCCTCTATCTGGCGGCGGTCTACGCGTGGGATTACACCTTCGGCGTCATGGTCGCGATGTGGGCGCTGTGCCTCGCCGGCTTCTGGGCCTCCTCGAACCTCCGCCGCATGGGAGCCCGCGTGTCCGCGCCTCCGCGCGCGGTCGCGTCGATGGTGCTCGGGGCCCTGGCGCTCGGACTCGCCGCCTTCGTCTTCGTCCCCCAGCCGGCCTTCGACCCAACCGGCCCGCTAGTCGTCTCGCTTCCCTCTTACGCGCAGTTCAAGGGCGAGATGGAGAGCCCGGCCCTGCCGCTGGTTCAGATCGGCGGCGACTCGAGCACCATCGACCTGCGCTTCCGCGGGCGCCTTGGTGATGCGCCAGTGATGTATGTGCGGACGGGCGCGCCCGCGTACTGGCGCGGTCTGGTCTTCGACACTTACAAGGGTGGCGTCTGGACCGCGTCGCGAAAGGGATTCGTCGCGCACTTTCCGCCCTACATTCCGGCGCGGCTACTCCCGCCGGGGCCGCAGCACAACATGGGGACCTTCGTCCAGACCTTCCGGATGGCGCGCACCCTGCCGGGGGTGATCAATGCCGCCTACCCTGTCGAAAGCCTCTACGCACCGGTCACCGCGATCCGTCAGGACCCATATGGAACTTTCAGGACGCCCGACGTCTTGAAGTCGGGCCTGACCTACTCGGTGGTGTCCTACATCCCGAACCTTTCCCCACAGGAGCTGCAGGGTGACCCGGGTTCGTTCGACGCGGCCCCGGAGAGCAACCAGGCATACCTGGACGTCGGGTCGCTTTCCCCGGCCGCGCGGGGCCTGGCCCGCGACATCATCAAGGGTTCTTCGCCCAGCTCCCAGTACGACTCGGTGATGGCGGTGACGACGTACCTCCAGAAAAACTACCGGTACACGCTGGAGCTCGGTCACGTGCCGGCGGGACGCGACCCTGTCGATTGGTTCTTGTTCGACACCAAGATCGGCTACTGCGAGCAGTTCGCCACCGCGGAGGTGATGCTCCTGCGCAGCCTGGGCATCCCGGCACGCCTGGCGACTGGTTACGCGACAGGCCAGTACGACGCGGTGCTGAACCAGGCGATAGTGCGCGAGCGTGACGCGCACGCGTGGGTCGAGGTCTGGTTTCCGGACCACGGCTGGGTGCCGTTCGACCCCACACCCGGCGTGTCTGGTCTCGCTGCGACGAGGTTTCCCAACCACTGGGCGGGCGGCGGGCTGGCCCGCCTGATCCCTCACCTCAGCCTCGGCGCACCGGCCGCCGCGCTCGGATCGCTTGGCTTTCTCGGCATCGTCGGTCCCGCGATCGCCATCACGGTGGCCGTGACGATGCTGTGGATCTGGGTGCGCGGCCGCCGCCGGAGGCTCGCCGCCGCCGGGCCCCCTCCGCTTCCTGGCGAATCCGAGCTGCTCCGCTTGTACGAACGGCTCCAACGCCGCCTTGGGCGCCGCCGCGCTCCGCCCGAAACGCCGCTCGAATACTGGCGGGAAGTTGGGCCCGAGCCCCTGCTCGAGGAGGTGACGCACGCCATCAACGAAGGCGTCTATGCCGGCCGCTGGCCTGCGTTAACTCGGGTGAAGGAGCTCTCCGACCGCTTAAGGTAACGAGCCGTGGCTAGGGCAGTGGCGACTGGAGCGGAGACGGTTCGCTGGGATCTCAGCGACCTGTATTCGTCGCCGGCCGACCCCGCGCTGGAGGCGACTCTCGCCCGCGCGCTCGAGCGGGCCAAGACGTTTGAGGCCACCTACAAGGGCAAGGTGGCGACGCTCGAGCCGCCCGACTTCGCGGCCATGATGCGCGAGCTCGAGCACAACGAGGAAGAGGCCGTCCTGCCCGAGGTGTACGCGTACCTCCTGCACAGCCAGAACACTCAGGACCCCGCCGCCGGCAGGCTTCTGGCGCGCGTCCGCGAGGCAGCCGCCGAGCGGGGCAGCCATGGCGTCTTCTTCTCTCTCGAGCTGGCCCAGGTCACGGACGACCAGGCGGCGAAGCTGTACGCGCACCCCGAGTCGGGGCGCTACAAGCACACTGTCGAGGAGGCGCGAAAGTTCCGGCCGCACCAGCTTTCCGAGCCGGAGGAGCGCGTGCTCACCGAGTTCAGCCCGGTCGGGGACAGTGCGTGGAACAGGCTCTTCGAAGAGCTGTGCTCCGCGATACGCGTCGAGGTGAACGGCCGCGACCTTGCGCTGGAAGAGGCGCTGACCATGCTTCGCGAGCCGGACCGCGAGCTGCGGAAAAGCGCGAGCCACGCGATCACGGGCGCGCTCAGCCGCGACATCCGCACGCGCGGCTACATCTTCAACGTGATCCTCCAGGAGAAGGCGATCGACGACCGGCTGCGTCATTTCCCGACCTGGATCTCCTCGCGCAACCTCGCCAACGAGACCTCGGACGAGGCGGTCCAGGCGCTGGTCGAAGCCGTCACCGGTCGCTACGACGTATGCGTTCGCTACTACCGCGTCAAGAAGAGGCTGCTTGGCGTGGGGGACCTGTACGAGTGGGATCGCTACGCGCCCATCGGTGAGGCGGCCACGCGGAATGTGTCGTGGGAAGACGCCAAGGAGCTCGTGCTCGGCTCGTTCAATCGGTTCTCGCCGCGCGTGGGCGGCATGGTCGAGGACTTCTTCGAGCGCGGCTGGATCGACGCCCCGGTGGTTCCGGGCAAGGCGGGCGGGGCGTACTGCATGCCGGTGACGCCGAAGCACCATCCATACGTGATGGTCAACTTCACCGGCAAGCTGCGCGACGCGCTCACTTTGGCGCACGAGCTGGGCCACGGCCTGCACAACAGGCTCGCCTCGAAGCAGCACATGTTCGACTACCACCCGCCGCTGACTCTCGCCGAGACCGCGTCAGTCTTCGCCGAGGCTCTGACCTTCGACCGCATCATGGCCGAGGAGAAGGATCCGAAGGTCCGGCTGGCGATGCTGTGCAGCCAGTGCGAGGACGCGTTCTCGACGGTGTTCCGGCAGGTCGCATTCAATCGCTACGAGGACGCCTGCCACACCGCCCGCCGAACCGAGGGCGAGCTCTCCACCGACCAGCTGGGCGAGCTCTTCAACGCGCAGCTGCAGCCGATGTTTGGCGACGCGCTCACCCTCACTGACGAGTACCGCGGGTGGTGGAGCTACATCGAGCACTTCCTGCACACGCCGGGCTACGTGTACGCGTACGCGTTCGGGAACCTGCTCGCGATGTCGGTCTACCACCGCTACCTGGAGCAGGGCCCTGCCTTTGTCGAGGACTACCTGGAGTTTCTCGCCGCCGGCGGCTCCACCCGCCCCGACGAGCTCGTGCGCCGCCTTGGCATGGACATCACCGACCCTGGTTTCTGGGACGCGGGGCTGAAGATCCTGGACGGCATGGTGACCGACGTGGAGCGCCTGGCCGGAGACTCCTGACCCTAGACGCCGGTGCGATTCCGCCCCTTTTGATCAAACGGGACGTTTGCTACTGAAAATTCGGTCCCTTTTGATCAAATGGGGCCGAATTTCGAGTGCGCGGCGGACCTGAGCCTCCACGAGGTCGGGCTGGTTGTAGATGTCGGAAGACGTGAAGCGCAAGAGCTGGAATCCAGCGCCCAGCAGCAGGTTCTGACGGCGATTGTCCGCCACAAGACGGTCCCGGTGGTTGCTGCCGTCGTACTCCAGGATGAGACGCGCGGATGGGTAGTACAGGTCGGCCCTTCCGATTCCATTGCTTTCGTTGCCGAGGTCGACCTGCACCTCAGGGCACGGCAGGCCGCGCTGGAGGAGAAGCCATCTAAGCCGCGTCTCCATCGGCGATTCGGCGGGCGCCGCAAGCGCGGCGAGGGACCGCAGCATTCGTGCGCCCGCCCGGCCGCCCGCAGTTTGGGCGTAGCGAGCCAGGCTGGTGGCATTCGTCCTTTTCCTATGCAGGGCCATGTCGATTGCAATCAGGACTTCTTCTGCGGACCATCGGAGGCATAGATCGCAGAGGGTCCGGTGCAGGTTCACTGAACGCAGGCCTCGGACAGTAGTCGCGTCAGAGTCAGGAATCTCGCAGTGACGCGCGCTCAGCCCGGGACGCGAGCGAACGCCGGAATGACGCGGCACAACTATCTCGACCGGATTCGTCGCCTTGAAATCGAGGCCTGAGATCCAGGCCGCTGTGGTGCCATCGAAGAGAGTTCCGGCCGGCAACGAGTCCCGCCACGCTTTGAGCACCTGCCAAGGGTCCTCGGGTAGGCCGTTCCAGCGGTAGAGCCCCTTGCCAAGGCGTTTCCACGTACTGCCCTTCAAGGAGCTCTTCGTGAGCCCCGCCGCCCTCGCCTCGTCGAGGGAAAAGGGTCTGTGAATGAGTTTGGTAGGGATGCGGGGCCTGCGGGACATGTGCAGAGCGTGGTGTCAGGGGGTTGTTTAGGCAACCCAGCCCGTTAAGGGCCTCGCCTCATTCCGCCCCTTTTGATCAAACGGGGCGTCACTTCGGGAAAATTCGGTCCCTTTTGATCAAACGGTGCCGAATTTCAAAAAGAGAGTTTCGCCCCGTTTGATAGAACGCGTCCAACAGAGGGGGGAAACTCGGGGCGGGCTAGACTTAACGCCATACAAACCGTGGTCATGTGATCTTCTGATCACAAGGGAGTGATATGACCGTCACCACCGAGGCGCTGGCCACCACCGATCTCGAATTTGCCCGCCAGCTAGGGCAGCAGCTCCGCGTCGACTCGATCCGCTGCAGCACTGCCGCGGGCTCCGGCCACCCGACCTCCTCCATGTCCGCCGCCGACCTCATCGCGGTCCTCATCACCCGCTACCTCCAGTACGACTGGGCCAAGCCCAAGGACCCCAACAACGACCACCTCATCTTCTCGAAGGGCCACGCGAGCCCGCTCTACTACTCGATGCTCAAGGCCGTCGGCGCGGTCACCGACGCCGAGATGATGACCTTCCGCCAGTTCGGCTCCCGCATGCAGGGCCACCCGACCCCCGCCCTCCCCTGGGTCGACGTCGCCACCGGAAGCCTCGGCCAGGGCCTGCCCATCGGCGTCGGCGTCGCGCTCGCGGGCCAGAAGCTCGACAAGCTCCCGTACCACGTGTGGGTGCTCTGCGGCGACTCCGAGCTCGCCGAGGGCTCGATCTGGGAGGCGCTGGACAAAGCGGGCAAATACGAGCTCGCCAACCTCACTGCGATCCTCGACATCAACCGCCTCGGACAGCGCGGCGAGACCGAGTACGGCTGGAACACCGACACCTACAGGCGGCGCGTGGAGAGCTTCGGCTGCTTCCCTGTCGTGATCGACGGCCACGACCAGCAAGCCATCGACAGGGCCTACGGCCAGGCGGTCGGCGCGAACGGCAAGCCCACAGTGATCATCGCCAAGACGGTCAAGGGCAAGGGCTTTTCCGAGATCGAGAACAAGGACGGCTGGCACGGCAAGGTGCTCCCGCCGGACATGGCCGAGCGCGCGATCAAGGAGCTCGGCGGCATCCGCCACCTCAAGGTCAAGACCGAAAAGCCCGACGCGGCCCCGCGCACGCCGAAAAAGATCGTCGCCGAGCCTGTAGTGACCCTCCCCGTCTACGGCAAAGAGGACAAGGTCGCCACCCGCAAGGCCTACGGCGACGCGCTGAAGGCGCTGGGCGCGCTGCCCGAAGTGGTCGCCACCGACGCCGAGGTGTCGAACTCGACGCACGCCGACGAGTTCCGCAACGCCTACCCCGAGCGCTTCTTCGAGATGTGGATAGCGGAGCAGCAGATGGTCGCGACCGCCGTCGGCCTCAGCGTGCGTGGCTACAAGCCCTTCGCCTCGACCTTCGCCGCCTTCTTCAGCCGCGCCTACGACTTCATCCGCATGGCGGGCATCAGCCAGGCCAATATCCGCCTCGTCGGTTCGCACGCCGGCGTCGAGATCGGCCAGGACGGCCCTTCGCAGATGGCGCTCGAAGACCTTGCGGCGATGCGCGCGATCCACAGCTCGACAGTGCTCTACCCCTGCGACCCCAACCAGACCGCCAAGCTCACGCGTGTGATGGCCGACACCTCCGGCATCGTCTACATGCGCACCACGCGCGGCGCCTACCCGACCATCTACGGGCCTAACGAGGTCTTCAAGGTCGGCGGCTCCAAGGTCCTTAGGCAGAGCGCCAAGGACAAGGTCACGCTCATCGGGGCCGGCGTGACGCTCCACAACTGCCTCGCCGCGGCCGACGCGCTCGCGGCGAAGAAGATCTCCGCCCGCGTCATCGACCTCTACTCGGTCAAGCCCGTCGACGTGAAGACCCTGCGCGAGGCTGCCAAGGTCACCAAGAAATTCGTGATCGTCGAGGACCACTACCCCGAAGGCGGCCTCGGTGCCGCGGTGATGGAGGCGCTCGCGGCCGAAGGCACACCGCGCATCGCGCATCTCGGCGTGAAAGGCCTGCCCACGTCAGGCAAGCCAGAAGAATTGATGAACGCCGCTGGCATCTCCGCCAAGCACATAGTCGCCGCGGCGGCCAAGCTGGTGCAGACGAAGTAATGGCCAAGCCGCCGGCTTTCGTCGAGCTAGCGAAGATCGGCCAATCTCTGTGGCTCGACAACATCCGCCGCCAGCTCATCACCTCGGGTGAGCTCGCGAGCCTGCGCGACGAAGGCCTGACCGGCGTCACCTCCAACCCGACCATCTTCGAGAAGGCGGTCAGCGGATCGACCGACTACGACGAAGCGATGGTCCGTCTCGTCAAGGAGAAGGCGAAGCCGTCAGACATGCTCTGGCGCCTCATGGTCGAGGACATCCAGGCCGCTGCCGATGTCTTCCGGCCCGTCTACGACAGGACGAAGGGGAAGGATGGGTACGTCAGCATCGAGGTCGCGCCGACGCTCGCCACCAACACGCGCGGCACCATCGCGATGGCCGAAGACCTGCGCCACCGCACCAACCGCCCGAACGTCATGGTCAAGATCCCGGCCACCAAAGAAGGGCTGCCCGCGATCTTCGACCAGATCTCCAAGGGCCACAACATCAACATCACGCTGATCTTCGCGGTCGATAGGTATGACGAGGTGGTCGATGCGTACATCTCCGGCCTCGAGAAATTGCACAAGAAGGGCGGCGACCTCAGCAAGGTCGGCAGCGTCGCAAGCTTTTTCGTGAGCCGCGTCGACACCAAGGTCGACAAGCTGCTGACGGAGAAGATCGAGCAGGCGCCGGACCCAGTGCGCAAGCGTGAGCTCGAAGGCCTGTACGGCAAGGCTGCGATCGCCAACTCGAAGGTCGCGTACGAGCACTACAAGCTTCTGTTCAGCGGTCCTCGGTGGGACAAGCTGCGCAAGGCCGGCGCGCGCACGCAGCGCCCTCTGTGGGCGAGCACCTCGACCAAAGACCCGAGGTACCCGGACACGTACTACGTCGAGGAGCTCATCGGTCCCGACACTGTCGACACGGTGCCGCCCCAGACTCTCGTCGCGTTCAGAGAGCACGGGGAAGTCCGCCGCAGCCTCGACGAGAACATCGATCTGGCGAGGCGCCAGCTGAAGCAGCTCCACGCCGCCGGCATCGACATCCACCAGGTCACGCAGGAGCTCGAGGTCGAGGGCGTCGCGTCCTTCACGAAGTCCTTCGAGAGCCTGCTGGCGGCGCTGGAGAAGAGCTCGCGAGAGATCAAGACGGGGAGCGGGCCACGCCAGTGGCACATCCTCGGGCCGCTGCAGCCGGCAGTGGATACGCAGCTGGCGAGCCTGAAGAAGAACGACGCCGCGCCCCGGCTCTGGGCCAAGGACCCAACCCTGTGGAGCGCAGATCCAAAGAAGCAGCAGGAAATCCGCGACCGTCTCGGCTGGCTCGACGTCGCCGAGAAGATGCTCGCGCACGCGGCCGAGTTTCGCGACCTGGCCAGGAGCGCCCGTGCGTACTCGGACGTCGTCCTCCTCGGCATGGGCGGATCGAGCCTATGTCCGGACGTGCTGCGCAACACCTTCGGTTCGGCCAAAGGCCATCCGGCGCTGCACGTGCTTGACACCACCGACCCGGCGACGATCCTTGCGGTCCGCCGCAGGATCAACCTCGCCAAGACGCTCTTCATAGTCGCGTCGAAGTCAGGCGAGACCACCGAGACGCTTTCGCATTTCGCCTATTTCTGGGACTTGACCAAGTCGGGCAAGCAATTCGCCGCGATCACCGACCCCGGCACGTCGCTCGAAAAGCTGGCGAAGGACCACGGCTTCCGCTGGATCTTCCCGAATCCGCCCGACATCGGCGGCCGCTACTCGGCGCTGAGCTACTTCGGCATGGTGCCCGCGGCACTCATCGGCGTCGACGTCGAGAAGATGCTGGGACGCGCCATCGAGATGGCGAAGTCGTGCACCGACTCGATCCCCGAGAACAACCCTGGCGTCTGGCTTGGCGGAGTGATGGGGCGGCTTGCCCTGATGGGCCGCAACAAACTGACCCTGATCGCCTCGCCGAAGGTCGCCACGTTTGGCGACTGGGTCGAGCAGCTTCTCGCCGAGAGCACCGGCAAAGAGGGCAAGGGCATCGTCCCGGTCATGGGCGAGCCCGTCGGCAAGCCTGACGTGTACGGCAAAGACCGCCTCTTCGTCTACATCAGGATGGATTCCGACGGCCCTCACCGCGGAGTGGCCGCGCTCGAGAAGGCCGGTCACCCCGTCGTCACCCTCACCATGCGTGACACGCTCGACCTCGGCGGAGAGTTCCTTCGCTGGGAGGTCGCGACCGCGATCGCCGGCGCGATCCTGGATATCGACCCGTTCGACCAGCCCAACGTGCAGGAGTCGAAGGACAACACCAAGCGCGTGCTCGCGATCTTCAAGAGCAAGGGCAAGCTCCCGCCGGCGGAGTCGACTCCCGCAACGAGGGCGCGATCCGCGGTCAAGACACTGCTCGCGCGGGCCAAGCCCGGCGCCTACTTCGCGATCATGGCCTACACCACGCGCACTCCGGGCTCCGAAGCGGCGATCTCCGCCATCCGCGCGGCGGTCAGGGACAGCACGCACATCGCGACCACCGCCGGCTACGGGCCGCGTTTTCTTCACTCGACAGGACAGCTGCACAAGGGCGGCCCGAAGACGGGCCTTTTCCTTCAGGTCGTGCAGCAGGACGCGCGCGACGTGCACATCCCCGGCCAGCCCTTCACCTTCTCGATCCTCAAGCAAGCGCAGTCGCTGGGCGACCTCCAGTCGCTGAGCTCGCGCAAGCTGCCGGTCCTGCGGGTGACGCTAGGCAAGGATCCCGTGGCGGGCAGGAAGGCACTGGCAGCCGCCGTCAGATCAGCCGTCAGATAGCCATGGAAATGGGCATGATCGGCCTGGGGCGCATGGGCGGCAACATGGTCCTGCGCCTACTCGGGAAGGGCCACCGCATGGTCGCCTTCGACCTTTCACCCGACGCGGTCAAAGCCCACGAGGCCAAGGGCGCGGTCGGAGCCAACTCATTCGAAGAGTTCGTCGCGAAGTTTCAGACCAAGCCCCGCGTGATGTGGATCATGGTGCCCGCCGGCGATCCCACAACCCAGACCATCAACAAGCTAGTCGAGCTTGGCGAGCCCGGCGACATCATCGTCGACGGAGGCAACACGAACTGGAAGATCGCCATGCAGGACTGCGCGCGCGTGAAGGCGAAGGGAATGCATTACGTCGACGCGGGAACGTCGGGCGGGATCTGGGGCCTCGAGTACGGCTACTGCCTGATGGTCGGCGCGGAGCAGCAGATCTACGACCACATCCTGCCTCTGCTCAAGGACCTGGCTCCGGATGACGGCGGCCTGGTGCGCACGGGACCCGAGGGCTCGGGCCATTTCGTGAAGATGGTGCACAACGGCGTTGAGTACGGCTTGATGCAGGCGTACGCGGAAGGCTTCCAGGTCATGAAGCTCTCCAAGTCCTTCCCGGGCATGAACATGCAGGCGATCGCGGAGGCATGGCGCACGGGCAGCGTCGTGCGGTCGTGGCTTCTCGACCTGATCGCGCGAGGCCTGTCCCAGGACCCAGAGCTGTCCACCATCAAGGGCTACGTCGAAGACACCGGCGAGGGACGCTGGACTGTCGAGGCCGCGATCGAAGAGTCAGTCCCGGTGCCGATCATCGCCGAGTCGCTGTTCGCGCGCTTCCGCAGTCGCATGGAGAACACCTTCGGCGACCGCATGCTCGCGATGATGCGCAACCAGTTCGGCGGCCACGCGGTGATCACCGACGCCAAAGGGGAAGCCTCGCGCAAGTGACGACTGTTTTCCCTCTCCCCTTCGGGGAGAGGGCTAGGGTGAGGGGCCCGAAACAATGACAGTCGTCGCTCCCAACCCTCTCGCTGAAGGCCTGCACGACTACCGCGTCGGCGAACCGTGCCTGATGGTCATCTTCGGCGCCACCGGCGACCTCAGCGGCCGCAAGCTCCTGCCCGCCCTCTACAACCTCGCCAAGCAGCGCCTGCTGCCCGCCGGGTTCGCCGTCGTCGGCGCCGCCATCGACGACCTCACCGACGAATCGTTCCGCGCGAACGCAGCAGAGAAGATCAAGGAGCACTCGCGCACTCAACCCATCGACCAGCGCGTCCTGGACGCATTTCTCTCTGAGTGCTTCTACGTCAAGGTCGACTTCGGCAAGCTTGACGACTTCAAGAATCTGCAGCGCCGCCTTGTCGATCTCGACACCACCAGGCACGTCACCGGCAACCGCATGTTCTACTGCGCGACGCCGCCACCGACCTACGAGACCATCGTCGAGCAGATCAAAGCCGCGGGCCTCAAGAGCGGCGAGGGCTTTCACCGGATAGTGGTCGAGAAGCCCTTTGGCTCCGACCTCAAGTCCGCGCGCGAGCTGACGCAAATCCTCCAGCGTGTCTTCCGCGAGGACGAGGTCTACAGGATCGACCACTACCTCGGCAAAGAGACAGTCCAGAACATCCTCGCCTTCCGCTTCGCGAACTCGATCTTCGAACCCGTATGGAACGCCAACCTCGTCGACTCGGTGCAGATCACCGTGGCCGAGGAGATAGGCATCGAGGGGCGCGGCTCGTACTACGACAAGGCTGGCGCCCTGCGCGACGTGGTGCAGAACCACGCGCTGCAGCTGCTCGCCCTGGTCGCCATGGAACCGCCGCTCGCCTTCGAAGCCAACTCGGTCCGCGACGAGAAAGTCAAAGTGCTGAGGGCGATCAGGCCCATCCTCGACGAAGAGGTCGCCAAGTCCACGGTGCGCGGGCAGTACACGAAAGGCTGGGTGCTCGGCGAGCACGTGTCTGGTTACCGCGAAGAGAAGAACGTCGCCCCCGGGTCGCTGACCGAGACGTTCGCCGCCCTGAGGCTCTTCATCGACAACTGGCGGTGGGCCAACGTGCCCTTCTACATCCGCGCGGGCAAGCGGATGCCCAAGCGCGTGACCGAGATCCGGATCCAGTTCAAGCGACCGCCGCACATCACCTTCGGCCGCGAGGCTACACGCGAGCTAGACCCCAACGCGATCACTCTGCGTATCCAGCCCGAAGAGGGAATCTCGCTGCGCTTCGGCGCCAAGGTGCCGAGCGCTGGTCTGCGCATCCGCAGCGTGACGATGGACTTCCAGTACCTGACCACATTCCTTGTCGAGACCCCTGAGGCTTACGAGCGCCTGCTGCTCGACTGCATGATCGGGGACCCGACGCTGTTCACCCGTGCGGACGAGGTCGAGGCCGCGTGGAGCCTCATCGACCCGGTCGAAGCCGCGTGGCGAGACGGACGGCCGCCGCTCGCGATGTACGCAGCTGGGACGTGGGGGCCGGCCGTGGCAGGCAAGCTCATCGAGCAGGATGGGAGGGAGTGGCACCGGCCGTGACGACGAAAACTCCCCTCTCCCCTGAAGGGGAGGGCTGAGGGTGAGGGGCTTAAAGCAAGAGTTCCCTCTCCCCAACGGGGAGAGGGCTAGGGTGAGGGGCTTAAAGCAAGAGTTCCCTCTCCCCAACGGGGAGAGGGCTAGGGTGAGGGGCGTGAAAGCAGTCAGCCTCGAACCAGGTGAGGAGTGGAAGGGCGAGGACGTCTCGGTCGGCGACGTGCTCAACGCTTTGAACGAGATCCGTAGGAAGTTCGCGCTGGCCGAGGCCAGCGACGCCGAGCACCCTCAACCGCGGAACTGTGTGATGACCTTGGTCGCTGTCGGCGACTCGGAGGCTGACGAGCGAAGAGCGCAGCTGGCGACGAGAGCGATAGGAGCGACTCACCCAGCCCAGATCGTCGTGATCACCGACAAGCCGGAGCAGCACCCCGGACGCATCGACGCCACTATCACGACAGACATACTCCGGCCGGAATCTACGTGTGCGCTGCAGTGCGAGGTCGTCACGCTCCGGGTGCGCGGGACGGCGGGTGAGCACCTGGCGGCCCTGGTCGACCCGCTGCTGCCCAGCGGCGTACCGACCTATCTCTGGTGGGTCGCTACGCCGCCTTTCGGCAAACACGAGCTGAACGACGCACTGAAGATCTGCGACTCGCTCATCGTCGACTCGGCGCGCTTCGATGCGCCGTATCACTCATTCCTGGAGCTGGCCGAGCTGGCGACGAATTCCCACCAGAAGCTCGGCGTGGCCGACCTGCAGTGGGCGCGCCTCGAGCCGTGGCTGGAGACCGTGGCGCAGTTCTTCGCACCGGCAGCCCGGCGCCCGTTTCTGAAGGGGATCACCGAGGTAGGCATCGACTACGCGGGCGAAGGGCGAGGCAACCGCATTGCGGCCGCCCTGCTCATCGGATGGATGGCGTCGGCGCTTGGCTGGAAGCTGCAGAAGGCCGCCGGCGGCAACGGCGGAGTCGTCGCCGCGCATTTCACAGCCGAAGGCTGGCACCCGATCCAGGTTGCATTCAGGTCGGTGCCCAAAGCGCATCTGGCTCAAGGAGAGGTGAGCGCGATCAGGATCGGCGGAGTCTCCGCTGGAACGACCTTCAACCTGTCGGTGCTGCGCGACCCCGAACGCCCGCGACGCCCGTCGCCGGACATCGGCGCGGGCGGATATCAGTCGCTTCATGCAGCAGGTGGTGAGGACGACGCCGGGTTCGAGCTCGCGCAGCGAAAGGTGGCCTGGCACCACGACGTGCTGCAGGAGAGCGCCGGCAATCTTCACCACACCGCGACTGGCGATGCGCCGGGTGAAAGCTTGCCGAAGAAACCCGCGGTCTTCGTCCGCGAGCGGCGTCGGGATGACAACTCGCTGGTGCTGCTGACTCTCATCGACATCGGAGGCGCCAACACGTTGCGCCACGTGCAGCAGATGGAACCGGAAGACGAGGCAAGCCTTCTGCTCGACCTACTTGCTCATCCCACTCGCGATCACGTCTTCACGCGGTCTCTCGTCGCGGCGGCCGAGCTGATGCGCTCGATCTGAGCAAATTCCCTCTCCATTTCAGGGGCTAGGTGTTGGGGGCTCAAAGCAAGAGTTCCTCTCCCCATCGGGGCCGGGCGCGCGCAGGGCGCACATTTAAACAAGAGGGCTAGGGTCAGGGGCGGGAAAGCAGTTGGCCCAATCTGGTCGAAGGCGCAGCACTGAAATGGCCGCAGACAGATCACTCCCGCTGCGTTATCCGGCCACGACCGTGATGGGGCAGCGCACCCGGGGGGTACGTCCGAGCCCGCCGTCACATGTGAGGAGAGCGCAACCGAGCTCTTCGGCCAAAGCGACGTATGAGGCGTCGTACGCGGACAGGTTCTCTCTGAGCTGCCAGACGCGCTCAATCATCCCAATGACGGGGTAGCGTGTCAGGCCCAGCCGGCGCCAGACCTCGAGCGCCCGCCAGGCGGCGGAGGCTGAGAGGTCCCTATTGATGACTTGGCGGCGGAAGGCGCTGGCCACCTCGGAGTCAACAAGGTGGGGCGCATGGAGCTGGTCCGATGCCAGCGCGATGCGAGCGGGCCCGGCGTTAAGGAGGGCTGCCACGACCGCCGACGCGTCGACGACAATCATCGCTCTGCGCGCTCGGCCTCGAGGTCAGCAACGATGCGAGCAGCGTCGACGTCGAAGTGAGGCAGCCCCGCCAGCAATGCAGGATTGTCTGCGCGCTTCGACAGCTCGGTCAACTCCCGCACGACAACCGCGTTGACCGATGCTCCTTCGCGAGCGGCGAGGCGCTGCAGGCGTTCGACCACGGCTTCGGGGACATTGCGGAGGTAGAGGGTTGCCATGTCGCAATATGCTAGCAGGGTGCTGGCAGGGCGCAAGCAAACGTTTCGCCAAACCCTCCTGTAAAGAAGTCCGTAGACGATGGACCGCAAGGTAGGAGAACGTGTCCCACAATCGCCGAATGAAGCAAATCGGCATCCGCGAACTGAACCAGCATGCGTCGAGAGTGATCGATCGTGTCCGCAACGGAGAGGTAATCGAGGTGACGTACAGGGGTAAGCCGGTCGCCAGAGTCGTGCCTCTAACGGACAGCCCGGGGCTGCTCGGGCGGCTGGTTCAAGAAGGCCGAGCTGTGCCTCCTACGGCGAGGGGGACGATACCGACGCCGCCAGCCACTGGCGATGCGAGCCGCTCCGCCTCGGACGAGGTTGCCGGCGGGCGCCTCCACGAACGCTGCTGATCTAGCGTGGCGACCGAGTTCCCTAGAGCAGGCTCTCGATCTCCATGCACAGATCACTCAACGCGCGCCGGTACTTGTCGAACCGGGGCTGCTTCTTAGAGCCAGGTTGGTACTCGAATTCAAAGTGCGAACCTGCAGGCCGCGCAACCTTGAGCACTTCCTCAGAGGGAATGACCAAGCACTCATCATGGAATCGGCGCTCCTCGGGCATCCATGCAACCACTGTGAAATAGGTAGTGGGCGCGGGCCGAAAGCTCGAGGTGTAGATGTCAACGGGCCGATTAGGGCGCACAGCGTCGACGCTCACCGTCTTGATCTGCAGCCCGACGACCCTCCCGTTCTCCAGGTGTCGCACGGCGAGCTCAACAGTCTCGGAATCAGGAAACGGCCGGAACAGGTTCAGGTGCTCAGCCTCGGCCAGCCTGCGGACGACCTCGGTCTCCCCCAAGAAGCCCAGTGGGCTTCGTCGAAGCGGAGGCAACTTCTGTGGAATTGCCAGCGCAGGCAGGCCGAGCGGCACGCCAAATCTCTCGACCGCGTGATCCGTGGAAATCAGCCATGGCAGCCACCGGCTTTTCGCGTGAGGGTTGATGTTGAACGACATCGAGTACTCGGGCACGCCTCTTGCCGTCGTCAGGAGCGCATGCCGGCGAAAGTCAGGAGTGGGGACTACCAGCATCGTCGGTCCCAGGCCGCCCTCGACGATCTCGCCGCCGACGAGCACAACGAGGTCGTCGGTCACGCTCTCTGCCGCGACCAGGAGCTTGACCTCACCTAGATCCAGCGACGACCGCCCCTTCGCCTGCACGGGGATATAGGCGCCGTCGGACAGCCGGTGAAGCAGCGCATCGACCCCGCGGTCCAGCAGCGGTCGAAACACGTGAAGGTGCCCTCGCGACTGCTCAGTGAGCAACGCCCAGACGCGGTCCTCGAACACCTGGCCCGACGCGCTTGCTTCATCGCGCGTCCACGGGCCCTCCATGCCGGGCGATTCTAAGTTCTATTCTCTGGAGTCTCTCGACTCGGTGGCAACATCCGGTGCGTTTAGGTGATACCATCATACAGTTATGCGTGCCATCACCATCCGGTTCCCTGAGGATCTCGCAACAGACGCTCAGACGGAGTCCCGGTCAGCCGGGGAGTCGATGAACCAACTCGTCGTCGACGCCGTGGCCGAAGCGCTCAATCGACGCCGAGCGAATCGGGCTCTGGCCCGTATGTCTGAACGCCTCGGCCGCATGCGCCAGCAGGGTCGGGTGGGGGCGCCTTCAGAGCCTCTGATTCGAGACCTGCGCGAAGGCCGCGGGCGACGTGGCTGACGTCGTCTGCCTGGACGCCGGCGTCTGGATCAAGGCGCTGGTGGCGGAGGAGGGCAGTGACCGAGCCGCCCGACTCGTGGCGGATGTAACGGTTGGGGGACGAGTCGTGGCACCTGCCTTCTGCTGGGCCGAGGTCGGCTCAGTTTTGCGTCAAAAGGTGCGGGCAGGAGAGATCACGGTAGAGGAGAGCGTCGAAGCCTGGGCTGACTTCCTGGCCATGCCGATCGACTTCCTTGATGAGTCCGCGGTTCGCGATCGTGCGTGGTCGCTCGCTGAGCGATTCGCGCAGCCGACGCTCTACGATGCCGCGTATTTGGCCGTCACCGAGCTGCCGAACGGCGCAACTCGTGAGTTCTGGACGGCAGATCAGACCCTCTTCGACGCGCTCCTCAGCGGTCGACCCGCATACGTACATCATCTGTCTGAGCTGAGCGCGGCCGGCTGAAGGCGAGGGCGGGGCTTGTCAAATCTGAGCAACTTCACGGTCCTGGATTCGGCGGAGGACGTCGCGGCGGCGGCGGCGGCGGAAATCTCCGATGCGCTGTGGAAGGGCGCCCGCACCCTCGTCCTCGCCGGCGGCACCACCCCCAAACGCGCCTACGAGCTGCTGTCGGCGATGGAGGTCGAGTGGGGCAGGGTGAGCGTGCTGTTCGGCGACGAGCGATGCGTCCGCCCCGACCACCCCGAAAGCAACTACCGCATGGCCCGCGAGGCGCTCCTAGATCGGGTCGCCCCCGCCACCGTCTACCGCATGCCCGCGGAGCTCGGCCCCGAGGAGGGCGCGGAGCTGTATGAGAAGGTGGTCGCGAGGCTGACGCCACTGGACGTGGTGGTCCTGGGAGTGGGGGAGGACGGGCACACGGCATCCCTGTTCCCCGGCCACCCCGTGCTCGAAGCGCCCGGCCTGGTGGCCGGCATCCACGACTCGCCCAAACCCCCGCCGGAGCGGGTGACCCTCACCCTTCATGCCCTGCAGGCGGCGCGGATAGTGATCATCCTCGCGACCGGCGCGGGCAAGGCCGGCGCCGTCGCCAAGGCCAGACGGGGCGAGGTGCCATCGGGGATGATTGCGGGCGCACGATGGTTGATCGACCGGGCCGCAGCGGGAGAGTGACAAGGGTCGAGATAGTCCCCTCGATCCTGTCGGCCGACGCGGGCCGTCTGGCCGAACAGGTGAAGGAAGCCGAGGCCGCCGGCGCGGACCGGATCCAGGTGGACGTGATGGACGGCCACTTCGTCCCCAACCTCACCTTCGGCCCCCTCATCGTCGAAGCGGTGCGGCGCGCGACCAAGCTCCCTATCGAGGTCCACCTGATGATCGAACACCCCGAGCTCTTCCTCGAGGCGTTCGTGAAAGCGGGCGGCACCCTGATCCAGGTGCAGGTCGAGGCGACGACGTCGCTGTACCGCACGGTGCAGAGAATCAAGGAGCTCGGCGCGCAAGCCGGCGTCGCCATCAACCCGGCGACCTCGCTCGAAGCCCTGCGCGAGATCCTCCCTTACATCGACATGGTCAACGTGATGACCGTGGAGCCCGGCTTCGGCGGCCAGAAGTTCATCGCGCACAGCCCGGAGAAGATCAGCCGCCTGCGCGCGATGGATCCAAACATGGAGATCGAGGTCGATGGCGGCATCGACGCCACTACCGCCCCGCTTGCCGTCAGCGCCGGCGCGACAGTGCTGGTCGCGGGCAACTCGGTGTTTGGTTTCAAGCAAGGCGTCAAGGCAGGAATCAAGGCGATCAGAGACGCCGTTGTCTGAGGAGCTCAAAAGAGCCGCCGCCGAGAAGGCGCTGGAGCTTGTGCAGGACGGCATGCTGCTCGGGCTGGGCAGCGGCTCGACGGCGAGGTATTTCACCGAGGGAGTCGGCAGGCTGGTCGCGGCAGGCATGAACGTGCGGTGCGTGCCCACCTCGCGCGCCACCGCCGAGCTGGCCGCCGCCAACGGCATCACGATCATTCAGGAGCTCGTCGGTCAGATCGACCTCGCGGTCGACGGCGCCGACGAGGTCGACCCGGCGCTCAACCTCATCAAGGGGCGCGGAGGCGCGCTTTTCCGTGAGAAATTGGTCGCGGCGGCGGCGAAGCGTTTCATCGTCGTCGTGGACGACTCGAAGCTGGTCAAGCAGCTCGGGGTCGGACGGCTGCCTGTCGAGGTGTTGCCTTTCCTGTGGCGCAGCACCGCGGACCGGTTGATCGCGCTGGGCGTCAGCCTGACGGTGCGAGGTGGGGAAGAGTCACCTTTCATCACCGACAACGGAAACCTCATTCTCGACGTGATGGTCAAGGGCGGGATCAAAGATGCGGCGGGCTTCGGCGACGCGGTGAAGCGGACGATCGGTGTGGTCGAGCACGGCCTTTTCGTCGGCCTGACCGATACCGTCATCGCCGCGGGACCTGACGGCCCGAAGGTGATCGGCCGAGGGCACTAGCGCCCTGTAGGCACCGGCGCAGGCGAGGACTGATTCACCGGGTCGCGAGGCGGCACCGGCACCGGACTCGATTGCAGCGTGCCTATGGCCACGGCATTGCTGCGCGCCGACTCGAGGCCCGGGCCAGGCGCGGTGTTGGCGATCACCGTGAACGTGTAAGTGGCTCCGGCCGTCAAACCCGTGAAGGTCAAAGTCGTACCCGCGCCCGCGGTGGTCATCGTTCCCATAGCGACAGAACCCAGGTACGCGGTGACGGTATAGGTGACTGGCGGCAAAGCCGGGTCCGCGGCCCCCGGCGTCCAGCTCACCGTTGCAGCATTCGAGCGGAGCGCGGTGGCGACCACGTTCACGGGTGCCTCCGGTGTCGGCGCGATCGCGAAGATCTGGTCGGACCAGGCCGGGTTGGATCCCGATGCGGTGTTGAACTCGCTGGTGCCCCACACGAGGTTGGTCTGCACGGGGTCGGGACTGGCGGCGGCGTAGTCGCCCCAGCGGCAGGGTGAGCCGGGCGGCGAGTTGCAGCTGCGATCCGTGTCGGGAGCGGTGCTGCTCGCCAGCACCAGCTCGCCCGCGGCCCAGGTGCCGGGGCTCGTCGCCGCATACCTGATACGCGCGGCGATCACCGGGTAGATGCTCGGGCTCGAGCGGTTGTAGATGATCGCGGCGCCTTGGGCGTCCCATCGAGGCGAGATGGCGCCGTTGAAGATCCAGTCGGTGGGGCTCGAGATGCTTCCCTGCTGCGCGAGCACGACGGACGGCCCTGAAACAACGAACTGGTACCAGTGCACTTCGGAACGGCCAGTCGGACCGGCGACAGTGTGCTGCGTGTAAAAGCCGCTCACCGGATCGCCGACGGCTTGCGTGAGCCGGCCGTCCAGCGTGTCGAGTACGAACGTCGAGCCGAGCTGTGGTGCTGATGGAGGCATGTTGTAGGTGTTGACGGCGACATCGTTGTCCGCTCGGAGCACGCCTGCGGAGTCGAGGTGCCAGACCGCCACCTTAGATTTGAGACCGGGCGGCCCGGCGTTGCCTGCGGGGTCGTAGGCGGACACTATGTAGCCATCGCTCGCGTTGGAGTCCGTGTTCACAGGCACTGGGGTGAACGTAAGAGTCACCCCGTCCCCATTTTTCAGCGGAAGAGTGGTGCCGCCGGGAGGGGGCGGTGTGGCGCAGGCTGTGACGCCGTTGGCCGGCTTTTGCACCCACAGGATGCCGGCGCCGGCAAATGGCGGGTTGGGTGTTGGAGGGTTTTCGTTGTACAGGTTGCCGCCGACGATCAGGTATTTGCTGTTGTGGCCCAGCTTCGGATAGTCCATGAGATACGGGTCATTCGTGATTGCAAACTGGCACCACCCCAAGTTGGAGAGTGGCAGTGGACTCGTTCCCATCGACCAACCCACGAACAGGCGCTGCACGGTCGAGGCGATGTTGCAGTAAGGGAACGCGAACAGCCATCGTTGCGCGCTCTCATCCCACTGGACCTGCGGGTCACAAAGAGCGACACCGGGAGCCTGGTTGATAAACGTCTGGAGCGTCGTCGTGGCGAGCAGGGTGAGGCTGCGGTCGTAGACCGCAATGCTCGAGTTGACCATCTCGACGTAGTGATTGGGTCCGATGGCCCCGGTGGAGTCGGGCGGGGTGCTCAGGCTCGTGCCGGCAGCCGTCATACCCGGTTTGTTGAGGCCGCCGGAAACTGAGATCCGGGGCGACGAGGGGGCCACCCTCGAGGGCGCAGTGGGTGGCGCACTTGAAGAGTCAGGTTGCGTCAAACGCCTGCCGCCTCTGAAGGCCGGCTGTCCGGGACTCAAGCTTGGCGAGGCCGGAAGTGATTGCGAGGCCGGGGCGATGCTGTTCCCCGGCTGGCCGGGATGGCTGGTCGTCTGCGGCACTGCCGGCGGGTCGGGCGCGGGCGCCGGCCGAGGCTCTGACTGAAGGGACTGAACACGATGGGTGGTGGCGGCTTGCTCAAACGTCACCGACGAGGCCGGAGCTGCCATGACCGCTAGCGCGACAACCAGAGCTGCTAGGACGGCCAGGGCCAGGCGCGGGCTCAAGACATGGTCAACGTTATTACAGATCCTCAATCGGGTCGCGGTGCTTAACAACGCTCAATTGACAATTGGTCAATGCGGGCCGAGAATCGGCCGGAAGCCCAGGGGGTAAGCTCGGCAACCGGCGTTCAGAGGGAAGGGGGGCTATGAGGGGCAGGGCTGCCGCTGCTTTTGTCGTCGTTGCCGTGTTCGCGAGCCTCTACTCGATCACCTGGCGACCGTTGAGTACGCACGCGGCAGCTGCGCAAGGTTCGATCCTCACGAACGCCGGGTCAGCCGGCTCCGGCACCGCGATCTCGCTCGGCCAGGAGCCCTATGCCTTTGCTGTAGCGGGCACGCACCTGTACATCGGCGACCGCTCCAATCCGGTATTGCGCGACCTCGACACGGTCAGCGGCCAGGAGACCATCCTCGCCGGCAATGGCGGCTACGGCTACAAGGGCGATGGGGGTCCGGCGACGTCGGCGATGATCGCGGGCGCCTGGGCCATGGCTCGCTGCGGGACGGACACCTACTTCGCCGACACATCCAACTATGTGATCCGGAAGATTGACAACGCGGGGAACATCACGACTGTCGTCGGTACCGGCAGGCGAGGCTATTCGGACGGCCCGGGGATCTCGGCAGGCATCGGCCGGGTGTTCGGAATGGCGTGCATGCCGGGCGGAGTAGGTCCGGATGCTCCATTCCTGTATTTCAGTGACGCCGACAACGGGGTGCTGCGAGGCCTTACTGGCACAGGCCTCGTCTACAGCCTCCTAGGCGGATTGAACTACCCGACAGGCGTCCTGTTCGACCCAGCCGCCAACCTCTACCTCGCCGACTCGGGCACGCACATGGTCTGGCGAGGGGACGGCATCACCCGCGTCATCTCGGCTTTTGCGGGTAACAGCACCGGCCTCGCGGGATTCTCGGGCGATGGCGGCCAAGCCTCCTCGGCGCAGCTGAGCGGTCCTTGGGGTCTCGCTTACACGCCGGTCGGAGGTGTTGGCTGCGGGTGCGTGATCACTATCGCCGACCGCGGCAACAATCGGGTTCGCGCCGTGGACGCGAATGGGGTGATCACCACCCTGGCCGGAACTGGCACAGCAGGCTTTTCAGGAGATGCAGGCAACGCCAGTTTGGCGAAGCTCGACGCTCCGGCCGGCCTGGGATATGACGTAACCAGCAAAGTGGTCTACGTAGGGGACTCGGGCAACTACAGAGCCCGCAAGATCGACATGACATCCAAGGTCATCACGACCGTCGCCGGCAACGGCACACCGAGCTGGTCGGGGGATACGGGACAGGCAAATGCAGCGCAGCTAGGCAATCCGTACGCGGTGGCCTTCGACGGAGCCGGGAATGAGTACATCGCCGACAACCAGAACAACGTCATTCGCAAGGTCACGCCTGCCGGTGTGATCTCCACAGTGGCCGGTAGCGCCGCTCTCAAGCCCGGCTTTTCTGGTGACACCGGTGCGGCGACCAGCGCGCAGCTCAATGACCCCCGTGGCATTGCGGTCACTCCTGCCGGCGACATCGCCATCAGCGACACCGGCAATCAGCGCATTCGCTGGGTTACAGCCGCCGGAACGATCTCAACCATCGCCGGAAACGGGACGCCAGGCACAAGTGCAGACGGCGCGGCCGCGATTGGCAGCATGGTCAACTACCCGACCGGGCTCGCCATCGATGCTGCCGGAAAGGTCTACATCGCCGACAGCGGCAACCACCGAGTGCGCGTCGTCGACCGTGGACTCAACACCATCACTGGGTACGCCGGCACTGGCCAGCCGGCTTTTGGCGGGGATGGTCTTTCGGCTCTAACTGCGTGGCTCAACAACCCGAGAGGACTCGCCTTCGATGGGGCTGGGAACCTCTACATCAGCGACGCCAACAACCATCGCGTGCGCAAGGTCACCACTGCCACTGGCGTGATCAGCACCGTTGCCGGCAACGGGACTCCCGGCATGGCGGGGGACAGCAACGTCGCGACAGCCGCCGCGCTGACTCGCCCATTCGGGCTCGCTATTGACACACCCGGCAACCTGTACATCGCAGAACCGAGCAACCATCGAATCCGAATGGTCAACAGTGCGGGCATCATCTCATCGGTGGTCGCGACTTGCGGCATATCCAATGGGTTCTCTGGGGATGGGGGAGTGGCATCGATTGCCAAGCTCAATCTCCCGTTCGGGCTCGCCATCAACTCTTCGGGCGACCTCTTCATCGCCGATGTGAACAACAACCGCGTCCGCGCCGCCTACGGATTGGCCACAGGGCGTCCGGCCCTGTGCCCATCACCAACCGTGGGTGGACCGACGGCGCACGACACCGCCCAATCGCCGTCGGTGGGGCCGTCAACAGGACCTCGTCTCCCGCAGTTCGACAAACCGGAAACGTTGCAATCATCCGCCGCGCCAACAACCCCAGTGCTCATGGGATCCGCATGGACCCAAGCGGCACCGGCGCGACCTGCTGCCGCTCAACCCGCCGCCTTGCCACCGGCACCAGCTCCTCAACCTGCAGCGGCGCCCGCCGCAGCCTTGCCCGCAGCGGCCGCCCAAGCGGCAGCGCCACCTGCAGTAGCGCCGGCCGTCGAGTCAGCGCCGGCAATCAGTTCGCGCGAGGTTGCTGTGATTGAGGGATCGCGCAGTGCAGCCGTGAGCACCAATGGAAGTGCCCCAGCGGTTCCGCCCGCCGCCCTGATTCCCCTGGCCGCCATCGCGCTGGCGCTGTTGTTGATTCGACGACGGAAGAATAGGAGGCTCCTTGGCCACACAAGACCGTGAAGCAGTCCAGCCATCCGCGCCGGCTCCGGCCGCTCCGCGGGATCAGCCAAATCAAAGTGCCCAGCCGCCGGCAGGCAGGTTGAAAACTGGCATCGCCGGCCGCGAGCCTGTGAACCAGAGCCCGGCAAAAAACCTCAACAAGAAATAGCAAGAAACTAAGGGGGAGAGCACGAAATTGGACCACACGCACGAGCTCGAGGAGCAAGTACAGAGATTGACGGGCGAGGTCGAGGAGATGCGCGCCCGCATGGCCAGGCTGGAAAGCAGCGAGCCCGGCCAGCAGAACGGCACTGAGCCCAAGAGCCGCCGTGGCTTCCTCAAGTTCGGCGCCGGCGCCGTCATGGGCGCTCTGGGCATGGCCGCGGCAAAGGTCATGCCGGCCGCAGCTCTTACTGGCAACCCGACCTTGCTGGGAACAGCTAACGCGGCCGACGCGCCAACGACGATTCAGACCACCGGTACCGCAGCGCGCGTGTTCGGTGCCATGGCTTCAGGCTTCACTCAGGCGCAGCTTGATCTTGCAGGCACTTTCAACGCGCCGCTACAGGGCCTTGGGGCCGCCAGTGGAAACGCCGAAGGGGTCGATGCCTGGGCTCAGGGAGCGTCGGCATATGGTGTCTTCGGCCTCACAGACGCCGGCACCGGCGTGGTCGGGGAGAGCAACACCGGCATCGGCCTATACGCGAAACGTTCGGGCCGCATCCGTCAGGAAGGACGCCCCGCCGGGGCGCCCAACTACCTTCCCAACAACTTCGAGCAGGTGCGAGACGCCAATGGCGTCCTGTGGATCCACAGCGCCACAGGCGCCGCGCCGAGCATGTGGCGGCGGGTCAACACCGCAAGATTCGACACCGCGGACGGGACTGGCGGTTTCTTCAAGCCGCTGCGCCTGATCGACACGCGTTCCGGTGCCGCCAAGCCTGGCAACTCGACGACGACTGTCACCGTGGCGGGGCGAGGAGCAGGTGCGTCGCTGATTCCATTGGACGCGATAGGGATCGCCGGCAACCTGACGGCCGTGGGGTACGACCAGTCGGGGTTCCTTGCGATGTTCCCGGCAGGCGCCACCTACACCCCTGCCACGGATCCCTCATCGGTGAACTTCATTACCGGGCAGTACGCGATCGCCAACTCGTTCATCTGTGGCCTCGGAACAGGCGGTGCAGTTCAGGTGTTCGTCGCCACGCCGGGCGCCACCCATTTCATCATCGACATCACGGGCTATTTCCAGTAGGCAGCTACTGGGAGATGTTGATGCTGTCAAGGATTTGCCGCACCACGGGCGAGTCGGGGTCGGGCGTCTCGAAGACGAACTGATAGGCGCGCGTCGCCGTCACAACCTGGACTGAGGTGTTGTAGGGCCAGCCGCCGGAGGACGGCCAGTCACGCGAATCACGCACTTTGTAGTTGGAAGGCCAGCCACCGGGAGGCGCCCAGTCAGGCACTCTGCAGATGTCGAGCGAAGCTCGGACGACGCGCTTCGTCACCGCGTACGTCCACACATTCACCGGCTCGCTGCGCTCGTACATCTCGGGGTGCTCAGCAATGACGCCGAACCCCAGCGCAGGAGGCAAACTCGCCGCCGAGGGGGCCGTCCGAACCGTCAGCGTCCACCAGTCGCGAACGTTGAGGTTAGTCGAGAGAAAGAGCTCTTCTCCGAGCCTGCCGCCTTGCGGCGTGAACGTCCATGGGATCAAAGCACTCCAGCCGGGCATTCGAAAAACTGATCCGTCGTAATAAGTAACCTCTGGATCAACGAGAAGGTCGCCACGAACCCAGCCGGTCAGTCCGGACGTGGAACCGGTGACTCTGTACCACCACTCTCCCGACGGGTTCACCGCATCATCGGCCTTGCCAACTGCATATTGGGCCAGAAATCCAGTTCGCGCGGCTGTCGTGCTGGGCTCAGCGCGTTGGTTCGCACCCAGCGCGGTATTGATCCGCACCCACCATGGAAGGCCCCTAAGACGCTGCGGCGATGGCGAAGCTGCGACGGCTGCGACCGGTCTAGGCGCCACGCAAGCTGGATTGGTGCTCGAGGGGCAGGTCGACTCCGGAGCGTAGGTTGGCTCGCAGCGCATACTCGGCGGCTCCCATGCGGGAGAGTGCGCGATCGGAGAAACCGCGGCACGAGGAGTAGGACTGGGCTCAGGAGCAGCGCCTGTGCAGCCGGCGACCAGCAGCACGATGCACAGTAAGGCGGCACCGCTCTTCACACGTTCTCCAATGTTGCGAACGCGTCGGTGTCGGTTTTGGTTTCGTGTTCACCTCCCCGCCATGCGGGGAGGTCGGCAGCTACTGGGAGATGTTGATGCTGTCGAGGACCTGCCGCACCACTGGCGAGTAGGGGTCGAGCGTCTCGAAGACGAACTGATAGGCGCGCGTCGCTGTCACAACTTGGACTGAGGTGTTGTAGGGCCAGCCGGCGGAGGCCAGCCAGTCACGCGCTCCAGGCGATTTGGAGTCGAAAGACCAGCCAGTGTGATTTGCCCAGTCAGGAAATCTGCAGATGTCGAGCGAAGCTCGAACCACGCGCTTCGTCACCGTGTATTTCCACACATTCACCGGTTCGCTGCGCTCGTACAGCTCTGGGTGCTCGGCAATAACACTGAACCCCAGCGCAGGAGGCAAACTGGCCGCCGAGGGTGCAGTACGAACCGTCAGCGTCCACCAGTCCGGAAGGCTGGGGTTACTCGAAAGAAAGAACTCTTCTCCGAGCCTGCCGCCTGGCTGCGACATTTGCGTGAGGAACAAAGCACTCCAGCCGGGCATTCGAAAAGATGATCCGTCGTAGTAAGCAGAGCGTTCATCAACGAGGAGGTCGCCACGAATCCAGCCGGTCAGTCCGGACGTGGAACCGGTGACTCTGTACCACCACTCTCCCGAGAGATTCGCTGCGTCATCAGCCTTGCCAACTGCATTTTGGGCGAGAAATCCAGTTCGCGCGGCTGCCGCGCTGGGCTCAGCGCGTTGGTTCGCCCCCATCGCGGTATTGATTCGCACCCACCATGGAAGGCCCCTAAGACGCTGCGGCGCCGGCGAAGCTGCGACGGCCGCGGCCGGTCTAGGCGCCACACAAGCCGGATTGGTGCTCGAGGGGCAGGTCGACTCCGGAGCGTAGGTGGGCTCGCAGGGAATAGTCGGCGGGTTCCATGCGGGAGAGTGCGCGATGGGGGAAACGCCGGCTCGAGGAGTGGGACTGGGCTCAGGAGCACCGCCTGTGCAGCCGGCGTTCAGCAGCACTATGCACAGTAAGCCGGCACCGGTCTTCACAGCGTTCTCCATTGTTGCGAACGCGTTGGGGTCGGATTTCGTTTCGACCAGCGCAGGGATCACCGTAGCGAACGCCGGGCACGACCCGTTGTTTCAAGGGTGAGGTGGCTGCCCGCACTGATCCTTCTGTCAGTGATCTCGTGCGCACTGCCGGCCCCTGCCAAAGGAGGCCCTGTGGAGTCGCCCATTGCGACGCCACCTGTCACATGCGTGACGCAGCCGCCCGCCGGCACAGCTCCGCTCGCGCCAGGAGCGACATATGCGGTTCTGGTTGACCTGTTCGCCGGCTGCAAGGCCTACGACATCGCCCTCGCCGGCGCTGACGCTCGCGTCGTGGCCAGGTTGCATGCCACGAAGAGGTCCGACATTGCCGACGCCATCGAGCTTCCTTACGTAAGCGTTTCAAAGTCTCGCGTCTATTACCTGGACGGGGATAAGGATGTCCGCTACCTGAAGGCAGACGGCACGACAGGAGTTGCGACATCGGTTCCGGGCAGCGCTAGTGTCCACGCCACATTCGCGGTCACCCCCGACGACTCGCGCATCGCCGTCGCCCTGCTCGACTACTCAGTCAATCCGATTGCGCTCACCCTGTACGTCGAGGACCTGGGCGGCGCGCACCACGCGGTCATCTTCACGTCCACCACGAAATATGTGTGGCCGGTCGCGTGGCACGCCGGCCAGCTCGTCGTCGCCAATCTAGGTCCAAACACACCGCCGTTCAAGAGCAAGGCCGGCTTCTCTCTCAGCGGATATTCCAACGGGGATCTGAACCGTTACCCCTACGGGCCGAGCCCTTATGGAGGGATCAACTTTCACGTCATTGACCCGGTCACCGCCGTGCGTCAGGTGATCATCAGCGGCGGCGGCTCGAGCGGTCTCTTGACCAGGGCCGGCACGGCAGTCGTCCAGGGCCAAGGGGTGGACTGGCGAGGCAACGTGATCCCCTGGGATTCGCCCCACGGTTACGGCACGAGCAGCGCCTCGGGCTCGATCTCTCCCAACGGCAAGATGATCGCCGCCTGCTGCCTCGAACCTGGGTCGAAGGGATCCCTCGTGATCTGGACTCCCGGCGACCAGGCCCGCCCGCTTCACGTCATCGTCACCTCGATCGACTGGGTGGGATGGCTGGACAACGGCCGTCTGGTCACGGGTTTCTACCAGAGCGCGGATGGCACCCCGAGCCTGGTCGACGTGAGCTCCGCCGCCGTTAAGCCAGTGGACGCGCACGGGTTCGTCGCGGCGATCTTTCCCAGCGACCTCGAATCCTGAGCCCGAAGCTCGAGGGGATTTCGCCCCGCTGACGGGTGGTCTCATGCGGTGGGCGCAACACCGGCTACCGTCAGCGCCCATCCTCGCGTGCTTTCGTCCTTGCAAAGGCACCGTTGGTCCCACAAGTGTCGAA
>Ga0209011_1000118_pt1 | contig 42486 bp, 43 predicted proteins | sample BlaSpr_A8_OM1_M3_FD_187986 | JGI IMG/M metagenome (GOLD analysis project Ga0209011, IMG submission 187986) | Forest soil microbial communities from Thunder Bay, Ontario, Canada - Black Spruce, Ontario site 2_A8_OM1_M3 (SPAdes) (version 2) | ecosystem: Environmental > Terrestrial > Soil > Boreal... | reverse complement strand
GTCGGCGAGAATGGCTGTTTACCGCTGATCTGCATAGGGCGAGAGCCCCCTCTGCTCTCGTGTACGCGCTTTTGTGCCGATGGGTGACTGTCAAATTGACAGTTCTAGCGACAGTGCGAAGCATCTGCGATAAGGCCGAGTTTCCTATCCAATTGGTGTGTCAGAGTTTATTCATAGTTACTTGCTCTGTCAAGGAATACCGCTGACGTATATTCTCGCTGGTTCGCGCCGTGCGTTGTAAGAGTATTGAGGAAGCATTTGGTACCGATTGGGTACTCCAAACGCGTCGGACTAGTGCCGCGCTCCCGCTGGCACTAGCTGCTCCGACAGTTCTTCATTGAGCCTTCACTTTTCCACAGATTTCCGGATACTGGCCCGACTGAGGGGTACGCCATGGCCAGGTCGATTCGCGTTCTTGTGGCTAATCGTCCGAAGCTCATGCGAGAGCTGATTCTTTCAACTCTGGCGGATGAGCCCGGCGTCGAAATCGTCGGCGAAGTTGCTGACGAGGCGGAGATAGCGGAGCGGGTGCGGCAAGTCTCACCGGATTTGCTGGTGATCGCGCTGGACGAACCGCTCAAGCGGCCGCAACTTTGCGACACGCTCCTGCGCGATCGCCCGGAGTTGCGCATTATCGCCGTAGCCTCGCAGGAGAATTGCAGCGTGTTTTATTGGGCCTCTTTCGATATTCATTCGAGCGAGATTGAAGCCTCGGAGCAGGGGATTCTGAACGCAGTACGAAATATCACGTCCATGGGGGCAGGGGAACCGGTTTAGAAAATACAACGCTTGAGAATGCCGCGGGGTGATTTGTGAATACAGAACAGGCGATGAAGCCCATACGAGTGCTGGTGGCGAATCGGCCCCGACTGATGCGGGAGCTTATGGTGGCGACCATTTCAGAGCAGCCGGACATCGAGATTGTCGGCGAAGTACAAGACGACGCCGAGCTGGTGACTGCAGTGGAGAAAACGCGGCCGGATTTTTTGATCGTAGCGCTCGAGAAGTTCAATCGCCTGCCGCAAGTGTGTCATTCGATTCTTCAGAGCTATCCGCAAGTGAAAGTCATTGCCGTGTCTTCAGATCGCAATAGCTCCATGTTTTACTGGGCGGCGCTGAAGGTGCAGTCAAACGAGATTGAGGCTTCAGAGGCCGGTGTGCTGGGCGCGCTTAGGGGAAAAACGCAGCTCACGCCGAGGTGGCAACAATGAGGAACTACGGTTTAGAAAACGTGTCGACCAACTTTGCTTTTCGGCGTGTGCGTGCCTTGCGGCTGCTCGGCGTCGTTTTCCTTTTTACTTTGGCCTGCACCGTGGCTCGTTCGCAAGACCGCGCTTCGACTTCTTCCAGTGTGGTCCCAAGCTCTGAACTTGGCCGCGAAAATCTCAGCCGCGTCGCGGCGTCGGCAGCGGACGTCAAAGCAGTCTTGCTGAAGGACACGGGGTTGCTGGTCGAATTGAAGCGCTGGGTGGCCAAGGATGCGACTGGGCACGGCCAGATCATCAGCGATGCGGATCTGACCGATGACGCCATTTTCGATCGGCTGGAAACCGACACACAGTTCCGCTCTGTCGCGACGCTGCTGGTGCAGAAATACGGATACTTGGTTCCGACGCTAAATCCAGAATCTCAGGCGGCGAAAGAACACGAGCTTCTAGTGAAGGAACGGACCAAGTGGTTAGCGCAAGCCCAGGAGGAAGAGCTTGCGGCGGCGAGGCAGAAGCGCAATCGCAACGTGCGGAACGCGAGCATGTGCGATCCGCAATCCGAAGCAGGATGCAACGTTTTGCAAACGCCGGAAACCGAGGAAGAAGGAGCGCCGGGGCAACAGCGTCAGCCAGAAATGCGGCGTTCGCCAGCACCTGATGAGCTGAATTCGCCGAGCGGTCCGCGGCGCGGAGCCGGTGCGGTGCAGCGTGCACAGCTTACGCAAACAGAGGAAGGGTTCTCCAGTGGCACGTCGCAACTTCCCTTGGGTAATGCTGACGAACTCGCACAATCGCTCAATTCCTCCAGTTTCGACAGCGACATAGGCATGGCCCGTGAGAGCAACACCACAGATGGCCAAGTCCCCGATCTGTTGCCGGTTGCAAATTCGGAAAACCGAAACGTTGTGGATGCCTTGGCAACTTACGGCGTCGGCACCGCGCGACCGAGCCCTGTCGTGCCAGATTTGAGCCGCTCCGTCAGACGCGATGCCAATATGTCTGCGGCTCCGGGTTCGTCTTCGCTTAACACCTTTCAGCCTCTGGAACGAAGATTTCAGCCTAAGCCGCAGCCGCCAGCGCCGGAACTCGTGCGCGCACCAAATCCCTACAAAGACATTCCGTCGCTATACGACATGTACGTGCAGGCCATACCGCGGCCGACAGTTCCTAAACGCTTCGGCGCGGAAGTATTTGAGAATGGCACTCGCGATTCGCAGTTGATTCCCATGGATCTTCCCGCCGGCCCGGACTATGTGGTTGGCCCTGGGGATGGTTTGTCCATCGACTTGTGGGGTGGGACGACACAACGAATCTATCGCGTGGTCGACCGCGAGGGTCGCGTCAGTCTTCCCGAAGTTGGTCCGCTGCTTGTTAGCGGCAAGAGCTTGGCTGATGTTCAACAAAGCTTGCAGCAGCTTTTGCGCACGGAATTTCGCCGCGTCTCTGCGGATGTCTCGCTGGCGCGTCTCCGCACGATCCGCGTCTATGAGGTCGGCGACATCGCGAATCCCGGTGCTTACGACGTGAGTTCGCTGTCGACGCCCTTGAACGCTTTATTTGTAGGAGGCGGTCCCACGCAAAGGGGATCGCTCCGTACCGTGAAGCACTATCGAGGCAACCAACTCGTTGAAGTTGTCGATCTATATGATCTCTTGCTCCACGGGGTGAAGTCGGATCTCAAGCGTCTTGAAAACGGGGATACGGTTCTGGTTCCGCCGATAGGGCCGCAGGTGACAGTCGACGGGATGGTGCGGCGTCCCGCGATCTATGAACTCAAAGATGAAAAAAATCTGGCCACCGTATTGGAGCTGGCTGGCGGACTGCTCCCGACGGCTACGCTGCGGCATATCGAAGTGCAGCGACTCGTAGCGCACGAAAAGCAAACAATGCTGAGTTTCGATTTGCCGGAAGTCGACAGCGATTCGGAAGTGACGAAGAAGCTTGAAGCATTCGAGATTCACGATGGCGACCGCATCCGCGTGTTTCCGATTGCGCCGGGCAACCAAGACACTGTGTACTTGGAAGGACACGTCATTCGGCCGGGGCGCTACTCTTATCGCCCGAATATGAAGGTGACGGACGTCATCGCTTCTTACAAGGATTTGTTGCCTGAGCCCGCGAATCAATACGCAGAAATCATCCGGCTCAACGCACCCGATTTTCACCCCACGGTTGAGAGCTTCGATCTTGCCGGTGCTCTGACGAATCCGGAGCAGGCGCCCGTACTGCACGCATTGGACACAGTTCGTGTATTCAGCAAATTTGATTTTGAGAATCCGCCAACGGTTTCGGTTTTGGGCGACGTGCGGGGACCGGGAACCTATCGCACTTCGGGGCAAATCCATCTGAGCGATGCCGTCCATCTAGCTGGCGGCATTGCTCCAGATGCAAAGATCGAAGATGCCCAGGTCTTCCGCTATTTGCCGGACGGCAAAACAAAAATCTTCAGCGTCAGCCTCAATCTGGCGCTCGAAGGAGATCCGACAGCAAACATTCTTCTGCAGCCGCGCGATCGCCTGCTGATTCATCGCAGCCCAGATGCGATACAGCCGGCGAGTGTTTACGTGCAGGGTGAAGTAGGGAAGCCCGGACGTTATCCGCTTACAACGAACATGACGATTTCGGACCTCATTCGCGTAGGCGGGGGACTAAAGCCGAGCGCCAACACGCAAACGGCGGACCTGACTCATTATCAATGGTTGAATTCGGAAAAGTTGAGCGGCGAGCATCAGCCCATCACCATTTCGGCCGCACTGGCCGGCGATTCCTCGGCCAACTTGCCTCTCAGCAATGGGGATGTGCTCACGATTCGACAACTTCCCGGCTGGAATGATATTGGCGCTTCAATCTCTGTGAAGGGCGAGGTCAAGAACCCGGGAACTTACGGGATTCGCCCTGGCGAGCGGCTCAGCTCGGTTCTATTGCGCGCGGGCGGTTTCCAGTCTCATGCGTACGCTTATGGAGCCGTGCTGCAAAGAGTTCAGGTGCGCGAGCTCGAAGCAAAGGAGCAGAACCAGATGATCCTGCGCGTCAAAGACCTGCGCAGCAATCTGGAACTCTTGCCGGACACCGATCAAAAACAGAAGCAAGCCAAGGAAATGGCTTTGCAGCAGTACCAGACGACGCTGACGCAGTTGAGCAGCAATCCGCCGGTGGGGCGCGTGGCGATTCGCATTTCGTCCGACATTAATCGATGGAAGAACAGTGCCGCGGATGTGGAAGTGCGAGCGGGCGACACGCTCGTGATTCCGAAACGACCGAGCTTCGTGATGGTGTCAGGTCAAGTGTTCAATCCGACAGCGGTTTCGTACCGGCCGGGCAAGAACGCAAAGTGGTATCTCAGCCAGGCGGGCGGACCCACAACGGTGGCGGATAAGAAAGCGATTTTTGTGATTCGCGCAGACGGGTCGGTAATCGGCGCGAAAGAAAGCTTGTGGTCAGGGCGTTCGCTGAATGCGGTGTTGCAGCCGGGAGACACGGTGGTTGTTCCGGAAAGGGCGATTGGCGGAGGCATCCAGTGGCAAGCGGTGTTCCTGGCAACGCAAGTGGCGTCATCCATTGCCAGCACCATATTTATTGCTTTGCGTTACTGATCGGATATTGTTCATGGCTCGTTGGTGGACAGGTTTGGCGCTTGGATTTAGCTTACTTGGGACCTTGGTGCTGGGCGCGAGTTGTTACGCGACTCCGCAGGAGCCGCAAGCGAGCGTTGGGGCAGACAAGAGAACGGATGAAAGCGAAAGCTCAAATCGCAAAGCTTCCAAGCCAGATGCACCCGTGGAACGGACTTCGCGGTGGGAAGACCGCGAGAATAGAGTGGGGTTGCATTTGCTGAAGAACATCGCTGAAGACCAGAAAGCACTCTGGATCGGCCCGAAGAATCTGCGTTTGGTCGATGCGGACTGGCTCGTGCCGCTAGGCGGCGCGGCCGCGGCGATGTTTGCGACAGACTCAACCTACAGCCGGCATCTCTCGAATTCGCCGAATCGCATTAAGTACAGCAAAGACCTTTCGAACTATGGACTCGCATCGATGGTCGGCATTGGCGGCGGCCTGTATCTGTGGGGGCACCTCACGCACGACGATCACAAAATTGAAACCGGCATCCTCGCGGGCGAAGCAGCGATTGATACTCTTGCTCCGGTCTATGCCATGAAGTACGCCTTCGGCCGTGAGCGCCCGCTTCAGGACAATTACCGCGGCCGATTCGGCCAAGGCGGCGTCTCGTTTCCTTCGGAGCACGCAGCCGCAGCCTGGTCGATCGCCAGCGTAATCGCTCACGAATATCCTGGCCCGCTGACCTCGCTGTTCGTTTACGGCCTAGCCTCAGCGGTCAGCGCGTCGCGCATCAGCGGCAAGCAACATTTCCCTTCAGACGTTCTCGTTGGTAGTGCCATTGGCTGGCTCGAAGGTATGTACGTCTACCGCAAGCACCACGACCCCAAAGTCGGCGGCGGCGACTGGGAAACCTACGCGGAAGCCCATGACAGCGCGGAACGCAACACCGGCAACCTCGGCTCTCCCTATGTGCCGCTGGATAGCTGGATCTATCCCGCGATGGAGCGGCTTGCGGGGCTCGGTATGCTCAACGATGAGTTCATGGGAATGCGGCCGTGGACGCGAAGTGAGTGCGCGCGCCTAGTGGGCGCCGCTGCCGATCACCCGTCTGATGGTAGTAACGACAACACCGAAGCATCGAGAATGATTGAAGCATTACAACGCGAATTCCGGTCGGAAACAGAGGAAACGGATAGCAACGGCCAAGGAGCGTTCCGTTTGGAGTCTCTGTATTCGCGGACAGAACACATCTCCGGAACGCCGCTAACCGACGGCTACACTTTCGCGCAGACGCAGATCAACGATTTTGGGCGCCCCTATGGCGAGGGATGGGGGACTATCAACGGTTTCTCAGCATATGCCTCGCGAGGCCGTTGGGTCGCGTATGTTCGGGGCGAAGCGCAAACCGCGCCGAGTACTCCCGCGCCTTCTCTGTCCACGCGGGAAACGATCCAGCAGGTGGACCTCTACCCTCAGCTACCGCCGGACACGGGCCGGCCTTCTGTGGGCCAGTTCAAACTGCTCGATGCCTACGTCGGAATCATGCTCTCGAACTGGCAGGTGTCCTTTGGGAAGCAGAGTCTGTGGTGGGGGCCCGGTGACGGCGGCCCGATGATGTTTAGCGACAACGCTGCGCCAATCAACATGTTTCGCGTAAACCGCATCACACCACTCAAATTGCCCAGTATTCTCGGCTGGCTTGGCCCAATGCGTACGGAGTTCTTCTTGGGCCAGCTAGCGGGATCCGAATTTGTCTTTACCCCCTCGGGTTTCGCTGGCCAATTCGGCCAATCACTCTCTCCGCAGCCATTCATCAATGGCCAGAAAATCAGCTTTAAGCCCACACGCAATTTCGAACTTGGTGTTTTCCGAACGACCGTCTACGGCGGACCCGGCTATCCCCTTACCTGGCATACTTTCTTCCGCAGTCTCTTTTCCACGGCCAACAGAGGAACCTTCGGCACACCTGAGAAGCCAGGGGACCGGCGATCGGGAGTGGATTTCAGTTATCGGCTCCCTGGATTGCGCAAGTGGCTTACCTTCTACGGCGATGGCTTCACAGACGACCAATTCTCGCCGATCGGCTATTTCGACCGTTCAGCGTGGCACGCCGGGCTTTATCTGTGTCAATTCCCACGGCTGCCCAAGTTAGATCTTCGAGTCGAAGGGGTTTATACGGACAACCCGATCGGAGGTAATGTCGGACACGGCTTTTATTACTTCAACTTTACATGGCGAAGTGGGTATACAAACGACGGGAACCTGATAGGCAGCTGGATTGGCAGAGAGGGTCAGGGTGCACAGGCCTGGACAAATTATTGGTTTACTGCGCGCAACCGGCTGCAGTTTAATTTTAGGCATCAGAAGGTTAGTCAAGAGTTTATTCCTGGCGGGGGATCACTAACCGATGCAGGAGTGCGCGCCGATTACTGGGTGCGTCCAAATGTCAGCCTTTCTACTTCGGTGCAGTACGAGCGCTGGCTTTTTCCTGTAATTCAGCCGAACGCTCAGAGGAATGTCGCCGCTTCGGTGGAAATTCTGTTTCAACCGCAGAAATTGTTCAGGCGATCAGTGTCGAACGCAGACACAACCACCTCCGAGAACGGAGGTCGGCTGTGAACTATTCAAGTGGTGCTCCGGCTCGTCAGCCTGTGCCTGAGTTGCCTGAGACTGATTATCCTGTAACGCCCTTGCTGGAACAGACAGAAGACAGAAGTGACAGAACTTTGAACTCTCTTCGACTTCTCTGGGACCATCGACGAATTCTGTTACGCGTCGCCGTGTATGCGCTGCTCGCTAGTACGCTAGTCGCATTTGTTATTCCGTCGCGATACGAGTCCGTGGCGCGCCTCATGCCGCCAGACAACCAGTCCGGTTCGGGACTGGCAATGGCCGCTGCCGCAATGTCTGGAGCGGCCGGTGGGCTTGGGGGGATCGCCAGCGATTTCCTGGGACTCAAGAGCACGAGTGATGTCTTCGTGGGCATCCTGACCAGCCGCACGGTGCAGGACAAACTGATCCAACAATTTGACCTGAAGAAACTCTATGGTGCCCGCCGAATGGAAGATGCGCGCAAGGACCTAACGGAACATACCGTCATTTCCGTGGAACGAAAGAGCCAGATCATCTCCATCACCGTAACGGACAGGAGTCCTCAAAGGGCCGCCGCCATGGGCCAGGCGTACGTGGAAGAGCTGAACAATTTAGTCGCTGAATTGAGTACCTCTTCGGCGCGCCGCGAGCGCATCTTCCTCGAAGGGCGCTTGCAGGCTGTCAACCAGGACTTGGAAGCAGCCGAGAAAGATTTCAGCCAGTTCGCGAGCAAGAACACAGCGATCGATGTCAAAGAACAGGGCAAGGCCATGGTTGAGGCGGCAGCGCTACTCCAGGGTCAGCTCATTTCCGCGCAATCGCAATATGAGGGCCTTAGGGAGATTTACACGGACAACAATCCGCGGGTACGCACTGTGAGAGCTCGGATTGATGAGTTGCAACGCCAACTCGAGAAGCTGGGCGGGAAGGGCGAAAGCGCGACAAGCATAGCAAGTCAATCTGGCGACTCCATGTATCCTTCCATCCGGAAGCTGCCGCTACTCGGTGTCACATTCGCGGATTTGTACAGGCGGACGAAGATTCAGGAAGCAGTTCTCGAGACTCTTACTAAAGAGTATGAGATGGCCAAAGTCCAGGAAGTCAAAGAAATTCCCACAGTGAAAGTCCTGGACGTTGCGCAAATTCCGGACAAGAAGTCGTTTCCGCCACGTTTGCTGATTATGTTTCTGGGAACGGCGTTTTCCTTTGTCGTCGCGACTACTTGGATAATCGGAAAAACCATGTGGGATGAAACGGATGCGAGCGATGCGCGAAAGGTGTTTGCACAGGAGGTTTTCTCGACAGTCGCGGCCCACGTGCCGGTGTTTTCACAGAATGGTTCCGAGGAACACTCGGTGAATGGCGGGGTTTGGGACCGTTTCCGGCGACGAAAGCTGGGAAGCTCCGCGAGCCCTGAGGGTGACGAGCAAGAGTAGTCGAAGCAATTAGGTTTTGGCTGTAAGTAGTTAATTGTAAATGGGTTAGGTCACAAATCCCCCTGTAAGTGACGGGGCGAAGCTGTCTGCGACGAAATCAACGCTTCTGAACTTGGTCATGACTTCGCAAATACCGCGAATCAATTCACGAGAGGGTACAGCGTTGCCATGCGATTACCTTGAGTTGAGATGGTACGCCGCCTACACTTGCGCGAATCACGAGAAGAGGGTTCGTGAACAGCTGGAGCAAAGGCTCGTTCAATCGTTTCTTCCGGTTTATGAAACCGTGCGTCGCTGGAAAGATCGCCGGATGCGCTTGCAACTTCCGCTTTTCACTGGTTACGTTTTTGTCCGCATAGCGCTCGTAGATCGTTTGAGAGTGTTGCAGGTTCCAGGCGTTGTTCGCTTGGTTAGTTTCAACGGGCACCCGTCCGCATTGTCTGACGCTGAAATCGAGGGACTGAAAAATGGTTTGGCTTGCGGTGTTCGTGCCGAACCGCATCCTTTCTTGACCGCCGGCCGACGCGTGCGGATAAAAGCGGGCCCACTTCAGGGTCGGGAAGGAATTCTCATCCGCAGGAAGGCCGCTTTGCGCGTCGTCCTTTCGATCGATCTTATCTTGCGTTCCATTGCGGTTGATGTGGATGTTGCCGATATAGAGCCGCTAACTCAAAATGGAAATCCATCGTGCAATCCGCCTGATGAAGGCTGAGGTCAAGCGGGTCGAAGCAACGGAGACGGTTGCCGCCGGGGGATCAGACCCCGCTAAGGTTTCGACGGGAACCCCAAAGCACAACGCCCACCTGACCAACGACCGACTGCTGGCTCGGAATGCTATGTGGAACCTGGTCGGTAATGGCGTGCCCATGCTGGTGGCCATCATCTGCATACCGATTTTGATAAAAGGTTTGGGCACTGATCGTTTTGGGGTGCTAACTCTGGCTTGGGCAGTGATTGGGTATGCCAATCTATTCGATCTGGGTTTGGGCCGGGCCCTCACACAACTAGTCGCAAAGAAACTCGGGGCAGGGAAAGACGACGAAATTCCTACCCTGGTCTGGACGTCCTTACTGCTGATGTTGCTCCTGGGGCTGGTAGGAACCGTAGCTGTGGTTTTGCTGACACCCTGGCTGGTAGACCGCACGCTCCATCTGGGCGGTGCGCTTCGGCGTGAGACGTTAAATTCATTCTACCTGCTCGGGCTTTCAGTTCCGGCGGTCATTAGCACGGCCGGTCTACGCGGCTTCTTGGAGGCGCTGCAGCGCTTTAACCTGATTAATGCCTTGCGGATCCCGACAGGCGCGTTCACGTTCGTCGGGCCACTGCTGGTTCTGCCGTTTTCCAGAAACTTGGCTCAGGTTGTGGCTGTTCTAGTTGTTGGCAGATTCTTAGCCTGGGGCGCCTATTTGTTAGTTTGTCTAAAGGTGGCGCCATTGCTCCGCCAGGGGTTCGCATGGAAGCGCGCTGCCGTGGGCCCTTTGCTTCGTTTCGGTGGCTGGATGACCGTTAGCAACGTTGTGGGCCCTCTTATGGTTACGTTCGATCGATTCTTGATAGGCGCCCTCCTTTCTGTCAGCGCAGTGGCCTACTATGCCACGCCATACGAAGTGGTGACCAAGTTCTGGCTCATTCCCGGTGCACTGGTGGGTGTGATGTTCCCAGCTTTCTCTACGAGTTTTGAACAAGACCGGGACCGGACGCGCCGCCTTTACGCTCGAAGTCTGAAGTACCTTGTGCTGGTTCTTTTCCCTTTGGTCCTCCTGGTTGTTGTATTTGCACGAAACGGCCTGAAGTTGTGGCTGGGGGCCGCGTTCGCCCAGAACAGCTTCCACGTGCTCCAGTGGCTAGCGGTGGGTGTCCTTGTGAACAGTCTGGCCAACGTGCCTTTCGCCATGCTCCAGGGCCTCGGAAGGCCAGACGTTACTGCGAAGCTGCATGCGATCGAACTCCCCATTTATGTGGTCGCACTGTGGGGACTGACCAAAACGTATGGGATTGAGGGCGCGGCAATTGCCTGGACGGCACGTGCGACCGTCGATGCCCTGATGCTGTTTATCCTGGCAAACCGGTTCCTCCCGGCAGGCGGTGGTCTCAGGCCCCGGTCGGTCGTGCTGGTGGCGCTTGCCTTAGTTACGCTGGCGTCGGGCATTCTTCCACAACAGCTTATGCTGAAGAGCATTTTTGTCGTGTCAGCGTTTCTAGGTTTTCTGCTGGTAGCGTGGTTTCTGGTTCTTTCCCGGGAAGAACGAAACTTCGCACAGAAGTGTTTTTAAGGAATTCGATGTCGGCCGTTCAACCAAGCTTCACCAATCTACTGAATGGCAGTGAGATTCGGTCTTACCCATGCCCGACGTGCTACGTCTGCGGTTCGTTAGGAGAGCCTCTCTACGAAGGGTTGGGGGACAAGCTCTTCGAAGCGCCGGGAAAGTGGAACTTGAGGCGCTGCGTGGAGTACGGGTGTGGGCTGGTATGGTTGGACCCGATGCCGTTTGAAGAAGATATTCAGAAGGCGTATGCAATTTATTATACGCATCAGGCATTGTCTGACTCACCTGAGACACTTGCTCGTCGGGTCTATCGCTGTGTCCAGGAAAGTTATCTAGCGTCGGTGTACGGTTATCAATTGCCGCGACGGTGGATCCACTGGTCGTTGCTTGGAGCACTGATGTACTTGTATCCCGGGGGTCGAGCGCGGACAGACTTCAGCGTCTTTTATCTAGCTTCCGAACGGGGTGGGCGTTTGCTCGACGTTGGCTGCGGCGGCGGTGCGATGCTCAGGCGGATGCATGGATTGGGCTGGCATGTTGAGGGGGTTGATTTTGATGGCGAAGCCGTACGGACAGCGCGTGCCACAGGGCTGAAAGTTTACCTGGGCACCGTTGAAGAACAGAAGTTTCCCCAGGAGTCGTTCGACGCTCTCACAATGAGCCATGTCATCGAGCACGTACCGGATCCCATAGCGCTACTTCGGGAATGTTATCGGATTCTGAAACCGGGCGGTCACGCGGTAGTTGTCACTCCGAACGCGCGTAGTTGGGGTCATCGCCTCTATGCAGCTAACTGGCGGGGCCTTGAGCCGCCGAGACACTTGCACATCTTTGCCGCAGGGGCCCTTAAGGCGGCAATACAAGCAGCGGGATTTCACAGGGTCCGCGTTTCCACGACGATTCGGGATACTAATGCTATGTTTATTGCGAGCCGCTCGCTTCAACGATCTGGCGGGTACGACATGCGTGCAAGACAACCTCTGATCACCCGCGCCTGGGGCTACGCGATGCAAGCAATGGAGTGGGTTTTACTCGGACTGGATCAAGAAGCAGGTGAAGAGATCGCCGCGATCGCCCAGAAATAGAGGAGCAGAAAGGACAGGGACAGATAGCCGGCTTTCTCATCCCTTGTACCTTCTCCCGGCACCTCAATAAGGCGAACAAGGTCGGATGTCTCCACCTGCCGTTTTGTGATGACGTTGGGCTGAAGGGAAACTCGGTGCCTAAGAATCTGCTCAATATCTTGGCGTGTGTTGGATGTGTTCTTTTATTCGGCTGGTTAGTCTGGTCGGAGGATCTGAGTTGGATTCCGTTTGTGTTCGGAGCGATAGCACTCCTTGTGCTGGTTTCAGCGCGCTGGCCCATCGGAGGCCTCGGCGTCATGGTCCTTGCAACGGCTGTGTCTAATTTTTATGTTGAGCTCCAGGGCTGGAAAGCAAGACCCGATCACCTGGTTTCGTTTTTCCTGCTGCTGGTGTTGGCTATACGTATACTCCTTGGCGGGTTTCGGCCTTTCCCGGCGTCGAAGTTTGACTACCTGCTGGGCGGATATGTCTTGATGAACTATGTGAGTTCAATCTTGATGTCCCCAGCGCGGTTGCTATCGTTGAGATGGGCGCTGCTAACTAGTTTGGTGACGCTGCCCTATTTCTTGATTCGTTGGCTGTGCACAAGCTACTCGTGCTTAAGGAAGGTGTTTTCCACCGTGATCGTCGTTGGTGTTCTGGCTGGCGGGTACGGAATTTCCTGTTTCCTGCTGAACCAGCTGTTCGGAACTACCCTGGGAGTGCAGATTGACAAGTATGGCCCAGGGATCCCAGGCACCTTTGGAACGATGCATGACTCGAATAATTTTGGGATCTATTCCGCCACCTGTTCCGTAATGTGTCTGTCGCTGTATCTTTTCGGTGCTGAGACAGGACGCCGGCGCTATGGAATGGCATTCTTGCTGACGTCACTTGCTACTGTCGTGAGCTTGGCGCGCGGGGCGCTGCTCGCGTTGGTGGTCGCTGTGGTCTTCCTAGGGTGGTTGGCGGTAAAGAGGAGAGTGCTCTCCGGCCGGAAACTAGCGAGGCTGGGGCTGCTCGCATGCGCAGGGGTAACGTTGGCAGTCCTTGCGGCCGGATCGCACGTCGTGACAAGGCTGGGTATCGTCGACCCGAGTAATTTGTCAGACGGTTCGCTTGTTGGAAGAATCGTCGAAGACTTGGCGGCCTTACGGAACATCAGGCAACACCCTCTCTTAGGAAATGGAACGGGTAGTTTCCATGTGTTGTTCGACGTGGCCGAATATCCGGACCTCTTTGGGTCGTTCGCGGGACAGTCTTATGACTTTATAGATGTGGAGAACGTAACGCTCAGGGTGCTGCATGACACTGGGATGGTTGGGTTTTTGTTGATGCTCGCATTTTTTCTAGCTTTAGCACGGAGAGTGCGAAGGATTATTGCGGGGCCGCACAAAGAAGGATTTCCCGTAGTCGTCGGATTGGCTGCAGCCATTCTCCTAGAAGCCGTGGCTTTCCAGTTCTCCGACGACACTCTGATGGCGTTTGGATGGGTTCATTTGGGGTTACTTGTTTCCGCTCTGGCGTTCTTGGAGGAACCCGTCAGTGTGAGAGTTTCATCTGCTTTCGATGCGCGATTAGTGAGCAGCTCGGGGGCTGCCGGGGTGGCTTCGTAGGTGTGCCGGTAATGGTTTCGCGGGCTGCTTGTGGAGATTGATGCAATACCGATGCTGCCGCCGAATCGTTCGGATCGAGGGTCCTTTGACTTTATGGAGCAACATCAGAAGCGAACCATCCGATGCAGCGTCATTGTCCTGAACTTCAACGGCCGAGGTTTCTTGGCCGATTGTCTGGACAGTTTAAACCGTCAAACGTTCTCGAATTTTGAAACGGTTGTTCTGGATAATGGTTCGTCTGACGGGTCCGCAGCACTCGTTCGCGAGCGATATCCGCGAGTGCAGGTTTTAGCTCTCGACAAGAACTACGGATTCAGTATTGCCTACAACGTTGCACTTCGGCGGACCATTGCGCAGGGAACTGAGTATGCCCTTCTGTTAAACAACGACACTTTCGTCGACCCGAATTTTGTCGAGGAAATGGTGGAAACAATCGAAAGCGATTGCATGGCAGGGGCTGTTTGCCCAAAGATTTATTTTGCAGACCAGCCGAATGCGTTCTGGTATGCGGGTGGCGATTTTAGCCTTTGGACAGCGAGGGCAAGGCATCGCGGTTGGAGGAAAACGGACTCGGGGCAGTTTGATGATCAGCGTGAAATCACTCTGGCGACGGGCTGCGCCATGCTGGTCCGCTGCAGTGCATTGCGGGAAGTCGGGCTTCTTGACGAACAATTATGGCTCTATCTGGAGGATGTTGAGTGGTCGGTGCGATTCCTCAAGAAGGGGTACCGCCTGGCATTTGCCTCCAAAGCGCGCGTTTGGCACTGCGACGGAGGCACGGCGGTACGGTTACTGGGTGCGGGAAGTCAAGCCATGCGCCAGTACCTCAGCACGCGAAACATGATCTTGCTTGCGCGAAAACATGCACGTTGGTGGCAACTGCCTAGCTACTGTGGCGGCTTCTTGGTTAACCACATAGCGTTCTACACGGCACTGCGATTGTGGCGCCGAGATTTCAAAGCACTTTTGGCGATCTATCGAGGTTTGTGGGAGGGTTTGCGGATGCCGCTGATGGTTCGAGGGCCGAAGTCCGGAACCGATGGGGGACAAGTGCTCCCGGTGGGGCATTAAGGGCCTTGCCGGGAACTGATTTGGTCACAAGGACGGTTGTGGTGCTTCGTATGATTAAGGCTTTGAGTCGTCTTTTTTCCTATTTGCTAGCCATCTCTAACCTGTATAACACGCCGCAATCGTTTGTTTCCAAGTCTGTTCTGTTGATTCGTATCGTCCGCAATCGGCTTCGAGTCAATTCGGCTACGGGTTTTGTCGAGCAGTTAGCCATGATCTCGGCACTGCTTCGGTTGCCTGCTTCAGTCGAGGGATCGGTCGTCGAATGCGGGTGCTACGAAGGGGGATCGACAACAAACCTCTCATTAGCGGCGAAGCTGGTTGGACGGAAGCTTTACGTATTCGATTCCTTCCGAGGTCTGCCCGAGCCCAAACCGAAGGACGTCAGACACCTTGCCGTGAATGTTGGAGAATTTCATCGGTATACAAAGGGCTCATGGTGCGGGTTGCTGGATAGCGTAAAGGCGAACGTGGCGAAATACGGATCGCTAAAGGTGTGCACCTTCATCGAGGGTTACTTTGATTCGACGCTGCCGAACTTTTCAGAAGCCGTTGCTTTTGCGTTTTGCGACGTGGATTTGCGGGATTCGTTGGAGACTTGTCTGAGATATCTGTGGCCGCTCATGCCCTCGTCCGGAGTGTTGTTCACGCACGAGGCGCATCATTTAGAAATCGCATCCTTATTTTACGACCAAGCGCTCTGGCCTGATTCTGCACCAGGACTAGTGGGTGCTGGCTCCGGTCTTGGTCTATCTCCGATGAAGGATGGGTCGTTCGGGTCGTGCATTGGCTACGTCATCAAATCCCCGTCGGTCGTGATGGAGTCAATCGAGTTGGGCACGCGAGAACGGTACAGAACCCATGTCCAGTCTGCGGAGTCGTGTTAGAGAAAGAAGAGGGTGAGGGAGTGTCGGTCGCGAGCGTAACGACGGCCCACAATGCCGCGAGGCTGTTGCCGAGGCAGATGGAAGCACTCCTGGCGCAGACGCGTGCGCTGCAAGAAATCGTAGTAGTGGACAACGCCTCAAGCGACGGAACCGCGGAAATGCTGGCGGAGCGGTATCCGCAGGTCACGGTTTTGAGGATGCCGGAGAATTTAGGAGCGGCGGGCGCGTGGGCAGCGGGTTTGGCTTACGCGGCGCTTGAGAAGGGACATGAGTGGATTTGGACGTTTGACGATGACAGCATTCCTGACAGCGACGCATTGGGAACTCTACTGAAGGGATTGGACTCGATGCGGGGTGCAAATGGCGGGGTCGGAATGGTGGCGGCGCTGCCAGTCCATCGGGCAACGGGAACGATCTATCCGCCGCTCCTTTGGCGAGAGGGCTTTGTAAGTCCATCGCCTGAGTTGTTTCAGAAGCAGGTGTGGTTCGCTGACTTGGCGTATGCGTCGGGTTGCATGGTGCGGCGCGAGGTGGTGGAAAAGATCGGGTTACCACGCGCCGACTTTTTCATGGACTTCTTCGACTTTGAATATTGCCTGCGGGCGCGTTCCCAGGACTACAAAATCGCTGTAATTTCCGCCGCGCGATTTGCGCACGAGGTGGGCGATGCGCGCCGAGTGCGACTCCCAGGCTCATCTCGCTTGTGGCCTGATCACGCTCCCTGGCGGGAATACTACATGAGCCGCAATCTCGCTTATGCAGTCTGGTGGCTGCATCCGAGCCCGCGCGCAAAGCGGTTTGTCGTGCGGCATTTGGCGCGGCATGCAGCGGGCGTATTGTTGTTCGGGTCCAAGAAGTTGGCGTGCCTGAAGAAGATGGCGCAGGGATTTTTGGATGGTCTCCGGGCAAATTTGGGCATCCGGTTCCGCCCTGACTAGCGCGGGGGGGGGTCGAAGGATGTTGAAGTTTTCTTGAAGATATCCGACCCAAACAGGACGAAAAAGGAGCATGACAATGCCAGTGTCGTTGGTTACCGGCGGAGCCGGGTTCATGGGCTCGCACGTTGCGGAGCAACTGCTGAGGTACGGCCATGAAGTGGTCGTTTTGGACGATTTGAGCGGCGGGTTCACCGACAACGTGCCGAAGGGCGCAATGTTCGTGGAGGGCTCGATTCTGGACACGGAGCTGATCGAGGGGCTCTTCCAGCGGCACTGTTTTGAATACATGTACCACCTGGCAGCGTATGCCGCGGAGGGGCTGAGCCACTTCGTCAAGCGATTCAACTACAACAACAATCTGATCGGGTCAGTGAACCTGATTAACGCGTGCGTCAATTACGAGGTGAAATGCTTTGTGTTCACGTCATCGATCGCGGTTTACGGGGCGGGACAGGCACCCATGAGGGAGGAAATGGCGCCAATCCCACAGGATTCCTATGGGATCGCGAAGCTGGCTGTCGAGCAGGAACTCAAGGTGACGCGAGAGATGTTCGGGCTGGACTACATTATTTTCCGGCCTCACAACGTGTATGGGGAGCGGCAGAACATTTGTGATCGCTACCGCAATGTAGTGGGAATCTTCATGAATCAGATTTTGCGTGGCGAGCCGATGACGATTTTCGGGGATGGAACGCAGGTGCGAGCGTTCACGCACATCGACGATGTGGCTCCGATTATCGCGAGCTCCGTGGATGTTCCCGGCGCGCGGAATGAGGTTTTTAACGACGGAGCGGATGTGCCTTATGTGGTCAATGACCTGGCGCGGATCGTTTCCGAGGCCATGGAGGCCGAGTGCCGAGTTGTGCATGTGGATCCGCGCAATGAAGTAAGAGTTGCATTCTCCGATCACAGCAAAGCCGAGCGAGTCTTCGGAAAGCAGGCCCAAACGACGCTGCCGGAGGGTATACGGGCGATGGCGGAATGGGTGAAGGCGCATGAGGCGCGCGAGAGCAGTATATTCGAGAACATCGAGGTAGCGAAAAATATGCCGGCAAGCTGGGCGCGCGTGTCGCTCAAAGAAGTTGGGGCTTAGAGGTCGGGGAAAATCCATGAGTGAAGAGATCACCAGCAAGACCAGGGAACCGGGGCGTCGCAAGTTGCGAATCGCGATGTTCGGGACTCGCGGGATCCCGCATACGCATGGCGGTCTTGAAACGTTTTTCATGGAGCTGGCGCCGCGGCTGGCGGAGCGAGGCCATGAAGCGAGCACGTGGTTCTACTCCAGCGATTTCCGGGGAAACATAGATTTGTTTCTCGTCGATGGGGCGCACTCCTACGACTATGTGAGAGCGGATACTGAGCGCGCATTGGAATGCTGCCACGCCGGTAGCGTGGTGCTTTGGCACGATTATGGGCGTAATGGGGTAAACGGCGTTAGCAGGTATCTTAATCAGCTGGCGAAGACACGAGAGGTTTATCGCTTGCCGGGATCTGCCGTAGCGATGCACTTGATCCAATGAGGGTCCGTTTCGACAGGTGGTACCAGCGACGGGCTCGATCATGCAGGCTCGGACAATGAACTTCTGGGAGTGGGCGCAAGTATGACTGAAACCATTCATGGCGCGGCTGCAAGTCCAGCGCGTCGCAAGTTGCGGATCGCGATCTTTGGGTCGCGGGGAATACCGCACACGTACGGAGGAGCGGAGGCGTTTTTAGGAGAGCTGGCGCCGCGACTGGCGGAGCGCGGTCATGAAGTGCTGGTGTATTGCCGGAGGAGCTTGTTCAAAGAACGGTCTTCTTCTTACAAGGGGGTGCGGCTGATCTACTTGCCGAGCATCGAAACGAAGGTGTTGGGGACGCCGACGCACACGCTGCTGTGCGTGCTGGACATGCTGTTCCGCAGAGTGGACGTGGCGCTGGTGGTGAACATCGTGAACGCGTTTCACTGTGTGCTTCCGCGGCTGTTCGGGAAGAAAATAACGATCAACGTGGACGGAATGGATTGGAAGCGGGACAAATGGGGAGCACTGGCGAAGAAGTATTTTTATTGGAACGCTCAGTGGGTGGGGAGAATTTGCGGGAAGGGCGTGCTGACAGACGCGTACGAGATGCGGCGGATTTACCTGGAAGAGTTTGCTACGCCGTCGGTGTGCATCGCGTATGGGGCGAACATCGAGAGGTCGACGAATCCGGAGGTGCTTCGCGAGTACGGTTTGGAGCCGTTTCAGTATTACCTGATTGCGAGCCGCATGGTGCCGGAAAACAACGCGGACTTAATCGTTCAAGCGTTTGAGCGGGTAAAGTCACAACGGATCCTCGCTATTGCGGGCAGCGCGAATTACCGCAGCGCATTTATCGACCGGCTGAAGCAAACGAAGGATCCGCGGGTGCGCTTTCTAGGACACGTGGGGAACGCGGAACACGTGAAGGAACTGCACTGCAATGCGTACGCGTATTTGCACGGGCACAGTATGGGTGGAACGAATCCTTCTCTGCTGAAGGCGCTAGGCTATGGGAATTGCGTGGTGGCCTTGCGGACGCCATTCAATGAGGAAGTGATGACGGATCACGGGATCTTTTTCGAGCGCGACGCAGAGGATTTGGCGCGGAAGATGCAAGACTTGGAGAGCCGTCCGGAAATGGCAGCGGAGTACCGGCGACGAGCTCCGGGGCGGATACGCGAAGCATACACCTGGGACAAAATCACCGACCAATACGAAGAGTTGTTTCTCCAACTGGCGGCAGGGGAAGATCCGACGCGGGTGCACTCCACGGTGAGGAACTTGGCGAGCAAGAAAAGTGAGTATGCCGCCGTGGCCGCAGGGGCTGCGAGTGACTAGCGATTTCCAGACAGAACGACATCAGAGAGGTAAGGCGATAGGTGTCGCGAAAGAACAGATGTGCGCCACGGTGCTGATCGGCGGGGGATTCCGGGAGTAAGGAAAGCTGTGCCAATGGAGGAGGGAGCATGCCGTTGAAGATCGAATCACGCCACTTTGGCGAGGTAGTGGTGCTGGTTCCAGAGGTGTTCACGGACGAGCGCGGCTACTTTCTGGAGGCGTATCGGGCGGACCGCTTTGGCGAATTAGGGCTGCCGACGAATTTCGTGCAAGAGAACCACTCGTACTCGAGAAAAGGAGTCTTGCGGGGGCTTCACTTCCAGTGGGAGCCGCCGATGGGGAAGCTGATGCGGGTCACGCGAGGAACCGCGTTTCTCGTAGCAGTGGATGCCCGTCGGGGTTCGCCAAGCGTCGGGAAATGGGTAGGCATCGAGGCGTCGGCCGAAAACCGGAAGCAAGTGTGGGCGCCGGCGAGCTTCGCTCGGGGATTTTGCGCCCTGTCAGATGACGTAGAAGTGCAGTACTTGTGCACCGGTGTGTACAACTCTAAAGCTGAATCAGCGATTCGTTGGGACGATCCGGAGATCGGGGTCGACTGGCCAATAAAGCCGTCCCTCATTTCAGAGAAGGACCGTAAGGCGCAAACATTGAAGGACTGGTTGGAATCGGCAGACGCGCGCCACTTTGCTTATGCCGAGCAAGCCGTCGGAGCTTGAGTATTCTTCAACGAGCGAAGGGAGAAAAGGAATGCGATTGTTAGTTGCGGGTGGCGCGGGTTATGTCGGTTCGGCGCTGATTCCCAGGCTGCTGGAGCGGGGATACCTCGTGGACGTTGTCGATCTCTTTTGGTTTGGCAACTATTTGCCGCCAGAAGCGGGCTTGTTGAACAAAGATTTGTTCGACGTCACGGTCGAGGACTTGAAGGACTACGATCAGGTAATTTTCCTGGCAGGGCTCTCGAACGATCCGATGGCTGAATATTCGCCGAACAAGAACTTTGTCTACAACGCCGCGGCTCCTGCGTATTTGGCTTATGTGGCTAAGAAAGCGGGAGTGAGCCGTTACATCTATGCGAGCTCCTGCTCAGTTTACGGCTACACCGTAAACGAGCTTTACGATGAGACGCGACCGGTTTCGTCCTCGTATCCGTATGGGATCTCAAAATTGCAGGGCGAACAGGCGGTAATGAATTTAGCAGATGAAGACTTTTCCGTGATCGCGCTGCGCAAGGGCACTGTTTCCGGGTACAGCCCGCGGATGCGATTCGATTTAATCGTGAACACGATGTTTAAGTGTGCCTTGCGAGATGGCGCAATAATAATCAACAATCCGACAATTTGGCGTCCCATTCTGGCCATTGAAGACGCAATTAGCGCCTATGTTCGCGCGGTTGAGGCTCACGAAAAAATCTCCGGAATCTTCAACGTTGCATCGGGCAACTACACCGTGGGAGAGGTCGGGGATCTGGTTAAAAGCGAGGTCGAAGAACATCTGGGTATCAAGGTGGGACTGACCATCCGACATGTGCAGGACGTCCGAAATTACAAGGTGAACTTTGAAAAGGCCAAAAACGTTCTGAGTTTTCATCCGCGGCACGATGTTCGAAGCATCGTTCGGCATCTGATCAAACACAAAGATGAGTTTTCGGACTGGGATAATCCGGCCTACTACAACATTCAGATGTTCCGGTCTCTCGAGAACGGGATTCACGCACCGGCGCTGGCGAAACCAGTCGGAGCAGGGGTATGAAGGTCGCCGTCATCGGTGCTACGGGGCAGCTGGGGATGGACGTGGCGGATGAGTTTGTCCGGAACGGTGGTCAGGTGTGTCGATTCTCGCATGCTGAGATCGAAATATCTTCCCTGAGTCACGTACGCGAGGTATTACTTGAGGCGAAGTCTGAATTGATCGTCAACACAGCCGCGATGCATCGAGTGGAGAGTTGCGAACAAGAACCATCAAAAGCGTATGCAGTCAATGCGATCGGAGCGCGGAACCTGGCGCTGGTTGCGCGCGATCTTGGTGCAGTATTGATCCATATCAGCACCGATTACGTCTTTGATGGGTCGAAAAAGGCGCCTTATTTGGAGAGTGATCCGGCGCTGCCGCTGAACGTTTACGGGAATACAAAGTTGGCGGGCGAACTTTTCGTCCAGGCCACTACGAATAAGTACTTCATCCTGCGAACGTCCGCTTTATATGGGAAAAATCCTTGTCGTGCCAAAGGAGGGCTGAACTTCGTTGAACTGATGCTCAAGCTTGCCGTAGAACGCGATGAGCTGAGGGTTGTCAACGATGAAGTAGTCAGCCCAACATCCACAGCAGAACTTGCAAAGCAGATTGTTGTTCTCAGTGGCACTGAAAACTTCGGCATCTATCATGCCACTGCCGAAGGAAGTTGCTCTTGGTTTGACTTTGCAGCCAAGATTTTTGAAATTGCGGATGTGAGGACCAATCTCGTAGTCGCTGGATTGAATGAATTTCCGGCCAAAGTTCCGCGTCCCAAATACTCCGTTTTGGAGAATTATGGCTTAAAGAAGCTTGGCTTGAACTCCTTTGGATCGTGGGAGGATGGCCTGCGATGTTATCTCGCTCCTACTCACTTCACTGATCGAGCGAAAGTAAGTGCAGCATCTTAACGATCTGAAGTCCGCTGACATTTCGATAATGATGCAGGAATACTTGTCAAGGCAGGAACGCTCACCAAACTGGGATAGCACTTTGGCAGTGGCTTGCAAGCGCGTGCTTGATATTGGCATCTCAGCCCTACTCGTGGTGCTACTTGCTCCACTGTTCTTACTCTTAGCGGCGATAGTCAAGTTAACTTCGCCTGGACCTGTTCTCTATCGGTGGCAAGTTGCAGGCAAAGGGGGCCGTCCGTTCACGGGATACAAGTTCCGGTCAATGTATTCGAACGCCGACGAGCTGAAGAACCAGCTCGAATCTTTAAACGAAATGTCTGGGCCCGTATTTAAGTTGACGAACGACCCTCGAGTGACTAGAGTCGGTGGCTTCTTGCGTCGTTACAGCCTGGATGAATTACCGCAACTTTACAGTGTACTCAAGGGCGATATGAGCTTGGTCGGTCCTAGACCTCCGCTAATTACCGAGTACCTTAGGTTCACCGAGTACCAAAAGCAGAAGCTTGCGGTGAAACCGGGCATAACCTGCCTGTGGCAGGTGAACGGAAGAAACGAGGTAAGAGATTTTGACGATTGGGTAAGACTCGACCTCGACTATATCCGGCGATGGAGTTTGAAGCTGGATTTCTGGATTCTGATGAAGACGGCTGCAGAGGTATTCACCGGATCGGGTAAGTAGTGATCTTGATTTAAATCATTGATAACAATCAGCTAATTACTTGTTCGGAGGGTGTCGCGAATGCGAGTGTTGGTTACAGGTGGTGCGGGCTTTATCGGTTCTCATCTCGTCGATCGGTTTCTTTCCGAGGGATTTCAAGTTCGCGTTTTGGATTCTCTTGATCCGAAGATTCATTCTGAGGGACTTCCAACGAATGTTCCTCAGGGGGTGGAGTTTATTAAGGGAGACGTGAGGAATCGTGAAATGCTGTTGGCAGCTTTGCAGAATGTAGATATCGTATCGCACCAAGCTGCCTATCAAGACTACATGCCTGATTTTTCCAGATTCTTGCACGTAAACGCTGTAGGGACCGCGCTGATCTATGAACTGATCGTCGAGCAAAAGCTGAAAGTGAAGAAAGTCATAGTGGCTTCTTCGCAGGCTGTATACGGGGAAGGTCAGTACGTCTGCTCTGTTCATGGTTTTTTTCAACCAAGCCCGAGGAGCCAGGAGCAGCTCTCGCGTGGGCAGTGGGAAGTGAAATGCCCTGCATGCGATCGGCCGGCTAAGTCATGTTTGCACGAGGAAAACCACACAAATCCGTACAACCAATATGCCGTTTCGAAGCTGGCCGAGGAAAAAATAGCGCTTGGCCTCGGTTGGCTTCATGGAATTCCGAGCGTCGCCCTTCGGTATTCGATCACACAGGGCCCGCGGCAATCGCTCTTCAACCAGTACTCCGGTGTCTGTCGCATATTTATCGGGCGGGCTCTTAAGGGTGAATCGCTAATCGTTTATGAAGATGGACTTCAGTCCCGCGATTTCGTTCACGTTAAGGACGTGGTAGACGCAAATATGCATGTGTTGGCGAGTGATGAAGCGAATTTTCAAGCTTTTAACGTCGGTAGTGGTGAGCCGATAACTATCCTAGAGTACGCAAATTTCGTTCGCAGAAAACTTATGTCGGACGTCGAAATCAATTTCTCCGGAGAATTCCGGCGTGGGGACAATAGGAATAGCGTGTCGAGAGTGGACAAGCTCAAGGCGCTAGGTTGGCGTCCTAAGCATGATCTCTCCACGATTCTCGATGATTTCCTCGCGTGGGTTGAAAGTATTGGCGGCATCCCGGTTCACATCCAAGACGCGTACGGTACAATGCGAAATGCAGGCGTTGTTCTGAGGGCGACGGTCGGCTGCTGAAGTCGATCTCTCGACCTTGTTCTTGCAATCGATCGCGAGTGATACGGGGATTTCCAAAAAGTGTTTGGGGAATGCTTGGGAAGTTATTCGCCGAATCAGCTAGGCGCAGTAGACATTCCAGACAAAGTGCTCGACCTCAGAAGCGCAATTCCAGGAGGAATGCTGCATGAACGAAGGTATCGAGATTACCGACGCAAGAGAGTATTTCGAGGGGTTGCAGCGGGTTGTTGTTGGCCTTCCTCACGATGCGATAAACAAGATTGCTGAAACGTTGGTGAAAGCCAATGAATCGGGCCGGATCGTGTATCTATTCGGGAATGGTGGCAGCGCGGCGCTCGCTTCTCATTTTGCCTGTGATCTTGGTAAGGGTACAGCCTATTGCGACGGGGGAAAGAGGTTTCGCGCGCTTGCCCTCACGGACAACCTTCCGGCCCTGACAGCTTGGGCGAATGATTCCAGCTACGAACATATCTTTTCAGAACAACTGATGAACTTCGTCCAGGCGCAAGACGTTGCATTTGCGATAAGCGGAACCGGGAATTCCAAGAATGTGTTGAATGCTCTGCGAGTGGCCCGTCACGCTGGCGCCACTACAATCGGTCTGTCCGGGTTTAAAGGTGGGGAGATGCGAGCCCTGTGTGACATCTGTGCCATTGTCCCCTCCGATGACATGCAAATCATCGAGGACCTTCACCTAGCGATGGCGCACTCGATCTTCCGAATTGTTTACCACCGAATGTCTCATCGCACCCTGACGGCCTCTTGTCCGGGATAGGGTGCATACAAGATTCAGGAGCTCGTCGAGCACGCCACAGGCCAGCGAGAGAATTACCGGTTTTTTTTCCGGCGGCGTTTTTCGAACAATGTGGTTCGTAGTTTCAAACACCTAATGAATCCTCGAATTCGGCAATCAATTCTTCTTCTTGATCTGGTTTGGATCGCTGCGGCCTTTACGTGTGCCTACGCGCTGCGGTACGAATATGTTCAAATCGGCAGCGAATCGTGGGCTTCTTTTCGGGAATTCGTTCCTGCAGTGGGCTCCGCACTTCTAATTTGGACCTTTCTCTATCTCAACAAAAACTTAGAGGGTTTCAGGGGAGGTTGGCACTTACCGACGGTTATTTCGCAGACCGTAGTCGGCGTTTTCTACCTCATGGCCTTTCTGCTGGCTTTGGCCTTCCTTCAGAAGCGGTACTATTCGCGGTTGCTTTTGCTGTATCTCGCGTGCCTGCTGCCGATTGGCTTGGTCATCATCCGGTGTTTTGTCCGATGGTTGATCTCGTCGCGCTCATGGAAGGGCATTTGCCGGCGAGCAGTTATTCTGGGAAGCGGACACCTTGCTCACGAGTTGGCATACAAGATTACTCGCCACCCCGAGATGCTGCTTGAGGTTGTCGGCTTGCTTTACCCGTCAGGCAGTGATTCCTCAAACGGTTTCGCAAATCCCCCTCAAGAATTAATCTCTCTTCAATCATTGAACGTCCATAGCTTGCTCCAAGAGAAGAACGTCAGCGAGCTGATTGTGGTTTTGCCTCAGCCCCCGGGCTCTGACGCTGAAAAAATCATCTCAAAATGTCGTGAAGCGGGAATGCTCGTCCGTCTTGTACCACAATGGTACGAACTTTATGTTTCTGAGGCTCAAATGATCGAAGTCGACGGCGTTCCGTTAATTTCCCTTGAGGAACGAAATATTTCTGCTGTCGCACTGGGGTTCAAAAGAGCTGTGGATCTGCTTGGTGGACTCTTCTTGCTCATACTTAGTTTTCCGATATTCCTGGCCTCTGTAGTCAACTTGAACCGTCGGCACGGACGAGCATTGAGCGAAGAACTTCGCTGCGGCAGGGCGGGCAGCTCCTTCCGAATGTTTCGCTTGAACATAGATAGGGAGGACTCCAGCCTCAGCGTTTTCGAGAAACTGCTTGTGAGGTTGAGCATGACAGAGTTGCCTCAACTCTGGAATGTACTTCGGGGAGAGATGAGTTTAGTTGGGCCGCGCCCAGAGTCGCCCGAGCGTGTAAGACATTATTCCGATTGGCAACGTCAGAGACTGAGCGTCGCACCAGGTCTGACGGGACTTGCACAGGTTCATGGACTGCGCGAGCAGCATTCGTCTGAGGAAAAAGCGAGATTCGATCTCGAGTATATTTTTCACTGGTCTTTGTTTCTGGATTTCTCCCTCATTGTGCAGACGGCATGGACCCTTGTGGTTCGTTTATTGAAGCCGCCACAAACAAAAACGACAGCCCCCGTTGGAGTGCCCCAGCTCGTTGAGATGACCATCAAGGAGGCTCTGCATGCTGATAGTACGCAGTCCAGTGCGGATTAGCTTCGGCGGCGGAGGAACAGATCTTCCCTCCTACTACGAGAGTTTCGGCGGGGCAGTTCTGAGCACCTCAATCAATAAGTATTTCTATGCGATTCTACAAAAGAGGACCGATGGCAAGATTCAGGTCATTTCTTCTGACCTGCGGGTCGCAGAAACCTGGCACGACATTGCGCGCATGCCGGTGAAGGGGAGCCAGCTTGAGATTCCGCTTTCTGTCATCAAAGATCTGGAATGCGATGTATCAATCGATCTGTTCCTCGCCTCGGAAATACTGCCAGGAACCGGGCTGGGCTCTTCTGCAAGCGTCTGCGTGGGTGTTCTAAAGGCGCTGGCCACTTACCTTGATCTTCGCCTATCGAAATACCAGTTGGCAGAACGTGCCTTCCACGTAACTCGCGACATTCTTGGGAAACCAGTCGGCAAACAGGACGAGTACGCCGCTGCGTTTGGGGGCTTGAATTTCATCACCTTTCAATCTGATGGTGCAGTTCATGTGGAGCCTCTAACGCTAAGGCCAGATATTCTTCGCGAACTCCAGAGAAGCCTGATGCTCTTCTTTACGGGTTCAGCGCACAACTCTTGGCACATCCTCCAAGATCAGGAAAAATCTACGATGACCGGCAAAGGCAGCGCCCTGGAGTCGATGCACCAGATCCGCAAAGCAGCCGAGCAAATGCAAGACGCACTCGTCAAAGGTAATTTTCGTGCGTTTGCGGCTTTGCTGCACCAAGGCTGGGAAGCAAAAAAGAAGCTGTCTGAGGAGATTTCCAATTCCCTGATCGACGAAGCTTATTCGGCAGCGCTTCAATCTGGGGCTCTGGGCGGCAAGATCACCGGTGCCGGCGGAGGAGGCTTCCTGCTCTTGTTTTGTGAAGAGCCCCAGCAGCCAAAAGTCCGTGAAGCCATGGCAAGGCTCAACATACGAGAAATGGGATTCGAGTTCGACCTGCAGGGTGCGCAGGTCGTCGTGAATGACCCATTCATCGACCGAGACGAGCGCTGCGGAACTCGCTGGACCTTTGCTCCTATCTCCGCCCCGCAGACGACCCTCGACCCATCAGCACCGCGTCGCACGAATTTAACCGCTGGTCCGAAATGAAAGCCTTTTTGCTCGCCGCAGGCCACGGAAGCCGCATGCGGCCCCTCACAGATTCGATTCCCAAGTGCTTATTGCCGGTTCGCGGCGTGCCCATCTTGCGGATTTGGCTAAATCTCTGCCAGCGGCACGAAATTGACGAAGTTCTAATAAATGTCCATGCTCACGCCAATATGGTTCGAGAGTTCCTTCAGAAGCAAGGTGACGGTGTTAAAGTATCAGTTTCCGAGGAGACACAATTGCTCGGAAGTGCAGGGACGCTGCTCGCGAATCGCCAATGGCTCGGTTCTGATTCAGTATTTTGGGTTTTCTATGCTGATGTCCTCACTACTGCCAATTTGAGGGATATATTGCAGCTTCACAAACGTCGCCCTTTAGTGGCGACGTTGGGTGTCTGCGACGTTCCGGATCCAAGGCGTTGTGGTATTGTGACCGTGGACAAAGAGAGTATCGTCCGCGAGTTCGTCGAGAAGCCTGAGGTGCCTTCCAGCTCTCTCGCCTTCTCTGGAATCATGGTTGGGAGTCCCGCGCTGCTCGATTTCATCCCGAGCCACATTCCAGCCGACGTTGGTTTTCACGTTCTGCCGAGACTCGTCGGGCAAATGACAGCCTGTCGAATCTCCGACTACGTTCTGGACATAGGAACTCCCGAGAATTATCGAGCGGCCCAAGTGAGTTGGCCCGGTTTTCAATCGCACGTATGAGAGGGAGAACATGTTACGGGCTGCCATTTTCGACATGGATGGAGTGATAGTAGACAGCCATCCAGTCCACAAGAAAACTTGGCGTAAATTTCTGGAATTGCTGGGCAAGGAAATAGACGAAGAACACCTTAACTTTATTATGGAAGGGAGAAAGCGAGACGAGATCTTAAGGTATTTTATGGGAGAGCTTTCCGATGAACAGGTGCGGAGTCTTGGTCATCAGAAGGAGCAATTGTTTAGAGAAGAGTCCGCTGATATGAAAGCGATCGAAGGTCTTCGCGAATTCTTGCAGCAATTAAGCGAAGCTAAAATTAGGCTCGCTGTGGCCTCATCCGGTAGCAACGGCCGTGTGAATTACGTTCTCGATTTATTGGATCTACGGCATTATTTCCAGGCAATCGTAACGGGCGACCAAGTGACGTACGGTAAGCCTGATCCCACTATTTTCCGAGTGGCCTGCGACCAGCTGCGCGTCCGACCTTCTGAGACGCTTGTCTTCGAGGATTCAGTTTCTGGCATTAGGGCTGCAAAGGCAGCTGGCATGAGGTGCGTCGGTGTCGCGACCAACGGCATAATTGCAATCTTGGTTGAAGCCGGCGCGGACCACATAATACCTGATTTTTCCGCCGTTTCGTTTGATCTGATGCGCGAACTCTGTGAATGATCGCTCGCCAAACAAAAAAATCATCAATCCTGTGGCGGAAGTGCAGGAGACGTTAATTTGGTGAAGAACATATGAAAGGTGTTGTGCTCGCCGGTGGCACCGGAAGCCGGCTTTTTCCTATAACACGAGTGACGAATAAGCATCTGCTACCCGTGTACGACAAGCCGATGGTGTACTACCCCATCCAGACGCTGGTGAGCGCGGGAATCCAGGAAATTCTTCTCGTCACCGGCGGAAAGAATGCCGGAGAATTTCTGCGCCTGCTTGGGAACGGCCGCGATTTCGGCTTGAAGCACATCAACTATACCTACCAAGAAGGCGAAGGCGGCATCGCGGAGGCTCTGGGTCTGGCCGAGCATTTTGCCGATGGCGAATCCGTTTGTGTAGTGCTTGGTGACAACATTATTGAAAACAATGTGTGCCACGCCGTTGAAAACTTCAAAAAGCAAAGTCACGGTGCAAAAATTCTGCTGAAGGAAGTTCAAGACGCGGAGCGTTTTGGTGTAGCCGAGATTCGCGGCGATCGTGTTGTCAGCATCGAAGAAAAACCGAGCAAGCCCAAATCGAATTACGCGGTCATTGGAATCTATTTGTACGATGCCACCGTATTTCAGAAAATTCGACGCCTGAAACCCTCCGGCCGCGGCGAACTCGAAATTACAGACGTCAATAACTTCTACGTCGAAGAAGGCAATCTGACCTATGAAATTCTTGACGGCTGGTGGACCGACGCCGGCACCTTCGAATCCCTCTTGCGCGCCAATAATCTCGTCGCGGAAACCGGTGCCAATAAAATGGCCAGTGAACCCGCTGAACGTGCCCTGAGCAGAGAAGTCGCGGGATGAAGATCTTCGTCACCGGCGGCGCGGGCTTCATAGGTTCAAATTTCATCCGCTATGTTCTGCAGACCAAAGAACGCCATGGGATCGTCAACTACGACAAACTCACATACGCAGGCAATCTCGCGAATCTCCACTCGGTTGCGCATCATCCTGGCTATCAATTCGTTAAAGGTGACATTTGCGATGCCGTCGCGGCTGAGGCCGCGATGCGCGGTTGCGAGGCTGTCGTCCATTTCGCCGCCGAATCTCACGTCGATCGGAGCATCTACGAACCTGCTCCTGTAATTCAAACCAACGTCACTGGGACATTCACTCTCCTTGAGGTTGCTCGCAAGCTCGCCGTATCGCGCTTCGTTCACATTTCGACCGACGAAGTCTATGGCGACATCGCTCCAGGAACCTTCGCCAGCGAAGACTCTCCGGTTCAACCAAGCAGTCCCTATTCCGCTTCCAAGGCCGCCTCGGATCTCTTGGTTCGCTCCTACGTGCGCACTTACAAGTTTCCAGCTCTGCTCACGCGCTCCTCGAACAACTACGGTTCCTACCAATTCCCCGAAAAATTCCTGCCGCTTATGATTACGAATGCGCTCTATGACAAACCGCTTCCCATCTATGGCGATGGCAAACAGCAGCGCGACTGGCTGCACGTTGAAGATAACTGCCGTGGAATTCTCGCAGTTCTTGAACGAGGAACAGTCGGCGAGGTCTACAACATCGGCGGGTCGCATGTGGAAGAGAATCTCGCCATGGCCCAACGCTTACTTCGTTTAACCGGCAAGTCGGAGGGACTGCTTCGCTATGTGGCGGACCGTCCCGGCCATGATCGTCGCTACGCCCTAAATTCCCAAAAGATCGCAGCCGAGCTGGGCTGGCAACCGGAAATTTCCGTGGAAGACGGCGTCCGCCAGACCATCGAATGGTACAAGGACAATAGCAAGTGGGTTTCCGACGTGCGCGCGGGTGAATACCTTTCGTATTATGAGAAATACTACGATGATCGCGAAACTTCGCTCAAGGCGATTGCTGGTTCCGGTTCGAAGTTGCCCGCTTAGAACCAACATGCGTAATATTCTTCGCAGATGGAACGAATCGAAACCTCCTTGCCGGGTGTCTATGAGTTGCGCCCCATAGTCCATCGGGACTCGCGCGGCTCTTTCATCGAAGCCCACCACCTCGCCAAATTCACAGACCTCGGCGTCAAAGATACCTTCCTTCAAGACAACCACTCTATCTCCTCCCGTGGAACGCTTCGGGGCCTTCACTATCAATTGCTCCACGCGCAGGCCAAGCTCTGTCGCGTCATCGAAGGCGAAGCTCTGGATGTCGCTGTGGACATCCGCGTCGGGTCGCCGCACTTTGGCAAGTGGACCAGCATTCGCCTCTCCGCCAAGAAGCAAAATCAAATCTACATCCCAGCCGGTTTTGCCCACGGCTTTCTGGCCATGACGGAAACTGTTCAGTTCCTTTATAAATGCAGTGATTATTACGCCCCATCTGACGAACACGGCATTCTTTGGAACGACCCTGCACTAGCCATCGACTGGGGTGCGTCTCATCCAGTTCTTTCGCAAAAAGACGCCAACAATCCCAAACTCGCCGATGTCCAACGACAATTTCTACCGCGATACTCGCTCAAATGAAACCTACGATCTTGCTGACGGGTAAGACCGGCCAACTAGGTTCTGAACTCAATCGATTGCTGCCAAAATTAGGGAAAGTGATCGCCCCAGAGCGGAAAGATCTGGATCTGCTCGAACCCGAACAGATTCGCCTGGTGATGCAGGATGTGAAGCCGCAACTGGTCGTCAACGCAGCGGCCTATACTGCCGTTGACGCAGCGGAAGCCGACGAATCTAATGCGCTCGCCGTCAATGCCGAAGCCCCGCGATTGCTTGCTCTAGAAGCGAAAAAGCTCGGCGCTATCCTCGTTCACTTCTCGACCGACTATGTCTTCGACGGGTCGAAGAAAGCCCCCTATGTCGAGACGGATTCTCCAAATCCACTCAACGCGTACGGCAGAACCAAACTCGCTGGCGAACAAGCAATTCTCAATTCGGGCGCCTCCCACCTGATATTTCGCACGTCTTGGGTCTACGCCACGCACGGGCGAAATTTCCTATTGACAATATTGCGGCTTGCCACCGAGCGAGAAGAATTGAGAGTCGTCGATGATCAAGTGGGCGCTCCGACCTGCGCCTCCGACTTAGCCGTGACAACGACAAGAATCTTGGCCGGCATGGTTTCCAGCACTAAGAGTCAGTTCACTCACCGCAAGGTCAGCGGAATCTACCACATGACCGCGGCCGGTCAGGCCACCTGGTACGAATTCGCAAAAGCCATCCTCGAAGAGGCACGCCGCGCACCACTAAACCTGCCGTGGCTTACCTCGGCAACCAATGCTCGTCCTCTAATCGGGCGTTGCGTATTACCAATCTCAACAGAAGAATTTCGCTCGCCAACACGTCGTCCCGCCTACTCCGTTCTTTCGAACACGCGCCTGTTGCAGGCGTTCGGCGTATCCCTTTCAGACTGGCGCACTCAACTGCAAAGATGTTTTTCTTCGGAATCCATCCCCTCGAATCTAACTGCTGCCCTTTCTTCTCCCTAAGCATCGACCCTCCCGGCATCTGTTCTCGAAGCGAGGGGCGTCTGAAGGGCAACGAGCCGCCGGAACCCGTGATCTCGCTGGGTGCCCGCTCTGGTAACAAACTCATTGTGTCAAGGGCAAGAGAAAGCATAAGATGCGCGCTTTAGAAGTCCAGAAGAAATTCGGGTTTTATTGCTGCACATATTTATGAGCTGGGTTACTAAAATAAGGGTCTCGTCCAAAAGTATTTTATCCTAAAATGACCGTACGAAACTTGGTGTTGATTACCCTGATCCTGGCGTGTCTCACGCAACCCGCCCTATCCAAGGGCCAAGATTCAACGACCCAACCTTCGGATGAAATTTTACGGGAATCTAAACCGACTGATTTCAACAGAAGCATCTATTACAAAAACAAGCTCGAATTCTCCTTGGAAACCGGATGGCTTCCCATCAATATCCCTTGGCCTTTCGACTTTCTCTTAGGCGATCAGTATAACCAAACTCCGCTTAAGTACACGCTGGTACCCAACATTGCTTCTCTCCGATGGCAAATGGACGACGTACGAGGTCCTTGGATTCTACGCGGCAATTGGGATCTTACGCTCAGCGGGGCTTTCACTGTGATTCCGAGGGGGCCGGAAACCCGGTATGGGGCTTACGACATGGGTATTCGGCGTAATTTTGTCCGGCCTAACTGGAGAATTGTGCCGTACTTTGACTTACGCCTCGGCCTCGGGCGTATTGACGCTAAGGGACCCAAAGGGGCGCCCTGGGCGCAGGGGCAGGACTTCACGTTTACTTTCATGTTGGGCAGTGGGGTGCGATACAACTTCAATTCTCGCTATGCCATTTCGGCCGGCATGAATTACATGCATGTATCAAATCTTTATTTGTCCGAACCGAAGTTTTTAAACTATGGCATTAACGTTTACGGGCCCATGTTTGGGGTCGATATCCGGTTAGGCAAGCATCAACGAGAGTCTGCGCAACAGGGACAGTGACAGTCCCTTGATACAAGCAAATTAAGCGACTCTTCCCAAGTAAAGTGTTGTGCGGCGGGTCGGAATAAATCTAGCTTTTGAAGAATGCAACCCGACCTTACCGTCCCGCTTTCATTCGATCGTTTCTACAATGCTTTCGATGCTCTTGTGGCTATCTTAAGGGAGACACAATCGAACCTAATCAAGTCGCAGCCAAGCCTGCAGGCAGTTCACTCAGCGGTTTTCGTGCTCAGTCAGGGTTCCTCGCACTTCTCGATGTACTCCCACGGAGCACCACGCATCGCATCCTCCCAGGTCAAGACGATCGTGGGATAAGCGCCCAAGTCATGCTCCTGCCACTGAACTTCGAGTTCCATCTCAGGTGGGGGCTCGCCGCAGACCTTCTTTAGATGCTTGATCGCTAGCTGGCACTCCGCATCGATCCATTCACGGCTTGCGCCCGGCGTACCGGCTTCTCCGATGATCTCTACTGGCATCTTCACACCTCCTCGCTAAGAATCCTCTGCCGGCGTCGTCCGTGACGGTTCCTGTGACAGCTGGCGCAGAGCGTAATCAGATTTTGCGTCACATCCCCGCCAAGTTGGCTCCTAGGCTTCATGTGATGAACCTGTAAGTCCTTCATCGCACCGCAGTCTTGGCAGCGCCAACCATCTCGTTCCAGCACCTGGTTTCTGACGTCGGTGTATTCTTCCGGCTGCAGTTTGAGTCTTGGTTGCTTCTGGCGTAGGCGCATCGAATTCGTTGGGCTATCCACAATGAACTTCATGGAGAAGTTCTTCTAGTCTGGCGCCCGCGAGAAAATCCGCGCAGATCATTTCCAGGCAGTAACCTCTAGACTTACCGGTTCCAAGCATCAGGCCGGCAGTCTCAAGGGCCTTCTCGACCACGGGCACCTGGCTCTTATAGAGCTTGAAATAGATAATCTCCCAAGGCTCACTTTCTTTGCCCGTGAGGTGTCGCTCCACCTCTCCTTTAAACCCCTCCTTCGGTAGTTCCTTGGCTTTGTGCAACCAGGTTGCACAATCGAACTTCTCTCCATCCTTCCTGGCTACTTTGACCAACTCCGTCGCTTTGCTCCAACCCACTTCTCGAAGTTCCTGTTTCGGAATCCGCGTCAGGTTTTCGTGAATCGCCATCAGGTAGTAGGCTTTCCTGCGCGAATCGGGAAAACGCTTTGCCAGAAATTCGTCAAACGACTTCAGTTTCTCTAACCTCCAGTACTGCTTCGATCTCACCTCACACAGGTATTCCCCAAGCTCGATAAACCGCGCGTCCTTCTCTTGTTCCTTAGCCTTCTCCCAGCTCAAGATCTCGTCGATCTTGCCCAGGACGAACACTGCGCGCCGACGATTTAGTTCGGGTGTCACGGCAGTCCGCCCGTCAGTCCACAAGCTCGTCAAGCCAATCAAGGTCGCTCGCTCCTGGCTTACGGATGAGTTTCGCCGCTACTAACTGCTCGTTGCTAAGGCAGAGTCCCAAATGGGAACAACTGACGCACCCGTTTTGAGGAAACCGAATGCCGCTATGCGCATTGAAGTGACCGGCCTCGATCTGATTGACTGTGGTCTCTACCAGGCGGCCAAATTCCTGCCGTTGTTCCTCGGAGATCGATGCCCTTAGGTACTGAACCTCAGGAGCATGCTTCCGCACAAACACGACCAGTGCCACCTCCGGAATGCCGCTGATCCAGGAGTAGCAAATGAGTTGCGGATCGAGTGAAAGTAAACCCTCCGGGCCATCCGGGTAGCGATTCGTCGTAGTTTTCCAATCGATCAGGCAGCGCACGCCGCCTATCTCACCTATTGCATCGAGATAGGCAACAAATTCGCTGCCTGCCGTCAGCGTTCGAAGAAATTTGATCTGGAGATCCTTACGTGGGTTGTGGACGCGAACCCGGTCATCCTGTGCGAACCTCTGCAGCAGATGGACTCCCTGGTGCACTAACCGATCCCAAGTCTCCCCCTTTTTGAATTCGAAGGGAGCATCACGGTAGGCCTCCCATTCCTTGAACAGCACTGCGCTGCAATCCTCCTCGCGGAAGTAAGCTCCGAGAGCGTTCTCAAAACAGCGGCCAAAAGCCATCGCCGCGCGAGTTTCCTTTTCCCGCCAACCATCGAGGTACCGGTAACGATAGCTGCGAGGGCATCGGAGATATTGGCTGATCTGCGTGTAGCTATAGACCATCGGAATCTCCCCGCTCGTCGGGCGCATCGGCGTCATCGATTGACGCGCAGGAGAGCACTTCCCACTCGCCAGCGGGTGCGAAGGAATCCAGATTCTGGTAAGAACGTCCATTCAAGGTCTTGTGTGAGGTGCGAACGACCCCGCGAAGGTTTAGGAGAGCCTTTTCATCCACCTGATCGCGGTTGAGCAGGTCGGCGTCATAACCAAAGTCGCGAAGGAACCAATGGAGTTTCCACAGGGCTCTCTCGGTGCAATATAGCCGGCTGAAAAAAGACCGGTCTTGGACGGATTGCGGCTCCAAAATGACGAATCGAACCTCCACGAATGGCTTTTGTGGATGCCACCGATACCAGGCTCTCTCCACACGCACCAGAAACACGCCATCGAAACTGGTTTTGGAATCTTGGTGTCTTGAATGCAAGCCGGGAATCTGATGTCTCATGCCTTAGCCTCCACCGGCTGCGCATAGGAATTGAGTCGGCAAATCAACATGTCCCTGTTCTCCTTTGCACATGCGGTCAGGTGTGAAACAAAGGACTGGACCAGATCTCGATTCGCTTCTTTCAAGGATGGCGTGCCGCAGAAATCAGCGGCGTATGCCTTAACGAGAGTGGGATCGAGATTGTGCTGGCGGATCAGCAGACAGAGTTGATCCCGTAAACGTGGCTGGCCATTGCTTGAACCGTTGCTGGAGTGTTTCGTTGAGGGAGCATGATGCGACGCAGGACCAGAATTACTGGAGAGCGATCCCATCTCCTCGACGGAGCAGAGGCCGATCCCGTACGCTTTTCGCAGGGCGCGGTTGACGGCTCGCGTTTCGGCGATACGCATCTCGGCCCCGTGGACCAACGTGGACACATTGGAGGGATCTGCGTCGCCGTAACCAACGAATCCTTTTGAGCCAGGAGACTTGTAGACGGTTGCTTTAAAAACCCAGCGGTTGGCAAGAGGATCAGAGAAGCGATCCTAAATAAGGGTCTTTATTCCGAAACACCGCCGCCTTTGAGCAATATGCAGCAGGCCCGAATGCGTTACATACCAGCGATTCTCCAGCAGCTGCAGATCTCCAGCGGCCACAGATAAGGCCAGTTTGTCTGTCAGTTGCCTTAACGCCTCAAACGTGGTGGCCGGAAGTTGGCCCCAAATCGACCGCGCACGGCGAGCGTTGGCGCGCCAAGCTGTGGAAGGTTTTCTCATTGGTCTCTCCTGTGCGGTGCATTGCAATGCATAGTATTGCATCATGACGTTAGTGTGTCAAGCACTTGTGCACTCGTCAGATTGGCTGATGGGCATGATAGAATCTGCCGCGAATGAAGAAGGACACGCAATTTACGCTCAGAATTCCTTCAGATCTTAAGAGTCATTTGGAAGAGATCGCTTCATCCGAGGGTCGCAGCGTAGCTCAAGTCTGCGAAGCCTTTTTGAGAGCCGGGATTGAAAGCTACCGGAAAAGAGGCTTCAGTTTTCTCCGGCGCTTTCTGTCTCACCGGGAAAGGGAATCTTCCGAATAGGTTCGGTCCGCCGATTCTAAATACAGAGCGCAATTCATGAAGTTTCCTAAACAGTTAAGCGATCGACATCCAGGGCGTTTTGCTCTAAGGAAGCACGCAACGCCCGTGGGACCGCAAGTAGTGTGTTAGCTTATTGTGCGACGGCGGTAGTTCCATCACGGCGTGACATGAGCAAGGCTCGGACAATACTTCTCATTGTGGGCATCGTCGTGGTTGGATTAGCTGGGGCTATCTGGGCCTTCTTGGTATGGGCCACGTGGAACATCAAATGAGTTCAACTGAACCCGAGCGATTACACCAGCCTACTGTCTCAGTCTCCATTTCGCTCTCAGGCTAGTGAACTCTCTTCAACACATCCCTGATCGCCAATCCTCGGGCATCGCTCTTCTGCAAAGCTGTAAAACATGTGGGCTACGCGTGTTCTTTCACTCGTTCGTAAAAACGATCCTGCCGCGTCCATCTCTACGCTGGTAAACGACAGGCAGCGGGATGAGCGGTAGCTCGCAAACGTTAGTTGCCGGTATCGTGCCTGCAGAGCGGCAAGGTCTTACCCGATCATCTTCGGCGGCTTCTCCGGCGTGTGGCGAATTGTAAAACCGCATGGCTTCGTTTCCCGCAAGGTTGCCACTCAGATATTCTGCAATGTTGTTTTCCATGTTTGCGGGAAAGGATGGCACAGGGCCAACTAGCTTTGCTTGATAGGTCTTCAGCATGACTTCTCTGAATACGGGAAGCGCGGCTCTGCCGCCGGTTTCCATTCCGCCCAGTGAGCGGTTGTCATCGAATCCGATGCGCACCGCAACGGTAATTCCATCGGGGCCGTAAGTCGACCCTACAAAAAGTGCGTCCCGGTAGTTGTTCGTCGTGCCTGTCTTACCCATCACCGGGATCGGGAAGCTACGCGCGTCGAGCGCGTGCGCAGTACCCGACGGAATGCGCACCACCCCACGCAATCCTTCTTGGATCATGGATAGTTCCAGTCCGTTCTCGTTGATCGAACAACAGGGCAAGGGATGACTGTAAATAACGTCTCCCCCATTTTGTTCGATCTTTGCGATCACGTAGGGCTCGGCATGTAAGCCGCTAGCCATCATTCGGTAAGCATTCGCAAGTTCCAGTAAGGTGACTTCGGATGCGCCGAGGGCAGTAGTGTCATAGCGATGCAATGAAGTCCGGATGCCAACGTCTCGAGCTGTCTTCAAGACCGAATTGATTCCGATCTGTTGAACAACCCAGACCGCGACTGCGTTTCTCGACTCCGCCAGCGCCTGCCGCACCGGGATAACGCCTTTGAATTGATTGTCGAAATTGGAGATCCACTTGACACGACGGTCTCCCGACGTGCTCACCGAGATGGGCTCGTCCGGCACGCGAGTATCGAGATCCAGGGCGCCTTGACGAAACGCCGCCAGATAAACAATCGGCTTCATGGCCGAGCCGGGCTGGCGCATGGCCTGCGTTGCCCGGTTATAGTCGCTGTAAGTGCTGCTGCGGCCTTTATATATTCGTCGCCCACCGGCCTCGGCCAGGATGGCAGAGTCCCCGTTCCGCAGAACAACCACGGAGCCCTGAATCAGCCCCGTATGCTGGGGATGACGCCTTTCATAAAGTTTCAAGCCGCTTTCGAGTGCCGCATTCGCGATGCCCTGGATCCGATCGTCGATCGTTGCATAAACCTGGATGTGGCCCTCCAGCAGTTGGTTAATTCCGATATCGGGGGCGAGGGTGGCGTCGAGCCCCTTAAGCTCATCGAGAACATTTCTCACCGCTGCGGGCGCTTCGAGCGGTCCATTAACATGCGCAGCCAGGTGAATTGGAGCTTGTCGGCTGCTCTCCGCTGTCTCTGCGGAAATAAAATGGTTCTTAACCATGAGCGCTAAGATCTGACTTCGTCTGCGCAGGGGTTTTTGATTGCCTGCCAAGGTTGGGGCATACTCGCCGGGCGACTTGGTGATGCCTGCCAGAAGTGCCGCCTTGTCGGCATCACCTGCTGTGAGTGCTGTCACCGGTATGCCAAAATAATACTGCGAGGCCTTTGCGAAACCGTAGCGGCCATTTCCCAAGTAGATGAAGCTGGCGTATCGCGCGAGTAGTTCTTCTTTGGCCCTGCGCTTGGATCCGTAGCGCTTCTGCATCTCTCCCTCGATCCACAACGAGAGACGCATTTCCTCTACTTTCAGCAAGAATCGGTTGGTGCCCGGCACACCGATAACGCAGGCCAGAACGTGCGAGAGAAGGCCCTCATGCTGAAGTGTATTGCTATTTTTTGTGCTGGTAAGTTTTTGCAGGAAGAAACCGCGCACCAGCTGTTGAGTAATCGTCGAGCCGCCTTGCGAAAACACTGGTGCGCGCTCCGCGGGGCTCTGGCCGTTTGAGCCCTCGGCGCGGGCGATCAAGGCGTGAATGTTTGTCTTCCCGAGCAATCGAGGGAATACTGAATAATCCACCCCCGCGTGTGAGAAAAAGTTCTCATCCTCGGCCGAAAGGATCGCCTGCCACAGGACGTCAGGAATACTCTTATATTGGATAATTTCCCGACGTTCCCTTGCTAATTCAATGAGGACGTGGCCATTCGCATCGTAGATGTGACCCATGGTGGGAGGTTCAAAGCGAAGGAACGCGTCTAAATCCGGCAAATTTGTTCGATTGTAGCTGATGTAAATCATCCCGCACAGGATGAGCGCAAGGGGGACAACAGCTAGCGCCGAAGCAATGCGAAGCAAGCGACTCGCGCTATAAACCCTCCATAGGCCGGCAAATAATCTGTGAAAGGTCCAAGGAAACCGTAGAAAACGTAGCTGAGTTTTGAGCATGAGAACTGCTTCCAGGCGGAGCGCGGGTGTCCAGATTCTCATCCCATACTTGGCGCATTTTCCCGGTACTTCGCATCTGAAACAACAAGCCTCTCATAGCGAGCGTTTGGATTCTGTACGATATGGGTCACTTCCATGTATCGAACCTGAGGCCCGCCCGCGGAAGAGCGAAGCCGAAATTGCCTGGAAGGACGGACGCGCGTCTTCTATCTAAATTGTGGTGTCATTTCCGCCGCCTGGACAAAACCGATAGGAAGCTACTGCGCTCAGTAGCTGGTTAACCCTATACATGCTTTTGCGTTTACTTGTGAGAATGACGACGAGAACTAGAACCGCGGCGGCAATCAGCCAGCGGCCGGAATGCTCATCACATCCTGAGCCATTTCTTCAAGATCGAGCTCGCTGGTTCCAGCTCTTCCTCCGCACACACGGCAGCGAATTTGCCCGATAAATACAAATGTGTTCTAGAAGGGACAGACTCGCGTCCTCGCCTCTTCTAGCCTTATGGGCTAGTAGTTCCCAGAGTCAGGACAGGACGCGGCCAAAGGACTGCCCGGGGAGGAAGAGTTGAAATCTCCTAGAAACGGTGAAAGAGGTTCCGGCAAGACGATTCTCGTACTTGCTCTTCTGGTGCTTGTCGTGGGAGCGGTCTACTTTGTCGCTACGCGAAATTCGTCTGTTCAGAACGTATTTTCCTCCATTAAGGAATCAACGCAAGATGCGGCTACAACATCCAGGGTGCGCACGGCCCTGCTCCTGTCTAAACACGCATCTCCCTTTGACATCAAAGTGCAAACAATCCAGGGCGAAGTTACCTTGGAGGGTCAGGTGCCTTCGGAACAAGTCAAGAGCGTCGCCGGTGCGATCGCTCAGGATACGTCGAGCGTCAAACAAGTGCACAATAATCTGGGCGTCAACCCTGCCATCGAGCGCAACCCGGATAGGGAGCACCTCGGAGAACGGGTTGCGGATCTGGAAATCAAGACTCTTGTCACCGATGCTCTTTCGAAGAATGCCGATTTGGCTGAAGAACACATCGGCGCGGAAGTAAAAAACCGAACGGTGGCTCTCAACGGAACGGTCCAGACCACCAATCGGAAATATACCGCCGAGCAAATCGCATGGCAGGTTCCGGGCGTCCAGGGCCTCACGGACAATCTCAACGTCGCCGATGCCCAGGCGAGGCCGGAGAGTGCTGACGATAAACTGGCGCGCCGCGTGGAGTTTGAACTCTACTCCACAAAGGCAATTCCTCTGAAGACCGTGCAAATCCACGCCGATAACGGCGTCGTTACCCTGACCGGCACAGTTCTGTCCCGTGCGGAAAAACTGTTGGCGGAAAAGACCGCGAAATCCGTTGAAGGCGTTCGCAGAGTCGTGAATAGTCTGGCTGCACCAGAGGAAACGTAGCCGGGCTGCCCCCTGCGCCCGGTTTGCGCGCTGGGATTCTAACGGGTGTAACGACGCGTCAGAAAGAGATCCCGTAGGATAACCCTACCGACTTAACATCGTTTTGTGTTCTGACCACCACGCCGGGAATGATCGAACGCAGAGCAATGATTTTCAGCGAATCCAAGGATCTGGTCGCTGCGCGGCATAATACCGAACTAAGGGGCAACCGATCCCGAGCTCGGCATTCAAACGCCCTGCGATGGAGAAAATCAGAAAAGACTGCGTCGATGTAACGTCAGGCTGAAAACATTGTTGAGCAATCTTGTTTTGATAGGTTGAAAGAAATGTTGAAAGAAAATGCAGTTGAGGTTGAAGAATTGCAGTCGGGGATGAGCAATTCCGCGAACAAGGAATCCGATTCTGTACAAATTCAGGAATCTGCATCCGCCGCAACTAAGCCATCTGATTCAAAACCACCCGCCAGCGATCAGGAGGTTGTTCCTGCTGTTGTACAGAGGGCCATTGGACCGCGAACGAGCGCAGGTAAAGAGAAAAGCAAGTACAACGCAATCAAGCACGGAATATTCTCCAAGATCGTCTTGTTGAGAGGCGAATCGGGATTGGAATTCAATTCTGTGTCGAACGAGCTTCGGAATGATCTCCGGCCAGAAGGGGCGCTTGAGGAGATTCTGGTCGAAAAACTGGTGTCCCTTTTATGGCGTTATCGCCGAATGCTAATTGCCGAAGGAGCGGAGATTCAGAGAGGAGTAAGATTCCACTGGTGGTACAAATCAGAACGCGACGAGAAGGAGACTGCATATTCCTAAGATCGGAGGAAAAGATTAGAGCCGGTTTGATTTGGAGGCTAGATAAATCCTTTCATCCGGAAGAGGTGTATCGAGATTCTGCAACACTTTAAGGACGCTATAGAGATTAGGGGTTTTGATTCCTCTCTCGACCGGCACCTCTTGGCCCTTGTCTATGGTGACGCGGAGATGTCGGGCCCGCGCGACTCTCTCGTTCTGAGTTACGTAATTTATTCCCACCGTGGAGAATACCCGGATATAAAAGAACTGCAGAACCTTGCAACGCCGGAGAGGCGTAAAGCCGCGTTTCTTGCCCAATTTCGGATGAACGCGCATCCCGTGGATAGGGCAAGACAGCCATTCGATCTGGACCTGTTGCGAACTGCTAACACGATTCCGGGCCGTATCGTCGCGGACTCAGAAACTATTCCAGCGCCTTGCGGCTCCTCCTCCAGCGCCGGTGGTCACCTGGACGTATAGTCGGGTTACCGGACATCTCTAACAATGTCGGCTCAGTCAAATCCTTTTTTGAACGCACTTCTCTGTTCACTCGGAAGAGTGGTCTTCGTTGTTCTGTTTTGACC
>Ga0209011_1000117_pt1 | contig 42629 bp, 39 predicted proteins | sample BlaSpr_A8_OM1_M3_FD_187986 | JGI IMG/M metagenome (GOLD analysis project Ga0209011, IMG submission 187986) | Forest soil microbial communities from Thunder Bay, Ontario, Canada - Black Spruce, Ontario site 2_A8_OM1_M3 (SPAdes) (version 2) | ecosystem: Environmental > Terrestrial > Soil > Boreal... | reverse complement strand
CTCCAGCGAAGGAGGCCGGATCAACACCATCAGCCTGCCCGGCGCCCTCGTCCTCTACGGCGTGGCGCTCGTCCAGACGCTCCAGCGCAAGAACCCGAAGACGAAGTTCGCCGTCGCGCCCGTCCAGGTGGCCGGCGTTTGGTGCCTCGAGCTCAGCTACACAGGCGACGACCCGACCGGCGTTCCCGACCACTGGCATGGGCACCGCGTAATCGTGCGCAAGCAGGAGCCGCCGCCCAGTGCCTGAAAACGGGCAGTCGCGGCGCGCCGTGCAGGGGTTTGGCCCGCAGAGCAAAGTGCGGGAAGTGGTCGTCGCCATGGGAGCGAAGGGGACCGAGCTCCTGAAAAAGCATGGCTACGACCTGGGAGAAGGGTTTGTAGACGTGCTGTCGCAGTACCAGACGCTGGAGCACGCGGCGCGCACCGAACGGTTGCGGGATCTAGACGGCCTTTTGGAAGAGCTCAACTCCGCAAGTTAACCGGAGCTCCGCCGTTTTGCCGTTTACAAACTTATGACTCTTCCAAACCGCAGGCCGCGCGTGTACCATGTCACGAAATCGGTTCCTGCTTCGTTATATACGTCAAGGACAACGTCATTGCAAAAGTCGAAAGTGGAACCAGACAAGGGCAAGTGCGCTTGCGGCAGGCGCAAGAAAGACGCGGCTGTCTACACCTATCGCTCTCGCACGGACAGGTTTCTGTTCCATCGGTGTGAGTGCGGGTCGGAGTGGACGGAGCACCGAACGGATATCGATCCGCTCGACCCGGTGAGCTCTGACGAAGTGCTCGAAGTGCACAAGCGCCTGGCCAAGTTCGAAGGTTCCATTGCCGAGTTGCTGGAGAGCCACTCGGCTTAGAACATCGACCTCACCCCCTCCCCGTGGGAGAGGGGGGATCCGATCGTCGCCTAGTCGTACAGGTGCAAGGTGATCGCACCACTGAGCGTAGGCGACCCGGTGAACGCGGCATGGTAGCTGTAGGGAACGCCCTTCGGTACGTACATCCAATCTGCGGTCTTGAGTTCTATGCCGTCGGTGATGATGGACCCCCAGAGCACGATCCGAAACAGATTCCGTCTGTGCATATGCGTTGGCACAATGGCGCCCGGATCGGACTTGGTCAGGAAGGCAAAAGTTCCGGCGCCGAAAATAATCGGCAGCTGCCACTGCACGAAGCCTTCAGGCATGCCTTCTCGCATCAGCTTGAAACGAACATCGTCCATGCCTTTGTCTCGAGATGTGACTACTTTTTTGCCTCCGACGATGATGATGCCGTGCTCTTCGAGCACGGCTCTGATCTTCCTCGCCCCGGGGCTGCCTTCGATAGCCGAATCGTCGGGTTGCCAACCTTGTCTCGTGACGCGCTTCTTCGGACTCATGGCCCCTCCCAAATAGCGCCACGCCAAGATGGCGGCGCTTCGTCAGACACTACTCGCGGGTGGGTCCTTGTCAAGATGGCGGGCGACAATCTCATGTTGGATCGCCCAGGTCGCGACCTCGGTTCGCGACCTGACGCCGAGCTTGTTTCGAATTCGTTCGACATGGCCCTCCGCGGTGCGCTCAGCGATAAACAGGCGGTCGGCGATCTGCCGATTGGTCATTCCGCCCGCGACCATCGCGACCACCTCGCGTTCGCGCCGGCTCAAGGGACCGGCGTGTGCTGCGGGCTCGGCCTCCAACTTGCCTTCGTCAAGTGCATATTCCAGTGCGCGAGCAGAGCTCATCGTCAGACCCTCGTTCCAGACGCCTTCGCTCTTGCGACTGCCCAGCTTCGCCCTTGCCTTCCTGCACGCGTCATCGAGCTGCTGGAGCCTGAAGGGGCTTGTGCCCAATGACCACTCGCGCGATATGCGATCAACGGATGCGGCAAGGCGGAGTGTTCTTTCATGGTTCTCGTGGGCAGCTGCGACCAGGGCCAACCCGCCCAGGCACCAGATCGTGCCAAAGGGATCGTTGAGATCGCGAAAGATGGACAGCGCTTCCGTCCAGCTTGCCGTTGCCGCTGGAACATCGCCCAGACCGAGCTGGGCGTTGGCGAGGCTCTCCAGGTGCGGAGCCATGCGGGCCGTGTTGCCTTCTGACCTCCCGTAAGCGACGCACTCGGTGAGGAGGTCACGCGCCCAGGCGTAGTCCGCGCGCTCCACCGCCAGCAACGCGAGCGCGTTCTTGACCGCCATCGTCAGCCGTAGGTTGCTGGAACCCTTCAGCAGAGTGACGGCCTCGGTGCACAGGTCCACAGCGGTGTCGAGCTCGCCTCCCGCGGAATAAACGTTGCCGGCAATGTGGAGGACGTAAGCGAGAAGCTCGGGATCCGGCTGCCGGCGGGCAAGGTTCACTCCCCGGTCGGCCAGGGATTTGCTGGTTTCGTCGTCGCCCTGCCGCGACAGGCGTAGAGCAGCGACGACCAACGCTCTGGCCCGAAGGTCTACTGCGGGTGAATCATCCGAATCACCTAAGAGATCGAGCAGCAGAGCCGTGCCGCGAGCGTGGTCGCTGAAATAGGAGGCGGTCACCTCGAAGGCCAGGCTCAGGCCCCTGTCGTCGGTGTGGTCTTTAGCCCACATGAGGGCGGCCCACAGGTTGGCTGATTCGCGCGCTTTCGATCTTTGTTCCGCGACTCCCGCAGACGGCCCCTCATATTTCGGTCCCCTCGCCGGACTGGTCCGGGAGCTGAAGCCGACGTAGTACTCGTAATGGCGTTTGTTCATCAGCTCCAGCTCGCCCGCCTCGCGCAGGCGTTCGACGGCGTAAGCGTGGTGCGACTCCATCAGGCGGAAACGCGTGCTGCCATCGTCGAGCCGGTCGGCCACCACCATCGACTTCTGCACCAACCCGCCAAGCAGGCCCATCAGATTCGGTTCGGCTTCATCCGCGCAAACGGCCTGAGCACCCTCCGGGGTGAAGCCGCCCTGGAAGATGGACAGGCGGCGGAAGAGCCGGACCTCATCTTCAGTCAGCAACCGGTAGCTCCAGTCGATCGCGGCGCCCATTGTCTGCTGCCGTTGCGGGACGCTGCGCGACCCGGAGGTCAGGAAACTGAAGCGATCGTTGAGATTGGCCAGGAGCTCCTGCTCCGACATGACGTCGATCCGCGCCGCCGCCATCTCGATGGCAAGAGGCAGCCTGTCGAGGCGCTCGCAGATCCTGGTCACCGGGTCGAGATTGCCCGCGCCGACCTTGAACTTCGGAGAGATGAGGCGCGCGCGCGACTCGAACAGCAAGACCGCCTCGGGATCGAGAAGGGACGCCACCGGCCAGCGCGCTTCGCCTGGCACGCCGAGAGGCTCCCGGCTGGTGGCGATGATGCTGAGGTGCGGGCAGCGCTCCAGTGCCCGCTGACAAAATGCGGCGCTTTCGGTCACCACGTGCTCGCAGTTGTCGAGGATGAGCAGCGCCTTTCTCGCGGCCAGCCATGACGTTATGACGTCCAGCGCAGGGCCGCGGCCGGGCAGCTCGAGGTTGGCGAGTACCGCTCCGGACACGTTATCTGTCGCCGCGAGCTCGATCCACCACGCTCCGTCGGGCCACAGGGCCGGATTGGCCATTGCGACTTCGGCGGCGAGCCGGCTCTTGCCCGCGCCCCCGGTCCCGATGAGGGTGACCATCCGAGCAGTGCCGAGCAGACCTTTGAGCGAGCGGAGGTCGGCTTCGCGTCCGACGAAGCTGGTGAGGTGGTGCGGGAGTTTGGTCGGGGGAGCACTTGGCCGGCGGCCCCGGACAGCCACCCTGTCCATGTGGCTATCTTCTCCCACTTTCCCCTGTCCCCTCCAGGGGAGAAGGTTAGGGAGAGGGGCGAGGAAAGTAGGAGAGAGGGACCTTGGGGGATCCCTCTCTCAGGAGTAGCACCCGAACTTAGTCGGGTGGTGGTGGGGAACACGTCTACGGGATGAGTCCGTGGCTGCTCCCGTCGAACGAGTCGACGGGCTCAGTGAAGGGCCCGGAGTTCGTTATTTCAGTGTTGTTGGGGGTGGTGGAGGTGGTGACCGACTTGGCCACGTAACCCGCCAGCACGGTCAGACCGAGCGCGACGATCAGCGCAAACAACGCCATCAGGCCTTTTGAGATTCCTGCTCCGCGAAACGCTGTCCTGGATTCCAACGTCTTTCTCCTTTTGTTTTTGTTGAGAGAGAGGGACCTGGGGGGATCCCTCTCTCTATGAGCCGCACCCGAGGGGCACGTCTAGGGGACGAGTCCGTAGGCTCCGTCGAATGTGTAAGCGGGCTCGGTAGCGGCTTCGGCTTTCGGCGCCGCCTCAGTGACGCTCCGAAGGTTGCAGTTGTCGATCGGGCAGGCCCGAGACTCGGTCGAGACTGCGTTGGTGTGAGTGGCGGCTGGGGCGCTGACCGACTTGGCCACGTAACCCGCCATCACTGCCAAACCCAACGCGACGATAAGCGCCAACACCGCCATGAACCACTTTGAATTTCCTGCTCCGCGAAACGCTGTCCTGGACTCCACTTCATTTCTCCTTTTGTTTTGTTTTTTGAGAGAGAGGGACCTTGGGGAATCCCTCTCTCTATGAGCCGCACCCGAGGGGTATCGGGTTAAGCACGTCTAGGGGAGCTGGCCGTGCCCCGTTGACGCCTTGTCGTCCGCGTACGAAATGCCGGCGCTGTGGTCGTTGCGCTCCCGGGCGTCCGGCCCCGGGCCGCTGTATGACGACTGCACGAGGGGGCTCTCGGTGGCGGCTGCCGGACCGGTGACCGTCTTGGCGACGAAGGCCGCCATCACGCCCAGACCGATCGCGACGATTACCGCGAACAACACGACGAGTCCCTTCGAGATCCCTGCTCCACGAATCGCTGCCCTGTTTTCCATCGCTGTCTCCTGTCGAATTTTTTATTCGGCCCTTCCTCGCGCGAACCGTGAGACGAGACTAGGTGTGGGCATGTATTCGCCATAAGGCGGGAAACACCTGAAAACGGGGTCGGGCGGTACCTGAATTTGGGTACCTGCTTTCCAGCCTTGAGGTGCAGAGGGCCGGACCAACCCGGCCCTCTGCCTGACGCTTTCCCTAACGGAGGATGTTTGGTTCGCTCAGGGCGTCAGCACTGGGCAGCCGGCGCCCGTACAGACGATCCGTCCCTGGATCGCGGGACTGATGGGCGTCTTGAGCGTGATGTAGTCAGCGGCCACCTGGTCCATCACGCCTCTGGTCGTGGACCGGCTGAGGAAGTTCGGGTAGCCATCGCCGCCGCCCACCATGAAGTCGTTCTCCGCGATGGAGTAGCTCGAAGTTGCAGTCAGATCTATCGCCGCCCCGGTACAGGTGCCATCGGCCGCCTGACGCACCGCCCTGGTCACTCGACTGCCGGCGGCAGCCGCGACGTTGTACGTGAAGCAGAGCCCGGACACCTGCGGGAATCGCCCGTCGCTGGCGGGCACCTTCGAGACGCCGTTCTCCAGCATTGCCTTCAGCTCGGCGCCTGTCACGCGCAGGGTGACCACCGAGTTTCCGAACGGAAGCACCGTCAAGACCTGGCCCCGCGAGATCGGATAGGGAGGAGGGGTATAGGCCGGGCAGAAGCTGTTGGGGTCGAAGGTCGTCGGGCACGTCAGATCGGCTCGAAGTCCGCCCGAGTTCGTGATCGCGAAGTCGGTGTTGTAGGTCAGACGCAGCGAGTCGGCGATGACATTGCCCTCTTTCGACTCGCAAGTCCGGCCGGCGGTGTTTCCGCAGGCGTCAGTGCGCGGGATGTAGACCGTGGAGTTGCCGATGACCGTGCTCATGATCGGCGCCAGCTGCGCGTTCAAAGCATTGATCCGGGCCTGGATCTGCGGGTCGGGAGTAACCCCAATGTTCCAGGGCTGGTGGAAGTCAGCCGTCTTGTAGACGACCCTGCCGGTTTCGGTGTCGATCACAATCCGGACGCGGGTGAACCTCACCCCTTTGCTCTTGTTCTCGACGACCATGACGCCGTTCGGCCGCACGGTGACAACCTGCAGATCCGTGTGATCGCCGATGACGACGTCGACACCAGAAACCTGGTCGGCCAGGTTGATCAGTGGGCCGGCGGGACTGGTCACAGTCCCCGACGTTGCTCCCAGGTGACCGATCGCCACTATCGTTTCAATTCCCATCGCCTTCAGCCGGGCCGCCTCGGCATTGACTGCCGCCGTGGAGTTGGCAACATGAAATGGCCCCAGGGCACCCGGCGCCGTGAGGCTGGGAATATCGTCGTTCGCGAACCCGATCACAGCGAACTGCACCTTGCCCAGGTTGAAGACTTTGGACGGGGACCACTCCGGCGGGGTGTTGCCGGCGGCGTCCACCACGTTGGCCGACAGATAGGGGAACTGCGCCAGCGGGACCAGTGTGTTGCGCAAGTAGGCCTCTCCAGCATCGAAGTTGTGGTTGCCGAGGGCGTCGGCGGAGAAGCCCATGGCGTTCATAAGCTCGATCGTCGGTCTGTCGCCGAAGAAGCTCGAGATTGGCGGCGTCGCCCCGACGGCATCGCCCGCGGTGATGGTGATGGAGACCTGAGCCTCCGCCCGGTAGGCATCGAACCAGGGCTTGAGGAAGGCGGCGCCTCCGATCGCAAAGCTGGGACCGACGGTGTCGGCCCGCTCCGAGAGGGGAGTGAGCTGGCCGTGGAAGTCACTGATGTCGAGGATGGTGATTTCCTTCAGGCCCGCGGAATTTTCCAAGAGCGGATAGAGGATCTTGCCGCGGGCGTTCTGCGCGCCGGGGAATCCCATCACGAATGCGATGGTGGGGGCCAGGTCGATGGCCCGCACGCCGGCGATGCCCGTTTTCGAATGGCGTATACCGGGACCTGCCGCGACGAACGTCGAGTGCATGTTGACGTTGTGGGGCAGGTCAACCAGATTCGGAAGGTAGCCATGCTGGCCGAAGAACTGCGAGTGTGCGATCTGGATCCCCGGCGTGCCGCCATCGGATTGGTAGGGTGGCCGGAACACCACGACCACATCCCCGCTGCGATTCGGGTGCAGGGCGTCAACGCCGTCCACGTTGCGAAGCTCTTCCTTGCGCAGGACCCGGTCGACCACGTTCCTGTCCGGGCCGGCTGCGTCGCGAAGATTCTCGAACGCGTTGATTGCGGCGGCTCGCACGTCTTCGTACTTGAAGCCACTGGGCAATTTGTCATTCACATAGATCTGCACAGTGCCGCCGGCCCAGCACGCCTTGGCCAGGTCGGTCGCCGTCGCCCCGCAGTTGCTGGTGGAGCTGCCTCCGCTCGCCTGTAGAGACGTGCCGTTCACCGACGCATCGAACAGGACGCGGCGAGAGTTCACTGCCATCCATTGGGGGGCAAAGCCATGGTCTGACGAGGCGAAGGTGGTCGGATCGCCGCCCAGCAGCTCGCGGGCGAGGGCCAGCTTGGCGTCGGCTTCGATGTAGGCGCCGCGGAGGTAGTTCTCTCGGATCGTGAGCCGGTTGTCCCTCACCCCTGGGAGTCCCTTCACATTGTCGAAGTACGGGTTGGGTTGGTCATCCATGTCGGTCGGCGTCAGCAACCCCATGAACTGGTGGGAGAACTCGTCGGTGACCGGATAGCCGACGAGAGCCAGCTCGGTGTCGGGCTGCAAGGTGCCGAGGATGAACCTGAGCACAGCGTCGCCGTACGCCTTTTCCAGAGTGTTGCCCTGCTGGACGTACGTGTCTTCGTCGATGATGCCCGCCTCCAGCGGGGAAAAATCCGCCTGGGTGGCAGTGGGCAGCTTGTCAACGATGTACTTTTCCAGCCGATCTTCGCCCGCCGGGCCTGCCGGGAGTGCGTTGCACGTCGCGACGCGGCAGGTGGCGATGACCCGAGTCACCGAGGTGAAGTAGAGCTTGAAACTCGAGAGGTCGGGCGCAAGGTCGATGAGCTTCACGTAGAAGCCGGCATTCTGGCCCGCGCGAGGGCCAATCAAGCCGTCCGACCCTGTGAGTTTGATCTCCGTGAAACTGCCCGCCGCAAGGTTGGCCGACGCCTTGCTCCCATCCTTGGCGGCGCCCCGGCGGACCAGGATGACGCGGTCATAGGCGGGGTTGCCGTCGATGACGCTGTCATAGAGGTAGACGTCAAACGTCCGGGTCGGATTGCTCGAGGCAAAGGTGGTGGCGATCGTGAGCACCGTTTGCTGCGCGGGCGCCGCGGGGTCGCCGGCGGGCACGTTGGTCCACCCGCTGGCAGGGGTGAAGCTGGCCAGCTGATAGGAGAGACCGAATGCGGCAGCCCCGGCCTGCTCGTCCGGTATTGCCGGAGAGGTCAGCACCCCCCGGGTGGAGAAGAAGTTCATGTAGTCGACGGTCGGCCCGTTGATGTTTGCGCTCCGGCCGCCGGCCCAATCGACCTGGGCGACTTTCTTGCCCGCGCGTTCGGCTGCCGCCGAAAGAGTGTCGGCTTGCAGGATTGGCGCGAACGCGCTGGTTCGGTTGGGGAAGGGCTCGCCGGTCCGGTGGAAGGTGTTGTTCGTGGATCCGTGCTCGCTGGGCCAGGTGCCTGTCAGCAGGGTGTACCAGCCGACTCCGGTGTTGGGGGGGAAGGCCTGGAGCAGGCCGTTGTCGCCGCGGACGCCATCGGCCATCAGCTGCGCATACGTGGGCATCAGCCCGAGCCCGGCGTAGCGTTCCATCAGGTCGGGGCGCATGCCATCGGATGTGTAGAAGAGGCCTCGCGAGCCGGCCGAATTGGGCTGTTGATGGATCTTGCCTGCGGCAACCGGGCCAGTCGAGCCGACCACCATCAACAAGAGAACGGCAACGAGAATGCCGACGCTGAGCCTGTTTCCCACTCGTCCTTCCCCCTAGTCCAACACCCGCCGCTCCCCGATCCTACTTGCTCCGGGTAATGCGGAGATTAGGAAATCCTAATCAGAAACCCGCCGCCGGACCTCGTGTGGAATAACCGGGAATACCTACCTCAACTGAGTTACTCAAAATCCGCCCAACGGTACGGCGACTCAGTAGGCCCTCGCAAGCAAAAGTAGACACAGGAAGAGCGACCCACTCGGGTGCGCACCGATTACGGGGGGAAGTCTAGGCACCATGGCGGAAATCATCTCGGAGACGTCGGCGACCGGCGAAGTAAAGGAGTCGGTGAAGTACGAAGCCGGCAACGAAGCTGATTTCGAACGGCTCTATCAGGCTTCATTCCGCAAGATCCTCGGCACCTTGACGGCGATGCTTGGCGACCGGGCGGCGGCGGAGGACTGCACGCAAGACGCATTCGAGCGGGCCTACAAGAAGTGGCCTACCTGGCAGCCGATCGCCCCGGCCGAAGCTTGGGTGCACAGGATCGCGATCAACGCCGCGGTCTCGCACCAGCGGAAGATGCGGCTTCGCGAGGTGGGTGAGGTGATCCGGCGTATCGGACGGCCTGGCCTCGCGCCCGACCCGCAGGTGTTGGCCGAGCACCAAGACCTGGCCTCGGCGCTGGCCAAGCTTCCGCCGAAGCAGGCCGCCGCGATTGTGCTCCGGCACTACCACGGGTACACGAACCGCGCGATCGCCCAGGCGCTGGGCATCCCGGAGCGGACAGTGGCGTCGCGCCTGGCGGTGGCCAAGGAGCGGTTGCGGGCGATGCTGAAGAACTCCTACGGTCCCGAGGCTGGGATGTACGACGAGTCTGGCCAGCCGGGCTTGGTGGCAGCCGCCGACTAACAGGCTGGAGTCGTTGTTCCCTCTCCCCATCGGGGAGAGGGCCATGGAATGGGGTTTTCCCTCTCCCGTCGGGGAGAAGGCCATGGAACGGGGTTTTCCGTCTCCCGTCGGGGAGAAGGTTAGGGAACGGGGTTTTCCCTCTCCCCATCGGGGAGAAGGCCATGGAACGGGGTTTTCCCTCTCCCCATCGGGGAGAAGGCTAGGGAACGGGGTTTTCCCTCTCCCCCTCGGGGAGAGGGCTAGGGTGAGGGGCTGAAGCTGGCTAAGCCCTCCGCTATTGACGCCAGATACATCCGCATGATATATCTAGCAGCGATATGGAGTTCGGCTCGACAACCTACGTCATCCTCGGGATCCTTGGTCTCGGGGAGCACTCTGGCTACGACATCAAACAGCTCGCGGATCTCTCCACCCGCCACTTCTGGGCGACCAGCTACGGACAGATTTATCCCGAGCTGAAGCGACTGACCGAGGCGGGCCTGATCAAGCCAAAGGACGCCTCCAGCGGCGCGCGCCAGCGAACCCTCTACACCCTCACCGCGAGGGGAAAGGAGACGCTTCGTGCATGGGTTTCCAACCCGACGATCCAGACGCTGGAGGTACGCGACGAGATGCTGCTCAAGCTCTTCTTCTCCGATGAGATGTCCAAGAAGGAGAGGGTCACTCATCTGGAGGCAATGGTTCGCCGCCACAAAGGGGTCGTGGCCGGGCTGCGAGAGCACGACGCCATGGCGAAGGCGCAGCCGGATCGCATGAAGTACGAGGTCCTGAACTTTGGCATCGCGTTCCACGAGTGGTGCGCGGATTGGTTCGGCAAGCTGGCAAAAGATTTGGAGACTGGAAAGGGGACTAAAAGGTGATGTTCGATCGATTGGCGCGTGTGATCAATAGGGTGCCGTGGGTGTTCGTCGGCGTGGCGATCGTGTTCGCGGCTCTCTCCGGCATTTTCGGCGGACCCGTGTCGAAATCGCTGCAGGCGGGCGGTTTCCAGGACCCTAGCTCGCAGTCGAGCCAGGCGCTCGACCGGCTGCAGCAGGCGACCGGCATGCGGGCCGACGGCGGCATCGTCGCGCTGGTCAAGACTCCGGACGGAACCAACTCCGCCACGGCGATTGCCGAGGTGACGAAGGTATCCGGCGTGATCGGCTCGGACCCGGACATCGCCAAGGTCTACAACTACTACGTCACGCACGACCCGTCGATGGTCGCGAAGGATGGCAGTAGCACGATCGTGGTCGGGTACTGGAACAAGATCAGCGACCAGGAGGCCGTCAACGGCGCCACTCGGCTCGCCGACCAGCTGAAGAGCGACCCCAACGTGAAGCTGGGCGGGTTCGCGGCGATCAACCATCAGCTGAACCAGATCATCACGGGCGACCTGGCTCACGCCGAGATGCTGGCGTTCCCGATCCTTTTTCTCTTGTCTCTATGGGTCTTCCGCGGCGTGATCGCGGCGCTGCTACCGCCGCTGGTGGGCGGCATCGTGATCCTGGGCTCGTTCCTGGTCCTGCGCGGGTTGACGGGGCTGCACCCGGTCTCGATCTTCGCACTCAACCTCGCGACCGGTATGGGCCTGGGCCTGGCGATCGACTATTCCCTCTTCATGGTGTCCCGCTTCCGCGAGGAGATGGCCAACGGCGCGACGCCGGACGTAGCAATTCGGACCACGATGCGTACCGCAGGCCGCACGGTGTTGTTCAGCTCGCTCACGATTGCCGCCGCGGCTGCATCGATGACCGTGTTCAAGATCAACTTTCTGTGGTCGATGGGCGCGGCTGGGGTCATCGTCGCGCTGATGGCATGCGCCGTCGCGCTAACCGTGCTGCCCGCAGTTATGCGCCTGCTAGGCCGTCGTGTGAATTGGCTCGCTCCACGCCGGTGGCAGCAAACGGTCGAGACGACGTCAGGGACCTCGGGCTTCTGGTACCGGTTCTCGCACTTTGTGATGCGGCGGCCGATCCCGCTCGCGGCGTTGGCCACGGTCGTTCTCCTCGTGCTGGGTCTGCCGTTCACTGGCATCAAGTTCAACTCCGTCGACCAGACAGCGCTGCCGCCTACTAGTGACGCCCGGGTCGTCAACGAAACGCTGAAGCGTGACTTCGGTTGGCCGAAGGGCGCAGTTCTGACCGTCGTTGTTGAAGCTCCATCATCTGCGGCCTCCCAGGTGCAGGCTTTCGCAAATGACCTGACCACGATGGCCGGCGTTACGCGGGTCACTCCTCCACAGCCGGTCAGCAGCGACACGTGGAAGTTCGACGTGCAAACTGAGCTAGGCAACTTCGACCCAGCTGCGCAGTCATTAGTGCGCGACGTCCGCTCGAAGCCAGCGCCTTTCAGCTTCTTGGTGAGCGGTCAAGCCGCCGCTTTCGTCGACCTGCAAACTTCGCTGCTGTCGCGATTGCCGGTGGCGATCACCATCGTCACGGTCGCCACGATCGTGTTGCTGTTCCTGATGACAGGATCGCTCCTGCTGCCGATCAAGGCGGTTGTGATGAACCTGCTGACGCTCAGCGCTGCGTTCGGCGTGCTGGTGCTGATCTTCCAGGACGGGCGGTTCCAGGATCTGCTCCAGTACACGAGCCAGGGAGCGCTGGAATCGACGCAGCCGGTGCTGCTGTTCGCGATCGTGTTCGGCCTTTCGACCGACTACGGCGTCTTCCTGCTCACGCGGATAAAGGAGTCGCACGACGCAGGGGTGCCGAACAAGGAGGCAGTTGCGTTGGGCCTACAGCGCACGGGCCGGATCATCACCGCGGCCGCCCTGCTGTTCTGCGTGGCGATCGGCGCGTTCGCAACGTCGCAGATCATCTTCATCAAGGAGCTGGGCATCGGCATCGCGGCGGGCGTGCTGGTGGACGCGACGATCGTCCGGGCGTTCCTTGTGCCGTCATTGATGGCCCTTCTAGGCAGCTGGAACTGGTGGGCACCGCGCCCACTGCGCTGGCTATACAGCCGAGCGGGCGTAAGTGAGGGAACAACGCCGACAGTGGCCTAACCTAAGGTGCCCGGCGAAGCCCGGCAGAGGAGTAACGGCTGTTAGTTGAATTTCACCTGACGCGCTTTGGCCTTCTCCGCGTCGACCTTCTTGTCGTGTCCCGCGGCTTCAGTTCGAGCTCGAATGCGCTCGTCGCGTTCGGTCTCAACCCGCTGCATCAGTTCATTGGCGTACTTGATCGAGTCTTCCGTGAAGCGTTTGCATTGTGCGACGAAGCCGGCCACGTCTATGCCGCGAAAGACAATCGTCCTTCCGGCGATATGCGAAAACGCGTCTCTCTTGGTTGCCGTAGTGCCACCTTGGTCGGCACTCCCCCAGTATTCGCGAAATGCTGCCGTCCAGTCCTCGGACGGCGAGTCGTTGAGCTTCACAACGACGTGCCTTAGTTCGTCGACGTCCAGGCCCTCCGCAACAATCGGGGTACTCATGATGCCGGGCATCCTACCTCATGGATTCGAGCTGAGCGCCCAGCGCAACGATTCATTCCCAAACGGCTCCAGGCGCGCAAGGAGCTGGGCGTCGGCATTACAGCGGGCGTGCTGGTCGACCGATCGTGATTGTGCGTGTTGTCCTGGCGGCGGTTGAGATTGAGAGGACCGGGGGATGGCCTCACTGTCGCTCCCATATCTGTTGCTTATGTTCGCCGTTCGTGGGGGTTTTTCCGCGCTGGTACATCTATCTATTCACTCTCTCGTGGGGAGGCTAACGCCATCTCCCGTCGCCCGCCGACTGCCGTCGCCGAGTCCGCACTCCAAACAGTCCGCATCGGCGCGAGGCTGATCGAAGCTGACTGACCTATCGAGCGGCCTGACGCGCACGTACTCGGTCGTAGCACTGCTCCGAGCCAAACCGGTGAATGCGAACAGAAAGTCATTCACGGCGTGTCCGACAGCGGCGCTATTCAGCGTGATGACGCTTGGCGCGGTAACCTCCGGCTCGTTCAAATAGTTCTGCGCCTCGCGCTCTGCTTTAGTCGCTGCCTCCTGCTGCAGCCGCTCCGCTGAAATCAACCCATTGCACCAGAGACAGCCGCTGTCAGGTGTCACCGGCCGGCTCACGCTGAACACATCCAGCACGTCGCCGGTTGACTCGCTTACACGAATTTTGGCGCCGACCTGAACGCCGGGAATCAAGTACTGGTGGACAATGGCGTTGAAGACCAAGCGAGCCTGCATGCTGTCCGCAGCGAGGAAAAGATAGTCACAGTCGACGAATTCACGGGCCACTTCCGCGTACGTGAAGTCCTGCGGGAGTGCATCAAACCGTATTCGGGGATTGGCGGTTCGAGCAACACGGCGCGCGATGAAGACCTTCTTCGCCGCCAGGCGGGCTCCTAGGCGTCGGACCCACTCCGGCCGGACTTCTTCGGTCAGCCAGGTTCTTGCGTCCCGTCGGGTTGAGCCCACTACCCGCGGCAGATTCGTGATGTCGATCCTGTCGGGGTCAGCCACCACAAGCCATCCCACGCCGAGATGGGCGAGCTGTTCCGAGATCAGCGATCCAACCCCGCCCGCTCCGATGATCCCGACCTTCGCCTTACTCAGCAGATCCTGGCCACGGTCCCCGAACAACCGGGCCTGACGGTCATACCTGGCGGCGCGGCCGGAGTGCGCTGCAGGGGGATGGGCATACAGACGCTCAGTTGTTGCCCCGACGATTCTCGTCTCGTCGAGCTCCAAGCGGTTGTGTCGCGCTATCCAGATGTCACCTGCTACGGCCCGACGTGCCACAACGAGTGCACCGACGGGCAATCCGCGACTGACGTCCAGGAGAGCTGGATAACCGCGCTCATGGGATGCCATGTCATCGGGGCTGAACCCAACGGAGCTGATCCCGCCGTGGTTGTGAATCGCGATGTATGCGAGTCCCCGATCCCGGCAGTACAGCACCTTCTCCCGGATGAAGTCGGCACGAAGCATTCGATACCCGCGCTTGCCCGGTATGTAGTCGAGACCATCCTTGGCGAGAAAAACCTCTCGCGCCAGCAGCCGCAAGCCGCGGCTTGACCTAGCGATGCCAGCAGCGATCACGGCCCCGTGCTCGTCGTCATCCCCAGGAAAGAGATGCGGCCAGAGCTTGTCCCGAACGCTCGCCGGGAGCACGAGCACGCAGTTCTCAGAACCCATCAGCGCGCTTTCAGCCATGCCAACACTTTCTGCAACTTCATCGCCGCCGTGTCTCGCCCTGGATTTAGGCGGTTCGATTTCCGTGAGATTTGAACCGCAGACCTTCCTTCGAATGTCTGCCCGACGGCGGTTGCCTCTCCAAGAGCCTGTCCATCCTTGCGGGCGAGGTCCCCTCTTACGAACACGGGATAGACATCGGCGTACGGATACTGGAACGTGATCCTGGCCCCTATCCAGGTCGCGTCCTGGGAATATGGCGGCCCGAGCTCAACATCATCGACGATCACATACGCACCGCCTTCGCCGTCTTCCCGAGCGATGAGCTGCTTGCCCGGGAAGCTGGCGCGAATCTGCTCGATTGCCTTTTCCACCTCAGCTTTCATCGCTTCGTCTCAGGAGTTGTCGTCGTTATCGATCGCGGTGAAGGTCGTTCCTTCATGCACCGTTACGGGATCGCCGTTATCGATTGTCTTGGTGTGTCCGCCACCGAGGTCCAGGTAAAGAATGAAATCCAGTTGGATCTCGACTCCCTGGGCGATCGCCGCCTCCTTCACCTTCAGGCCGGTCGACCGAGGACCCTCGATCCGAACGGGCCTCTCGTTGACCTTGATCTGGACGAGCTCCTGCTTGGCGGCGCCTTCAGTCTCTTCGGTTGACAGCATCTATTGGCTCCTTCCCGTCGGTTGCCCGAACGGTGTAGAATTGCGATGTAGCAATTATTGCACATGCGGCGTGTAATTGCACATATGCAATTCACGAAGGAGACGACTTGGAAGGAGCTGCTAACTTCGACGCGGAAGGGTTCTTCTCAGCGCTAGACGCCACCCGGCAGGAACGCAGCCTTACCTGGAAGCAAGTGTCCAACCAGGCCAAGGTAAGTGCATCGACATTGACGCGCATGGGTCAAGGAAGGCGTCCGGATGTGGACAGCCTGGCGGCGCTTGCTAACTGGAGCGCTCTCGACCCGGTCAAGTTCATCCGCGGTGGACGCCGTACCTCCGCCAAACCTGAAACCGTCGCGATGATCTCGACTTATTTGAGAAGCGATCCAAACCTCAATGAGGCCGGGGCCACGGCTCTCGAAGAAGTGATCAAAGCTACCTACATGAGGCTTACAAAGGATGTTCGAGCTAAGGCGCGGGTTCAAAAGCGAAGCGAATGAAATCGCTAGGGAGATTAGGGGCGAGCTTGGCCTAAAGCTTGCAGACCCCCTCGATCCCTTGCTCCTTGCTGCCCATCTTGAGATCCCCGTCATCCCTCTCACAGAACTTGCGGCAGATGCACCTTTTGGCACGCACCATTTCATGCAAGGTGACCGCGACGTCTTCTCGGCCGTGACCGTGTTCTGCGGCACGGAAAGGGTGATCGTCCATAACGACAGTCATAGCCCCGGCCGCCAATCCAGCAACATCGCCCACGAGTTGTCCCATGGGCTCCTGCTTCATCCACTTGTCCCAGCGCTCGGCCCAGGCGGGTGCCGCGATTGGGATCCGATGGTCGAACAGGAGGCTGAGTGGCTGGCCGGCGCTCTGCTCATCTCCGAAGAAGCTGCGCTCTCGATCGTCCGCCTGGGCCTGACGATCGACCAGGCCGCCGCTCGCTACGGTGTCAGCCGCGCGATGATCCAGTTCAGGCTGAACGTCACCGGTGCCCGAAAGCGGGTCGCAGTTGGGCGTTCCGCGATTTCGTCCGCTGCGCTGCGACACCGAGGACCGTGATCCCCCCGTCAGTACGGTCCGAGTGAACTACTTCACTAACTAGTTCACGCTTGACGGCCCAGAACGAATTTGATATCGTCGCGCCATGTCAAAAGAAGACTTAATGAACCTATCGGACGTTGCCCGCCTGGCAGGGGTCAATAAGAGCGCCGTCACGAACTGGCGGGACCGATACCAGGACTTCCCGAAGCCTGTACCAACGTCGGAGCGGGGGATCTTCTTCAAGCGGCAGGCTGTTCTCGACTGGCTTGCGGCGAACCGTCCGGATAGTTTCAAACTCGAACAATGGCTCTGGGAGGCCGCCTGCCAGATCCGCGGGCCTCTCGATGCACCCAAGTTCAAGGACTACATCCTTCCCCTTATCTTCCTCAAGCGTCTATCGGACGTCTTTGAGGATGAGGTCGCTAGGGTCGCGGAAGAACTGGGCGATCGCCGTACTGCCCAGAAGTACGTAGACATGGATCACGGCCTGGTCCGCTTCTACATCCCCATCCAAGGTCGGTGGTCATTCATTAGCGATCCAACAGCGTGGCGGGGCATTGAAAAGGCTCCACGAAACCTTGGTGAAGCACTAACCGACGCGGTGCGCGCCGTGTCGCGACAGAATCCGCGACTGCAAGGTGTTGTCGACGCGGTCGACTTCAATGCCACCGCTGCCGGCCAGCCGATTGTTGACGGTGACCGCCTTTCCGCCCTCGTGAAAACTCTTGGCCAGCATCGGTTGGGATTGCGCGACGTGCAACCTGATCTGCTGGGTCAGGCGTATGAATACCTGCTTCGGAAGTTTGCCGAGGGGCAAGGCCAGAGCGCCGGAGAATTCTTCACGCCGCCGGAGGTGGCGCGACTGATGGCGCGCATTCTTGATCCGCAGCCTGGTATGTCGGTCTACGACCCGGCTTGTGGATCGGCGGGCCTTCTTATCAAGGTTTACACCCAGCTACTGGAGACGCGGGGCAATCCGATCAACTACCACCCCGAGCTCCCAAAGGATGTGGCACCCCTCAAACTCTATGGCCAAGAGATCAACTCGTCGACTTTCGCCATGTCGGTGATGAATGCGTTTCTGCATGACATGGACGCCAGCATCGAGTTGGGCGACACCATCCGCAAACCGGCGTTCGTTGAGGGACGCCGGCTTCAACGGTTCGACATCGTCGTCGCCAATCCGATGTGGAACCAGGACTTTCCGGAAGAGATGTATCGCGGGGATAACTGGGAGCGTTTCGGACGCGGTATCCCGCCTGCCTCATCGGCGGACTGGGGCTGGGTCCAACACATGGTCGCATCGCTTAAGTCGAAAGGCCGAATGGCCGTCGTGCTCGATACCGGGGCCGTGGCTCGGGGAAGTGGCAATCAGGGCGCGAATCGGGAGCGCGATATCCGGAAGGCCTTTGTCGATGACGACGTGATCGAGGCGGTAATCCTGCTGCCAGAGAACCTCTTCTATAACACCAGCGCACCCGGGATCGTAATGATGTTCAACCCGGCCAAGCGCCATGCGGGACAGATCATTTTGATCAACGCTTCCCAATTGTTCGTCAAGGGTCGTCCGAAGAACGAGCTGCGCGACGACCACATCGCCGAAGTCGCGGACCTTTTTGAGAAATGGGAAACGGTGGTGCGGCGGAGCGCTGTTGTTACGACGGAAGAAGTAATGAAGAACGATTACAACCTCTCGCCGAGCCGCTACGTCAACAGCGGTGTGTCAAAGGACGTACTCCCGTTGGAGGAGGCTGTGGGTCTGCTGCGTAGCGCGGAAGCTGAGCGTGCGAAGGCTGACGAGCAACTTTGGAAAGTCCTGGCGAAGCTGGGCGTAGGATGACTGTGCTTGGCTTGCGGCCGCGGATCACTGCCCATCCTGCAGTTGCCCTGGGCAGCATCGTTATCGATGCCTTTAGTGGTGGTACCCCTTCGACTCGTCAACCGGAATACTGGAATGGGTCTATCCCGTGGACCACATCAGCGCAACTTAATACTGATTTGCGTCTGACTTCATCTGCCCGTTCTATATCGGAGGCCGGGCTCCGTAATAGCTCTGCAAAGATGGCGCCCGCTGGAAGCGTTTTGGTGGGTACCCGCGTAGGGGTCGGTAAGACTGCGGTGCTTGAATTGGCAATGGCCATTTCCCAGGATCTGACCGCTCTCATACTTCGCTCGGAAATCGCAGATGCAGAGTTTGTTGCTTATGCGCTTCGGTCGGCGTCAGTCCAGCAAAGGTTCGAGTCGAACAAACGGGGAGCAACAATTAAGGGAGTTCCGCGGGAGGATCTACTTCGCCTGTCGATCCCGTTGCCGCCGCTGGACGAACAGAAGCGCGTTGCTCGGATTCTATCGACAATCCAACTGGCCAAGGATGCCTGTATCAAGAGTCTAGGTCACGCGGAGGCGTTGCGAGATGCAATGACCTCCAGGTTGTTCAACAGCAGTTGGCCGATGCGTCCGATAGGTTCGATAGCGAAGGTCGGGAATGGCTCAACGCCGAAGCGCGACGATCAGAGGTATTGGAGGGGAGGAGTGATTCCGTGGCTGACGAGCGCGAAGATCCATGAAGGTCGCATCGAGTTCGCCGATGAATTCGTGACCGACATTGCTATTCGCGAATGTCACTTACCACTCGTCCCGGCGGGAAACGTTCTTATTGCGATCACTGGCCAGGGAAAGACACTTGGCAACTCAGCGTTACTGGCTATCGACTCGTGCGTAAGTCAGCACCTCGCATACATCAAGCTGACTTCTTCAGACATCTTGCCGGAGTTTCTTCACTACTACCTATCGACCCGCTATGAGAACCTCCGGTCGGTCGCTCTTGGTGGTGGAAGCACAAAAGGGGCTCTTACGTGCGGCTTTTTGTCGGGCTATCCCGTGCCTGTCCCCCCCATAGAGGATCAGCAGGCAGTAGTTGATGCCCTGGACAGGGTGGATTTGAAAATATCCGCCGAGAGATCTACGGAGCGTGCTCTAGAGGGCGTTTTCACGGCTGCGCTGCATTCGCTGATGGGATCAGGGTCGTGACGATCGGGGGTGAACGAAGCTCCGTTCAAAATCCGTTCATCAGATACGCGGTCGATGTCGGCTGGACCTATTTAAGTCGCGAGGAAGCAGAGCGCCAACGCGGAGGTGAGTCCGGACTCATCTTCACCGACGTTCTTGTCGACCAGCTCCAAGCTTTGAATCCCGGCATTGTGAACCGCGACCGTGGAGAAGAGCTTGCACGCCGTGTCGTCCGCACTTTGCCCACCATTCAAGGCAACCTGGATGTTTGGGAGCACCTGCGTGGATTGAAGACCATCTTCATCGACGAGGAGAGCCGCGAGCGTTCGGTTCGCTTTCTGGACGTGGATAACCCGACCATGAACAACGTGCTGCAGATCACCGATGAATGGAGCTACCGGCCGAGTGCAGATGCTGAGGCCGTTCGTTTCGACGTTGTCCTGCTCATCAATGGGATCCCGATTCTCATGTTGGAGACGAAGTCCGCGCGCGAAAAGGAAGGCCTAGCCAAAGCCATTGGCGACATCCGCGCCTACCATGGCGCTGCACCTGAGCAAGTGGCATTGATGCAACTGTTCGGCGCAACACACATTCATGGGTTCAAGTACGGCGCGACATGGAACACCGACGGGAAGAACCTCTATGACTGGCGCGCCGAGGTCGCCGGCAATTTCGAAGAGCTGGCAAAGGCTTTCGTTGACCCAGCCCGCTTGTTGCGAATCGTTTCTGACTTCATCGTGTTCCCGCTCGTCGACGGCGAGCTAAGCAAGTTTGTCCTGCGGCCACATCAAATGCGCGCAGCGGACATGGTCGTAGAGCGAAACAAGGACGCGGCGAAAACGCGAGGGCTCATCTGGCACACGCAGGGATCCGGCAAGACTTATACGATGCTGACGGCTGCGAAACTGGTCCTCTCTGATCCCGCACTGCATCACCCCACAGTCATGGTGATCGTCGACCGCACCGAGTTGGAGAGCCATTGGGAGACAAACATGGAGTCGCTCGGGTTCGGCGATTTCCGTGTTGTGAACACCAAGGATGAACTTCACAAGGTGTTGGCGTCAGTCTGGCACGGTCTGATCCTGTCGATGATCCACAAGTTCGATGACTTGCCCGCCAACATGCGCACCGAGTCGAGTTTCTATGTTCTGGTCGATGAGGCGCACCGCAGCCTTGAAGGATCACTTGGGACGTATTTGATGGCAGCACTCCCAAACGCCACCTTCATTGGATTTACGGGCACGCCAATCGACAACACAGCTCACGGGAAGGGAACGTTCAAGACCTTTGGTCGGGACGATCCGTCCGGCTTTACCGACAAGTACTCAATGAAGGAATCGATCAGAGACGGGACAACCGTTCCGCTGAACTATGCATTGGCTCCCAACGAGATGCTTGTCGATCGCGCGACCCTCGAAACCGAGTTCTTGAAAGTCGCCGAGCTCGAAGGAGTCTCTGACATCGACACGTTGAACAAGGTGCTGGAGCGAGCAGTGACCTTGCGCAACATGATGAAGAACGAGAGTCGGGTTGACCGCATCGCCAAGCACGTCGCCGAGCATTACAAGTCCAATGTCGAGCCGATGGGATACAAGGCATTTCTCGTCGCGGTAGACCAGGAGGCATGCGGGCTTTACAAGGACGCGCTCGACAAGTACCTGCCAGCCGAGTATTCCGATGTGATCATCAGTGCCTCAGGAGAAAAGGGCCAGCATGCCCTCAAGCGTTTTGACTACGACGAGAACAAGGAGCTTGCTATTCGCAAGGCCTTTCGAAAGGTTGATGGCCTTCCCAAGATCCTCATCGTGACGGCCAAGCTGTTGACTGGTTTCGACGCACCGGTGTTGTACGCGATGTATCTGGACAAACCGATGCGCGACCATGTGTTGCTCCAGGCGATCGCCCGCGTCAACCGACCATATGAGGACAGCGATGGGCGCGCGAAGAAGGCCGGCTTTGTTCTGGACTTCGTCGGGATCTTGGAGAAGCTGGAGGATGCGCTCGCGTTCGACTCGCAAGATGTGTCTGGAATTCTCACTGGGCTCGCCGACCTCCAGAAGCACTTTGCCGAGTTGATCGCGGTCGGGCGGGAGGAGTACCTGGTCATCGGCAAAGGGTTGCACGGCGACAAGCAAGTCGAAGCGGTAGTTGAGTACTTCCGCGATGAAGAGAGGCGGGACGAGCTGCAGGAATTCATTTCGGAGATTGAGAATCTGTTCGAAATCTTGTCGCCGGATGCCTTTCTCCGTCCCTATCTCGATGACTACCAGCGACTGATGGACATGGCGGCAACCGTGCGTGCCGCCTTCTACCAAGGCCTAGATGTCGATAAGTCATTTCTGCGCAAGACAGCCGACTTGGTGAAGGAACACACTCTGAGTTCACCGATTGCTGGCACGGGAAAGGTTCACGAACTTACGAACCAGGCCATCAATGAAATAGTGAGCGGGGAGACTCCCGACGCCGTCAAGGTCATCAACTTGCTAAAGAGCCTGCACGACGCGGTGGAGAAGGATCACGTCCTTAGTCCTTACCTGATCTCGATCGGCGAGCGTGCCGAGACCATCGCCGAAGGGTTCCGCAACCGGCAGATGACGACTGAGGAGACCCTGAGCGCGGTCGAGGCTCTGGCGCGAGAAGCCCTGCAGGCAGGAGAGGCTCAAAAGGGCAGCGGCCTGAGCCAGGAGGCCTTCGCCGTCCAGTGGTTCTTGCGCGGAAAGGGAGTCAACGACGAGACGGCCGAGATCATTGCCAAGGCCGCCGGAACAGCGTTTGAGCATGACCCGCTTTGGCGCGTTCGTTCAGACCAGGAGAGGGAGATCCGGACAAAGCTATATGCAGCGCTGATCCGCGCCGGAGTCGAGGGGGACACCTTTGTCGATGACATTCTTCAATCACTTCGCCGCGTCAACCGATAAGGGCGGCGACTCATATCTGTTGGCCTCTTAACAGGTGTGGTTGATTTCGCGACGGTTATCGGCGACCCTTCGCCCATGCGGTGTAGATCCGGTGTCGAAGTTCCCGATGCTGTTCGCCTCGGCGGCGGCGTACCACGCCTGTTGCTGAACTGATGGACGGGATCAGGCATTGAGACCCAGCGGCCGCCGGCATGAGGTCGTCGCCGAAAGCCCAGTGGCCACCCCTATGCATAGCGATGCTTTCAAAGCTGAAGTGTCGACCTGGGCGATCGCGCTCGGCGTCACGCCTAGAGAGATTTGCCTTGCTCCTATGCGCAGGAAGTGGGGAAGTTGTTCGACACGTGGTCGCGTGACGTTCTCGCTCGACCTGCTCTTGCAACCCGATCGGGTCCGACGCGAAGCGATCGTCCATGAGCTAATCCATTTACGTGTGCCGAACCATGGGCCATTGTTCCGTGCCTTGCTGGCGGCAACGCTACGAAGCATGAGTTCAGCCCAAGAGGGCTGACTCGTGCTCGCAAGTGCAACGAGCTACGCAGCCACCACCGCAAGACGTGGCCGCATTAGCGGGTAAGTCAGAGACGTCCCAACAGGTGTTCCCTTACGATAAGCGTCGGTTAGCGACAGCTGCGGAAGATTGCTCCGAAACGCCTAGGCAGGTGAAGCTCCTGGATAGTGACTGGATCGGTTCACCCTGAGCTGGACCACGCCGATCTCGCGCGGCCAACTACACAATACTTGTCCAGGTACCTCCCGTGCGACCGCAAGGTGCAGCCCGGCCACTTTTTGACGCGCGAGTTATCATCTACGCCCTTGTCGCTCGAACACAAAGCCCACACCTCGCCATTTCCTGGTTTTGCGGAGCTGTTGCTGCCGCTGCTGCAAGCGGTGGCGGATGGTAAGGCGCATTCGATTGACGAGGTGGCACCAGCGGTTGCTAAGCAGCTGCAGCTAACCGCCGATAAGATCGCGATGCCAGGCCCTAGCCCGAGACACACGATGCTCGAATATCGGCTGAGATGGGCAAGAACGATGGCCCACAAAGCCGAGCTCGTGACGTTGCCAGGGGAACTTCTATTGCAAATCACCCCGGAAGGTAAAGCGGTCCTTGCCGGTCAGCCAAAAGAACTGAACGAAGGCATGCTCGCCAGTATGTCTCCCGCATTCGCCCAATGGTTGATCGACATGGGCGACATGAACCTGGCGCCAACGCTGCGTGGCGAACAGCAAGCTATCTGGGTAATCCGCGCAGGCGAAGGGGGATCTCAAGCTGCCTCTTTTCTGAAAGACGGCATTGTGTCGATGGGTTTCGGGGAGCGCCATGACCTAACCGGTCGCGATAGGGACACCATCTTCTCCGAGCTTAAAAAATCAAATCCTGACCTGACTCGACGTGCGTTGGCGCAGAACGCAAACGCGTTGTTCAGGTTTTCGAACGTGCTTCAGGCAGGCGACGTCGTCCTTACGCCAGAGCCCGGAAGCAAGAGCTTCTTGCTCGGAGAGATCATCGGTCCCTACAAATACACCGAGGTGCCCGTTGTCGCCGACCACACGGCGACGCGCCCGGTCAGATGGTTCGCCCGAATTCCTCGAGACGACCTGTCCCATGGGGCTCGCAACACGCTGGGCTCGATCATGACGTTCTTTCAGCCGGGTTATCAGCAGGAGCTTCGTGGGCTTGCCGCCAAGCACTGGGACGATCAAACGCCTTTACCGCTGAGTCCTGCAACCGTCAAAACAGTGTCGAAGAGCGTTGTGGAGCGAGTAAGCATCCCTGCGGACGCCGCGCCGCCGGCACCCTACGCGGGCGAAAGCTTCGCAACTGACAAGAGCGCGCTGCTATATCTGCTCGGACAAATTGAGAACCGCCAGCTCGCGCTGCCGGATTTCCAGCGCACCTTCGTATGGGAAGCGTCGGCAACTCGCGAGTTGATCGTCTCGATCATGCAAGCATTCCCGGCCGGCGCTCTGCTCTTCTTGCGTAATGACACTCGGAGTCTCGTGCCACGTTCCATCGAGGGGGCACCGGACCTTGCGGCCGATGCCACGCCACCATTTCTAATCCTCGACGGCCAACAGCGTCTGTCGTCCTTGTACCACGCTTTCTATGGCGCAGGACGACACTCGTTCTTCCTTGATATCGGGGCGTTGATGCGAAATGCCGCGATCAACGAAGCGGTTAAGGTGCTCCCGCCGCGAATGGTGGAGCCATTGAAGAGCATCGGGGCTCAGGCGGAGATGTTGATGATGCCGTTGGCAAGGGTCCGCGACGCATCGGATTGGATCGACGAGGTGTTAGATGCCCGTGAGCAAGTGAATGAGGACAAGAAGCGGCTACGGACCCTCCTACGTGGCGTTGATAAGGCTTATGTCGAGCCGATTCGGCAATATCAGTTTCCAGTTACAACATTGCCCGCGAGCACACCACTCGACGCCGTCTGCACAATCTTCGAAACTCTGAACAGAACTGGCGTCCCACTAACGATATTTGAACTCATATGTGCCCGCGCTTTTGCAGATGGGGAGAGTCTGCTTCGCAAATGGCGCGAAGCTTGCGCAGCATTCCCCATTTTTGTCGACTTCAGCATCGACCCGTACTACATCCTTCAAGCGATTGCACTCAGACGTGGCCCATCATGCAACCGGCCTGCTGTTCTTGCCCTACCTGCAGCCGCAATCAGCGCCGAGTGGGATGCGGCGACGGCCGACGTTGCAGCGGTCTTACGGATGTTGCGTGACGACTGTGGCGTGATGGTGTCGAAGTGGCTCCCGTACAGGCCAATGCTCATTCCTCTCGCTACAGCCTGGCGTTCGGTGGAAACGGCGTCAGGTCCAGCGGTAGCGCGACTCCGGGCGCGGTGTCAACGATGGTTCTGGTGCAGCGTCTTCACAGGTGAGTACGAAAGCTCTTCAATCTCCCTCGCTGAACATGATGCTCCCGCTCTCAAGGAATGGCTCGATGGGGGAGATGAGCCTGAGGTGGTCAGGGACTTCGAATTCGCACCTCAACGTTGGCGGTCCATCACGCCCCGGCAAGAGGGAGCATACAAGGCAACAATCGCGCTGCTGCTTCGAGCCGGCCCGCGCGACTTCCATACTGGAGTGCGGTTGAGTCCAGAGGTGATCAAGGAAAACGGCGTAGACGATCACCACGTCTTTCCACGCGGGTACTTTCACGATGAGAAACTTGAATATCCCGTTGACACTGTTCTCAACCACACGCTGCTGGACCGGGTGACAAACATCCGGATCGGGAAGCGTGCACCGTCTAAATACCTTGGTGACATAAAGGCGGAGCTCGGCGACCGACTTGATCTGGTGCTGGAGAGCCATGGCCTGCCGATCGGCCAAGACAGCCCCCTGTGGCGGGATGACTTTGTCGAAATGTGTGACTTTCGCCTGGAGCTGCTCACCGAGCTGTTGACTGACGTTACCGCGTAAGGTGGGGCCGAATCGCGCTCGGTAACACATGCAGCCTGTCCTTGTGATAGTGCTGAGATGCCTACCCTCGTGCGGTTAAGGTCGCGTTGACGATAACTTGATTCCGCTGCTGGCGGACGCGGTCGCTGCACCCTAAATGCCTGACACGGTGGATATCACCGCAGATATTTACGGCGTCACAAAGTCTGGGAAGTTCGAAGCGTTTCAGCCGGTCGGTAGACCTAGATCACGATTTCGTGGTCGAGCGCCTGCGTTAAGTATGCGTACCAGCCGAGCTCGACTGAGGCTGTCGGGACAACCTTATTGATCCGGCCGTTCTGGTTTGCTACGACGCGCCAGGACCTGTTCGGATTGGCGGCGAGTGCGACGACAACGCTGCGTACCGCCTCGCGAGTTGTGTCGGCAGCGATCTTCACCCGGCGTGTTCCGACTTCTACCGTCACCCAGTAGCGGCCGTGGAAAAGGCTGGTGTCTCCAATGGTTGGGGCGTCTGATGAGTTGAGCCACTCACGCAACGCGTCGAGCAGCTCCACCTTGCTTCGGATGCGCATGCCCCTGGGCATCCACCCACCCGTGCCTTGACTGTAAGCCTTGATCAACATGGGCTCTCGGTAGCCTACGCCGCGGAGCGCCCCGCCGAGGTGACGGGTGCAGCTCCGCGTGGCTTAGTCAGTCAGATGCAGGTGACGGTCACCCCGTCGCCAGGATGTCGTTGATCTTCGCTGCCGCCCGGTCGAGGCCCGTCTTCGGATCCGCCCGTCCCGCCGCGATGTTGTTCAGCTCGGTGGTCAGCGCGTCCCGCTGCTCGTTGCTCGACGGCGTCACTGGGAGGGCGAACAGGTAGCCCTTGCTCAGCATCGTCGGCGCCACGGCCTGGGTCGGATTGTCCTTGTAGAAACTGTTCTGCAGCGCCGTGTACGCCGACTGGCGGACCGGCATGTAAGACGTCGTCTGCGCCCACTTGGTCGTGACGGCCTCGCTGGTCAGGTACTTCATGAAAAGAAAGGCTCCGTGCTGGACGTCTTTCGCTGACTTGTTGAAGACGCACAGGTTGGCGCCGTACATCTCGTCCTTGACGCCCTTGTCGCCCGCAGGGAACGTCGCCTCGGTGAACTTGAACTTGTTGCCGATCGGCTTGACGAGGAACTGGTAGCTCACCTGGCTCGCCATGTACATGCCCGACTTCTGGTTCTGGAAAGTGACCTGGTCCCCGAAGGCGGCGGCGGGCAGCGGCCTGGCCGCGCCCGACTTGATGGCGTCAGCCCACATCGTCATGGCCTTGATGCCGGCCGCGCTGTTGACCGCTGACTTTGTCGGCTTCAGGGGGTCGTCGTACAGCTGGCCGCCGTATTCGTACAGCATGCTGAAGAACGTGTCGATCGAAGGTCCTTCGACGCCGGTCACTCCCTTGCTCGAGTCGGCGAGCTTGGCGGCGGTGGCGAAGAACTCCTCCCAGGTCGCGGGCGGGTTGGCGATCCCCTTGGCCGCGAACATGTCCTGGTTGTAGTAGAGGACGATGGTCGACTTGTTGAAGGGGAACTGGTAGTAGGCCCCTTTGATCTTGGCCGCGTTGAGCATCACGGGAAAGATGTCTTGCAGGTCGGCCTTGCTGAGTCCGTCGGCGGCATTGATGTACGGAGTCAGGTCGGCCAGCGCCTTGGAGCTGTAGTACTTGGCGGCATCGGTCTCGATGCACTGGGTGAGGTCGGGCGGCTGGTTGGCGGCGAGCCCAGTCAGGATCGCTTTGCCGAGGTCGGTGTAGCTGCCTTTCGACACCAGGGTGACGTGGACGTTGCTCTGGCTCGAGTTGAATTGGTCGGTCACGGTTTTGAGGCCTGTCTCGAGCGTGCCGCTCAGGGCGTGCCAGAAGGCGACCTCAACCTTCGCGGTGAGGGCGCCCAGCTGTGCCGGAGGGGCTGTTGTGCTGCCGCCGCAGGCGACGATCAGGACCGTGGCCAGCAGGCCGAGCAACCTTCTTCCTTTCATCCGACTCTTCCCCTTCAAACCGAGCCTAGCCGCGAATCCCGCTCGCGGCGATGCCGCCCACGATCTGCCTCTGCGCCAACAGAAAGATAACGAGAATCGGCAGGGTGACGATGAAGCTGCCCGCCGCGTGCAGAACCGGGTTGGTGGCGTCCGCGTAGCTGAATGCCTGGAGGCCCACCTGCACTGGCCGGTAATTGTCGCTGGTGGTGACGATCAGCGGCCATAGAAATGAGTTCCAGGCGCCGACAAAGTGAAATAGAGCGATCGTCACGAGCGGCGGCCGGGCGAGGGGGGTGGCGATCGCCCACAAGAATCGGAGATGGCCGGCGCCGTCGAGCTGGGCGGCGTCCCACAGATCGTGCGGCAGTCCCATAAAGAACTGGCGCATCAGGAAGATCCCGAAGACCGAAGCTCCAAAGGGAACGATCTGGGCCTGGTAGCTGTCGATCCAGCCGAGTTTGGCCAGGATGATGAAGTTGGGGACCAGCGTGACCTCGGTCGGCACCATGTAGATCGCCAGCACGAGGCCGAAGATGAACTTCTTGCCTGGGAAGGGCATGGAGGCGAACGCGTAGCCGCCGAGGGTCGACGTGATGAGCACCAGTGCCGTGGAACCGACCGCGACGATGATCGTGTTGATGAAGTAGCGCACCCACGGGATGTGGAGGGTTGCGCCCGTCGCCGGATCCGGCAGCAATCCGACCGCCGAGAGGTAGTTGTCCCAGTGCCACAAGGGATAAAGGATGGGCGGGAAGACGAACACCGACTGCAGGGTCCCCAGCGAGATCACCAGCATCCAGTAGAAGGGGAAGGCGAAGAGCGCGGCGAAGGGGACGAGCACCAGGTAGCGGGGCAGAAGGTCGAGCGTGCGCCTCATCGGTAGAACACCCGCCGCGAGAACAGGCCGACCTGGAGGGCGGTGATCGCCAGGATGATCAGGAACAGGACGACCGAGATCGCCCCGGCGTATCCGGCGTGGAAGAAGGCGAAGGCCTGTACATAAAGGTAATAGCCGATAGTCTCCGCGGCCTTGTCTGGGCCGCCCCCGCCTGCGGTGGCGCCGCCCACCCCGCCCGCGAAGACCAGGATCGGCTGGACCACCTTGAACGAGGCCACCACGTTGATGAGAAGCACGAAATACGTGGTCGGGCTGAGGAGCGGCCAGGTCACCTGCCAGAAGCGGGTCCACGCCCCAGCGCCGTCGACCCGCGCCGCTTCGTCGAGCTCGGGTGGGAGGTTGGACAGTCCGGCCAGGAAGATCACCGTGTTGTAGCCGGTGTGCTGCCAGACGCTGTAAATGATGATCGCCGGCATGATCGCCTGAGGTGAGCCGAGCCAGTTGATCTTGGGAAGGCCGAAAACGTTGAGAGCCGCATTGAGGACGCCAACGTCGGGGTGGTAGATGAAGCCGAAGATCAGTGCGGTGGAGACGATCGGCATCACGTAGGGCGTGAAGATGACCGTCCGCAGGAAATCGCGAAAGGGCATCTTCTGGTTGAGCAGCATGGCCAGGAAGAGGCCGAGCGCCATGCTGATCGGGACAGTCGCGGCGACGAAATAGACCGTCTGCCAGACCGACTTCCGAAAGATATCGTCGCGGAGTAGCAGGCGCTCGAAGTTGGCGGTGCCGATGAAGTCGCTGGTGCCGCTGATCAGGTCCCAGCGCTGGAAGGCGAGCCAGAAGATCCACAGCGCGGGGATGAGCACGAAGATGATCAGGAGCGCCATCGCGGGCGAGATCAGCAGGTAGCCGGTGACGACGTCGGAGCGGCGAGCTGGTCGGGGAAGTTCAGCCGCCCGCTGCGTTGCCACCGCGGCCTATGATCGTCGGTTCGCCATGACCGCCACAAGCACGCTGCTGACATTCCTCCACACGGGCAACCCGACGGGGCTCAAGTTCGTGATCGAGCACGGCGATGCGCGCTGCCTCTTCGACTTCGGGCAGGAGCACTCGCCGGGCCGGGCACTTTTCACCTTTGGGCTTACGCCGCGTCTTGGCCGCGAGGTTGCCGATCTGATCGCGGCGGGCGCCGCGCCGCCGCTGAAGGGGGTCTATGCCGGCGATGCCTGGGACGGCCGGACCCATGTCTTCATCACCCACATGCACCTGGACCACACCTCACTCATTCCTCTCCTTGGACCCGATGTCCCGCTCTACTATCCGGCTGGCATGGAGCCTGTCCGTGTGGGGGCCGACAGCTCCGGCTACCTGGCCTGGCGTCGCCCGCCGGGAACCATGGTCGCGGACGGCGAAACCGTCGTAGTCGGGCCGATCCGAGTCCGCTTCGTGGCCGTCGACCACGACGTGCCTGGTTCCACGGGTTTCCTCATTGAGACCCCCGAGGCGACCATCGCCTTCACCGGGGACCATCGCTGGCACGGCCTTCACCCGGAAATCACCGATGCCTTCGCGACAACGGTCCGGGGCGCCGACCTGCTGATCCAGGAGAGTGTTTCGTTGGGCCACGTCCCGGTTGACGGCGCCCCGCCGGTGCTGAGTGAGGCGGAGACGATCGCCCAGCTGGGGCTGGCGGTGGCCGAGGCGCCGGGCCTGGTCATCGTCAACTGCTACGGCATGAACCGGGAGCGGGTGGCGGGCCTTGCCGCCGGCTGCGCGGCCGCGGGCCGCCGTCTTCTGATGGAACCGCAGATGGCGGCGATGGCCGGCTGGCCGGACATCCTCGGCTCGATCGATGCGGTTCGCGACGACCCGCGAGGCCATTGTTTGCAGCTGGGATTTCAATCGCTTCCGTTGCTGATCGACCTGCAGCCGCCGGCCGGCTCACTATGGATTCAGTCCGGGGGCGCGCCGATGGGAACCTACGACCCTGCTCTGCCGGTGCTCGAAGCCTGGATCGCACGCTTCGGTCTCGAGCTCCGGGTGACCACGAACTCCGGGCATTCCAGTCCAGCTGACATCGCCCGCATGGTGGCAAGCGTTGGCCCAAAGGTTGTGCTTCCGGTCCACAGCTCGGCACCCGAGAAACTGGTGGTGCCAGGCGTTCCGAGCTTTCTCCCCCAGGCGGGGGTCACCTACCGGGTCGCCGACCTTCTTGCCTGCTAAGGCGCTTGCGTGGGGCCGGGCCCGATTAACGCTTCGTATTCAGGATTTGGAGCTACGGATTCGTAATCTCTGTGTCAATCCTTGGGGCTGGACAGCACTCGGATTTGAGGTCAAGATGGCGGCGTAAATGCCCGAGCGACGCTCCCCCTCGGACCAAATCGACCGGCTCCCGGAGTGGCAGGAATGCCGCGCGACGGTGGGCCGCTTCGATGGCTACCTGGAGGACACCCGCAAGTACGGGTTCAGCCTTGTCACCTTGCTGCTGGCGGCCAACGCAGTCGTCGTGCCCCCTGCCGTGCGACCGGCTGCCGCGATCATGGTGCTGGCCCTCTTGCTGGCCCTGTTCATGATCGACAACTTCTACTGGGTCATGCTCAAGAAGGCGGTCAAGAGGGCCATGGCCCTGGAAGGTTCGGGCCAGATCTCGTCACTGCTCAAGGATCAGGCCGAAGCCTCGCATGCGACAGTTCTTGTCCTTGCCTTCTACGGATTGTTCGTCTTGATTGCAGGGGTCGTGCCCATATTCAGCATCCTTGCAAGTGATTCGCCGAGACTGTCATGGGTCCTGCTAATCGTCCTGGCGGTCCTCATCGTTGCCGCCGCGATGACTGCGGTCTACGTACTCGTCGAGCCCAAGTCCGCTGTCTCCGTGACGGTTCGCAAGACCTTGGGCATGAAAGAGCCATAAGCCAGTCCTATGCGTGGCATCGGAACAATTGATTGGCTCTATCGCCAGAACACCCCTAGTCTGGCGTTGCTTATACAGATGGATACCAAGGCAGTCCTTTACGGCTCCGACGAATCGAAGGATTCGACCGCTATGGTCGAGCTCCTGAACGACCTCGGCATCCAGTTCGAGTACCGCCTGGTCAACCGCGACCCGGCCGCGATGCGCGAATGGGAGCAGCTGGACGGCGAGAGCGTTCCCCTCCTGCGGATGGGACACCACTCGATAGTCCGCGGCTTCGACCGGATCAAGGTCCAGCAGATGTTCGGCTGGGTGGGCTGCTAGCGCTTCTTACTGCCAGGTAGGGAAGGTTCATGGTCGGATCGATCGAGACGATGAACTTCCGCATGTACTCGACCTTGTTTTTCAGGATCGAATCGGATGCCATCCAGCCAAGCATCTCCGTGTAATCCTCTTTCACGAACATGGAGGCATACGTCTCCGCCTGGTCCTCCTGCTCGCTGAACATGGCGTAGGCCGTGACGAAGCCAAGCTGCGGGTGGAAGGGATCGACGCGCGGACGGAGCCAGGCCTCCTTGCTGTAGCTGAAGGCGGGATCGTTGAGCGCCACCCAGTCGGAGTCGTGAAGCCCATACACGGAAAAGGCCATGAGGTGCCAGAACTCGTGATGAAGCCCGTGCTTGTAGATCCGAATGCCCCAGGGGTTGGTGCATTCGACGCTGTGGTAAAGGGTGAGCGACTTGAAGTCCGTCACCGCGTGAGCCGTGCAGGTCCCCGGCACGACGGGGGTCTTGAGGTTCTTGACCAACGCGATCCTTCCGATATGTGAGCTGTCGACCCACCGGGCCGAGTACTTGGAGTATTCGCAGATGAGGAGTTTTCCGTATGGGATCAGGATGGGAAGGTCGTCATCAGTCAGGTTGTCCCAAGCAAAAGTTTCGATGCCGATGAACGGCAGCACAACCACCTTGATCTTGTACTGGTCCAGGAAGGTCTGGATCGCGCGCTCCGCCGACCATGCGGTCTTCGCACCGGCGAGCGCCTCCATCGATTGATCCGTGCTGATGCCGGGGCTCGCGCCCGGGCACGAAGCGTTGGCCGCGGGGCCGGCTGCCATGACTGGCGTGGAAACGGCGAGACTGGGCGGAGTCGACGGGCCCGGCGCGGAGGAAGTGCTGGGCGACGGCGAGCATGACGCGGTGACCAGGCCCAGCGCGGCGAGCGCCACGGCCCGCCTGAATTCCATGACTTGAGCGGCAGCCTATACCTTCCGGCCTTTTTTGTAATGAATCCGTAAAGCTCGCGCGTCCTTCTTATATGCGGCCGCTCGCTCGGGGACTAGCTAGCTCCAATCGCCGCGAATCACTAGGCTTTTCGGCGGCGATGCGAGAGGTGGGGTTCAACGTCCGGCTGCTGTCGGCCGGGCCGTTCGTGACGATGATGGATCGTTTTGCCTTCGCCCCCGTCCTGATTCCCATCGCACTAGAGTTCCGCGCTCCGATCGGAGCGGTCGCCATCGGCGCCACCGCGTACTACTTCGCGTACGGGTTGGCGCAGCCGTTCTGGGGCTTCGCTTCGGACCGGGTGGGCCGGATCAAGATCATCCGGATCAGCCTCGGCGCCGCGGCCGTGGCGTGCGCGCTTTCGGCGCTGGCTCCCAACCTCAACTTCCTGATCGCCGCCCGGATCCTCGCCGGCGCGTCGGTGTGTGCGGTCCTTCCGTCCGCGCTGGTCTACGTGGGCGACATGATTCCGTTCAAGGCGCGCCACACCGTCATCGCGGACCTGCTCGCCGCGGTCGCGGTCGGTACCGCCGCCGGCAGCCTGGGCTCCGGATTTTTCGCGCACTACCTCAGCTGGCGATTGATCTTTGCCATCACGGCGGTGATCGCGGTAGTGCTGTGCATCGCGCTCGGCCGGCTGCCGGAGTCGAGCGTTCCACCCACGACGGGAGGCCCGGTCGCGCAGCTTCGCCAGGTGTTCCGCCGCCCGTGGGCGAGATTCCTGATCCTCTTCGCGATTCCGGAAGGCGCGATGGTGCTCGGATTCCTCGTCTATTTCGCGCCGGCCCTCGAGTCGACAGGGACCAACCCGGCGGTGGCGGGCCTCGTGGTCGCGACCTATGGGGGCGCGGTTCTAGCCGGCACGCGGGTGGTCAAATGGATCGCTCCGCGGGCGCCCGCGTGGGTCCCGATCAGCATCGGAGGCGCCATGAGCATCACGGGCTACCTGATCGCGGCGCTGGACCAGCACGCCGTCGCCATCCTCATCGCCAGCGTCCTGATCGGTGGCTGCTACGCGACCCTCCACTCGACGATGCAGAACTGGGCCACCGACATCGCTCCCGAGGTGCGAGGCACTGCCACCGCCCTGTTCGTCACCGGGGCGTTCACGGGGGGCGCGGTCGGTTCCGGGTTCGGCGCGCTCTTGGTCCAGCAGCACCTGTACGGACCCCTTTTCCTGGCCGCGGCGGGGCTCAGCGTGCTGGTCGTGGTCACAGCCGCGCTCGCCCGCGCGCGCTACCCGGGCTCGGCGCTGGCCACCCCGGTTGAGGAGCTGGCGGGCTCATAACCGACTTTTAACCTAAGATGTCGACGCTGATACCGGCGTGAATTTGGGGGGAGTGGTGCCCATGCCAGTGCGCAAGTTGGCTTTGCTCGTGGTTTCCGTCTTCGCCGCGTTTGCGTGCGGAGGCTCGACCGGCCCGGCGACCGGCGAGACCATCATCTTCGGAGCCCCGCTTGGGCTGACCGGATCGCTGGCCAAGGAATCGGAGCTCACCAAGCAGGGCTACGACCTGTGGAGCGACTGGATCAACGCACGCGGCGGCATCGTCGTGGGTGGGGTCAGGCACCCGGTCCAGATCAAGTACTACGACGACACGAGTGACCCCAACCAGTCCGCGGTGCTGACGCAGAAGCTCATCACCACGGATAAGGCCAACTTCCTCCTCGGCCCGTACGGCAGCACTGCTACCAATACCGACGCCGCCATCGCCGAGCAGAACCAGATCCCCATGGTCGAGGCGAACGGCGCGGCGGAGGCGATCTTCAACCGTGGCTACAAGTACACCTTCGGAGTGCTCAGCCCAGCCGGCAAGTACCTCCAGGGCGTGCTCGACATGGCGGCCACGCTCACCCCCAAGCCAACCACCATCTTCATGCTCAGCGCAGACGACGCCTTCAGCCTCGAGGTGGCAAAAGGTGTTGAGACCTACGCCCCAACGAAAGGTATGACGGTGTTCCCAACCAAGAAGTACAAGAACGGGACGACTCAACTCTCGGCCGAAGTTGCGGCTGCGAGGGCGGCCAACCCGGACATCGTCCTGAACTCAGGCCACTTTCTGGAGGCGGTCGCCATCAACAAGGCTGCCAAAGAGCAGAAGCTGAACGCGAAGATCTTTGCCTACTCGGTGGGTCCGTCCACTCCCGACTTCATCAACTCGCTCGGCAAAGACGCCGACTATGTGTACGGCGGGTCACAGTGGACGCCGCAGGTCAAGTACACGCCTGCGTTCTACCTGACGGTGCCCCAGTACGTCGCGGCGTACAAAACGAAGTTCCCGTCGTTCGGCGATCCCGACTACCACGTCGCCATGTCGACGATGGCGTGCCTGGCCTTGCAGAAGGCCATCGAGAACGCCAACTCGCTGGACCAGAAGAAGGTTCGCGACGCGCTGGCGGTGCTGGACGTGACAACCTTCGCCGGCCAGATCAAGTTCGACTCCCGCGGGCTGAACATCTACAAGCCGATGGTCGTGGAGCAGATCCAGAGCGGCGCGCACCATACGGTCTTCCCGCTGGACGTCGCGGACGCCAAGCCCAAGTACCCCACCCCGCCGTGGGACCAGCGCTAATCCAGGCCCGCTAGCCACCCTTGACCGACTTCGTCCAGCTGGTCATCCTCGGCCTGCTGGCCGGGGGCGTCTACGTCGCTGTCGGCGTGGGCTTTGGCCTGGTGTGGGGCGTGCTCAACATCGTCAACCTCGCGCATGGGGCGCTGGTGATCATCGGCGGCTATCTCACGTGGCTGCTCTTCACCACGTTCCACCTGGACCCTTTCCTCACATTGCCTTTGGACGCGGTGGCGCTGTTCTTGCTCGGCTACGCGCTCCAGCGGGGAGTCATCAATCGGGTCATCAGAGCGCCGCTGCTGTTCACCTTCCTGCTCACCTTCGGTTTGACGCTCGTGATCGTCAACGTCCTGCTTTTGGTTTTCGGCTCCGACTTCCGCTCGGTCACGCCGTCGTATGCAGGCGCGAGCCTGGAGTTCGGCAGGGTGGTCGTCCCTTACGTCCGGCTCGCGTCTTTAGTGGTGGCGATTGGGTTGGCGGCGGGGCTTGCCTTCATGCTGAATCGGACGCGCACCGGCCTGGCGATCCAGGCGATCGCGGCTGATCGCGAAGCGGCGCAGCTCGTCGGCATCGACCTGCGCCACGCGTACGCGGTCACATACGGATTGGGCGCCGCGTGCGCGGGCGTGGCCGGCGGCCTCATCGCGATGATCCAGGCGATCACCCCCACCGCCGGACAGCCCTACACGCTGCAGGCATTCGTGGTTGTGATCCTGGGCGGGCTGGGCCGCGTTTCCGCCACGGTGGTTGGAGGTTTGGTCTTCGGTCTGGTCGAGGTTTTCGGGCAGTCGATTCCCGGCTCGGGCTCGGTGTTCACGAATGCGATCGCTTTCGGATTGATGGTGATAGTGCTGGTGACGCGACCGCAGGGTCTGATGGGGCGGCTGCACTGATGGATTCCGTCGCTTCAGCGCTCCGGTGGCGTCGCATCTTTCTCATCGTTGGCGCGATTCTTGCCGCCTACGCGCTGCTGGCTCCGCTGACGTCTACCGACTTTGCCCAGTCGATCAACGTTCCGCTGCTTGCCGACAAGCTCTGGTTCCGGATCGCTACCTACATCGTGATGTTCATAGTGCTGGCGACCGCGTGGAACATCATCGGCGGGATCACCGGCTATGCCGCTTTCGGCAATGTGGCCTTCTTTGGAATCGGCGCCTATACGACCGGCATGCTGATCGCGAAGGCTCATTGGCCGTTCCTGCTCGCGCTGCCACTTGCGCCAGTTCTGGCTTCCTTGTTTGCGGTTCTGGTTGGACTACCACTGCTGCGGCTACGCGGCCACTACTTCGCAGTGGCCAGCTTGGGAGTGGGGGTCGCGCTCGGCGAGCTCGTGCAGAACATCGACTACAACGGGACACCGGTGTTCGGTGGGGCGAGTGGCCTGTTCCTCCCGATCTACTCGATCGACAACCGCGGTCTGTACTTCTTCTATCTGATGTGTGCGGCCGCCGCGATCGCGATGGGGGTCACCTGGTGGGTGCTGCGAAGCCGGTTCGGCTACGGCCTGATTGCGATTCGTGAGAACGAGGAGGCGGCGGCGGTGCTCGGGGTCAACACGACCGCCTTCAAGGTCGCCGCCTTCGCTTTGGCAGCCGCGTTGACCGGGCTTGCGGGCGGGATCTTCTCGCAGTGGAACGTCTTCATCAACCAGGACAACGTATTCAGCATCGAATACAACGTGCAGATGATCTTGATGGCGCTGCTTGGCGGCACCGGCACCGTGTTCGGGCCGGCCGCCGGCGCGGTCCTGCTGCAGCTGCTGATCCAGTTTCTGGGCGGCAGCCTGCCAATCTCGATCGAACTTCCCTTTGTCTCGACAAATGCGCGGCCGATCGTGGCGCAGATCATCCTCGGCCTGCTGCTGATCGCGGTTGTGATCTTCATCCCGCGCGGTGTGATCGACTTCTTCGGCGGCCGGACGCGCCTGAGCTGGTCGTATCTGCGGCGGTCGCTGCGAGAAACGTCGCTTTGACCGCACAGCTCGAGTTGAAGGGTGTGACCAAGCGCTTCGGGGGCGTAGCCGCGGTCGACGGGGTGAGCTTCGAGGTGGGGAAGGGCGAGATAGTCGGGATCATCGGTCCGAACGGCGCGGGTAAGACGACGCTGCTCAACTGCATCAGCGGTGTGTACCACCTGGATGGTGGCGACATCCGGTGGGACGGCACCTCGATCGCTGGGATGGCGCCCCATCGGGTCGCGAAGCTCGGGATCGGCCGCACGTTCCAGATCGTCAAGCCGTTCGGCTCGATGACGGTGAGGGAGAACGCCGCAATCGGCGCGCTGTTCGGCAACGGCGAAGGCCGCAGTGCAGTGAAACAGGCATTTGAAAAGGCGGATCAGGTGCTGGAGCTTGTCGGCCTCAAAGCCAAGGCGCGACATCAGGTGACGTCGCTCACGATCCCTGACCGCAAGCGCCTCGAGGTCGCCCGCGCGGTGGCGGCGCGACCACACCTGCTGCTGCTGGACGAGGTGATGGCAGGGCTCAACAACGTGGAGATCGACGAAGCCCTTGAAATGGTTCGTGCAGTGCATGCGACAGGCGTGACGGTGTTGCTCATCGAGCACGTCATGCGCGTGATCGTCGGGGTGTGCCGTCGCGCGATAGTCCTCAACTTCGGCCAGGTCCTGATGCAAGGCGAGCCAGAGGTAGTGCTGCGTGACGAGCGAGTGATTGAGGCCTACCTGGGTGAGCGGTATGCAAAACGGCTTAAGTCCTAAGCTCCTTCAGGTCCGAGGCCTGAACGCCGGGTTCGACGCAGGGCCGGTGCTGTTCGGGATCGATCTCGACGTCGCACCTTCAGAGCTGGTCGCTCTTGTGGGCGCCAACGGTGCTGGGAAGTCGACTTTGCTTGGAGTGCTATCGGGCCTCGTCCGGGCGACGTCCGGGACTGTCAGTCTTGCGGGCTCGGACGTCACGAATGCGCGCCCGGAGGCGCTGGTGCGTCAGGGCGTCGCCCACGTGCCGCAGGGCCGCCGGCTTTTCGGGACCATCTCGGTCGAGAAGAACCTGATGCTGGGCGCGTACCTGCGGCGCGATCAGGAGGTCCGCTCCGATTTCGTGCGCGTGCTCGACCACTTTCCGGCACTTAAAGACAAGCTGTCGCGCGAGGCGGCGACGCTGTCGGGCGGAGAGCAGCAGATGGTGGCGATCGGGCGCGGCATGATGGCACGTCCGAAGCTGTTGATGATCGACGAGCTCTCTTTGGGGCTCGCGCCTAAGGTTGTCGATCGGCTGATCGATGTGATCCGCGACATCAACCGAGAGGGCATGGCGCTGCTGCTGGTCGAGCAGGACGTGCTCGTGGCGCTCGATGCGGCCGATCGCGCGTACGTGCTGGAGAACGGGCGGGTGGCGTTGAGCGGGCCGGCGGCCGAGGTGCGCGACGACCCGGGAGTGCGGCGCGCTTACTTAGGGTTGTGACGGGATAAGTCCCTTCCACACTTGCGGGGAAGGTGGCCTAAAAGGCCGGATGGGGAGGTGGAATGTCGCTAGACCTCAAGATAGGAATGCAATGCCTGTGAAAGAGGGCTGGCGGGGTCGGTTCTTCGAGGACTTCGTGGTGGGGGACGTCTACGAGCACGCGCTGGGCCGGACGATCACCACTGCGGACAACATCTGGTTCACGCTGCTGACCCAGAACACGGCGCCGATTCACTTCGATCACCACTACGCGGCACAGACCGAGTTTGGGAAACCGCTGGTCAACTCTTGTTTGACACTCGCACTGGTGACGGGGCAGAGCGTCAGCGATGTGTCCCAGAACGTGATGGCGAACCTTGCCTGGGATGAGGTGCGGCTGCCGAGCCCGGTGTTCGAGGGCGACACCATCTACTCGCGCTCCGAGGTGCTGGAGATTCGCGAGTCGAAATCGCGCAAGAACGTCGGCCTCGTCACAGTGCGCACTACCGGTTTCAATCAGGACAAGACCGAGGTGATCACCTTCAAGCGCACCGTCATGGTCTACCGGCGCGGTCAGGGTCCGAGCGCTGCTAAGGCGCCGAGGGTCTAGTGGACTTCGATCTCTCGGAACAGCAGACGGCGTTCCGCGACCTCATGCGCGATTTCGCGCGCAAGAGCATTGCCCCGGTCGCGCGTGAGATGGAACTGGCGGGCCGCTACCCCGAAGAGATAGTCGACGAGATGAAGGCGATGGGCCTGTTCGGAATGCTCGTGCCCGAGGAGTACGGGGGCATCGCCATCGACGCGGTCTCTTATTCGATAGTTTTCGAAGAGATCTCGAAGGCGTGGATGGGAGTGGCGGGCATCCTCGGCTCACATTCGCTGGCCACGATGTTGCTGTGGAAATATGGGACGCCCGAGCAGCGTGCGCGATGGCTGCCAGATCTCGCAACAGGCAAGCGGCGCTCCGGCATCGCGCTTACCGAGCCGCAGGCGGGGAGCGACCTGCAGGGCATCGCAACCGTTGCGCGGCTGTCGGGCGACCACTATGTCGTCAACGGCGCCAAGACGTGGATCACGAACGCCCGGCATGCCGACCCGCTGCCGGTCCTCGTCAAGACCGATCCTGCTGTCCAGCCTCGGCATCGGGGCATGTCGATTCTGATGATCGAGCAGGGGACGCCAGGCTTCACCGTCGGAAAGGACCTCGACAAGATCGGCTACAAGGGCCCGGAGTCATCCGAGGTGTTCTTGAGCGACTGTCGCGTGCCGGTCGAAAACTTGCTGGGCGGGGAGGAAGGCCATGGGTTGCAGCAGGCGCTGTCCGTTTTGGAGTTTGGGCGCGTCAACATCGCCGGGCGGGCGGTGGGGGTCGCGCAGGCAAGTCTCGATCGGGCGCTGGCATACTCGCGAGAGCGCCACGCATTCGGTCGACCGATCGCCGAGTTCCAGGCGATCCAGCTCAAGCTCGCGGACATGGCCACCGAGGTGCAAGCCGCGCGCCTGTTGACATGGTGGGCGGCGTCGGCGCTCGACTCGGGCCGGCGGGCCGACCTCGAGACCGGGATGGCGAAGCTCTACGCGTCCGAGGTCTGCATCAAGGCGTCGCTGGAGGCGATGCGCATCCACGGCGGCTACGGCTACTCAACAGAGTATGAAATCGAGCGGTTCTACAGGGACGCGCCGCTGATGGCGATCGGCGAGGGCACGAACGACATCTTGCGGACCGTGATCGCGCGCCAGCTCGTCCGTGAGAACGTTCCTTAACCCGGCGGGCGGTGGAGTGACGCGGTCACCAAGAAGCTGGCTTTTCGCGCCAGGACACAACGAGAAACTTCTCGGCCAGGTATTCGACGTCGGCGCCGACGTGGTGCTGCTCGACCTGGAGGATGCGGTCCCGCCTGACGCCAAGGACCGCGCGCGCGAGATGGTCGCGTCGGCGGCCGCAGCGCGGAAGTGCTGGGTGCGGGTCAACCGGGCCAGGAGCGAAACGTGCGAGCGGGATCTGGAGAGGGTGGCCGGATCGGTGCTGGGGCTTCGTATCCCCAAGGTGGAATCCGCAGCGGACGTGGCGTGGGTCGCGGAGCGGGCGCCGGGCGTGCCGCTCGACTGCACTATCGAGTCGGCGCGAGGGGTCCTCGCGGCGTTCGAAATCGCCTCGGCGCCGGCGTGCGTTTTTCTGTCCTACGGAGGGCTGGACCTAGCGGCGGACCTGGGCATTCCGGAGGGCGACCAGGAGACGCTGTACGCGCGCTCGCATCTGATCCTCGCCGCGCGCGCGGCCGGCAAGCCGCAGCCGAGCGACGGCGTGTATCCGATGCTCAACGACGACGACGGCCTGCGCAAGGAGGTGGAGGCGGCGAAGAGGTTGGGTTTCTTCGGGAAGTCGGCCATCCATCCGCGCCAGGTACCGATCATCCACGAGGTCTTCGCGCCCAGCCCCGAAGAGGTGGCGTGGGCGAAGGGCGTGCTGGCGGCGTTCGAGAAGTCGGGGGGCGCTGCGACGCGAACCGCCAGCGGCGAGTTCGTGGACATGCCTGTCGCAGAGCGCGCTAGGCAAATCCTGGGTTCATGAACGCCGGGGCTCCGATCCTCGCTGGTCTTCGCGTCGTCGAGCTGTCCGCATTCGTCGCGGCGCCGCTAGGTGGTGCGACGCTGGCGGCGCTGGGTGCGGACGTCATCCGCGTCGATCCGCCTGGTGGGGGAATCGACATCGACCGGTGGCCGCTGCACGGCGGGAGCAGTCTCTACTGGGCAGGGCTGAACCAGGGAAAGCGTTCGGTGACTATCGACACGCGGAGCGAGGCCGGGCAGCGTCAGGTGAGCAGGCTCATCGCGGCGCCTGGAGAGGGGGGCGGGATCGTGCTCACGAACCTGCCGGTACAAGGGTGGAACTCGTACGGCGCGCTCTCTCGGCTGCGGCCTGATCTGATCATGGTGGTCATCACCGGCGATCGCGATGGGGGCGCCGCGGTCGACTACACGGTGAACGCAGCCGTTGGCTTTCCATGGCTCACTGGACCCGAAGACCACGACGGCCCGACCAACCACGTACTGCCTGCGTGGGATGGCATGACGGGCTTCCTCGCGGCGTTCGCGATTCTTGCCGCCGAGCGGCACCGCCGGTTGCATGGCGAGGGCCAGCTGGTCGAGCTGAGCCTTGCGGATGTGGCGATGGCGATGGCCGGCCACCTGGGTCTGATCGGTGAGGCAATCCTCGAACCGGTGCCGCGCGGGCGATTTGGCAATGATGTCTACGGCACGTTCGGCCACGACTTTGGCACTCGTGATGGACGCCGAGTCATGGTGCTGGCGCTAACGCCTCGGCAGTGGCTCAGATTGGGCGAGGCGACTGGACTGAGCCGCGCGCTTTCTGAGGTGGAGTCGCGCGTGGGCGCCGACTTCCGGAAGGAGGGCGATCGCTGGGCCCATCGCAAGGAGCTGTGTACGCTGTTGGATCCGTGGATCGCGCAACGCGACCTCGCGGATGTGCGGAAGACTTTTGATCGGCACGGCGTGCTGTGGAGCCCGTACCAAACCGTGAAGCAGCTGGTCGCGGAAGATCCGCGCGCGTCACTTGCCAACCCGATGTTCGCGGAAGTCGCTCACCCGGGCCTGGGAACGTTCTTAACTACCGGATCACCGCTGCGATTCAGTGCCGCGGCGCCTGTTCAGCCTCGTACTGCTCCCTCGCTGGGTGAGCACACCGAAGAGGTGCTGAGAGAGTTCGGTCTAGAGCCTTAGCGGATCGGTACCACCTAGAATCAACGGGCGCCGTTCCGGGATAGCTCAACGGTAGAGCAGGCGGCTGTTAACCGCAAGGTTCAGGGTTCGAATCCC
>Ga0209011_1000116_pt1 | contig 42779 bp, 34 predicted proteins | sample BlaSpr_A8_OM1_M3_FD_187986 | JGI IMG/M metagenome (GOLD analysis project Ga0209011, IMG submission 187986) | Forest soil microbial communities from Thunder Bay, Ontario, Canada - Black Spruce, Ontario site 2_A8_OM1_M3 (SPAdes) (version 2) | ecosystem: Environmental > Terrestrial > Soil > Boreal... | reverse complement strand
GCCCTCCTTCGGCGCTGCTGACTTTGCTTATCTCTCATCTGAGAAAACTCAACTACCTTCTTTTCAGGAGCCTGTACTAGGTTATGCAACAGCTTCTAGATAAGTCTTACAGGGTCAGCTCCTAGAACTGTACCCCACAGTAGTGCTCTATGAATGGTCTTGCTGGGGAGAGTCCCGCCGATAGGAGTCTTGCCAATGGGCCGCTTTACGTGCCAGCCCGGCCTGCCTGCGTTCGTTCGCGCCGGAAATCCGGGGCCGACATTTCAATCGTTCGGCACATTTCAAAAAGCCGCGACCTCATTCTGCTGCCAATTCTCTGTTCCAGCGTATCTTCGCGGGAAGCTGCAATAAGCCGTCCATTCGGCAGACGCGCTGGTTCGCCTTCGGAAATGGCCGTATCAAGATAGTTGGTCGTAATCACCGTGGTCAGGTTCTCGTTATATCTCGCGTTCAACACGATGCCCACGATATCGCGTACCCAATCCGAAGGTTTACTTGCCCCCAGATCATCGAGCACAAGAATTTCAACCGTGCGAATCGGTTCCAGGATTCCCATTTCTGTGGACTCGCTCGCGGGATTGTAACTCGCTTGAATTTCCTTCAGCAGCTCCCGATAATCGCAAAACAGTCCCGCATGCCCGCGCTTGATCAATTCCTTGAGCGCCGCGACGCCCAGATGCGTCTTGCCAACACCAGACGGTCCCATCAGCAGCAGGCCTTTTTGTGCTGCTCCGGGATACTCTTGCACGAATCCTTGGGTCAACAGCTTCGCCTGCGTCATCGATCGGGAGTGCTGTGCGCTCCACGTTTTGCCGTCGGTTAAGTCCGTGATGTAGCTTTCGAAATCGCAGTGTTCATAACGCTTCGGAATTCGTGCGCGCTCTAACACTCGCACAGCACGCTCTTGCAACCCGCAATCGCACGCCACGGCTACGCTGCCCGCAGGACCATTCGCTCGCGGCACCAGTTTCCATCCTGTTCCTCTACAGAGCGTGCAATTCTCGAGTGCCATCAGTTAGACGTGTGCCGGGCGACTGCTACCCCAAAACGCAGGAGCCCGCATCCTTTTTCTCGGTGCCCACAGCATACGAGCACCGCACCTTCACGGCAAGGTGGTCAGCCTCGAAATTGTCACTCAGGATTTACCAGCCTTGCTAGGAACTCCGCACCAAGCGGGGCGCTGCTCGTACGATGGCGTGCCGCGACTCTTTATCGTTCGTTCGGGATGCCGCAACTCTCGTCAATTCCTGCTGCACGACCTGCGCAAACTCTTCCATCTGGTGCTCCATCTCGATCATCTTCTCCCGCATATTGAGGATAATCTCGATGCCTGCCAGATTCACACCCATGTCCCGAGCCAGCGTCAAAATCACGTCAAGTCGCTCAAGATCAGCGTCGGTATACAGTCTCGTGTTTCCTTCCGAGCGCGACGGCTTCAACAGCCCCACCCGTTCATAAAGTCTCAAGGTTTGCGGGTGCAGCTTATAAAGCTCCGCTACAGAGCTAATCATGTAGCCTGCTTTTGCCCGTTTTTTCGTTCGTGGTGGCATACCTTACTGTTTTAACCCTCCGACATCAAACGCATAGGTCGCACTAGACGGATGCTACTAAACTCCCGCCTGACTGAATAAATCCTTCCGCGGATCCTCCGGGGCTATCTGTTCCAACTCCTTCATCAGATTGCGCACGCGCTCGTCTGTCGGCTTCGGTACCACTACCTGAATCTGCACGTACTGATCCCCGCGCGAGCCTGTTCGTGCGTTCGGTACGCCTTTCTCCTTCAACCGCAGCGTTTTACCACAGTGCGTCCCGGGAGGAATGCGCACCAGCGAACGCCCGTCAATGGTCGGCACTTCAACCTTCGCGCCAAGCGTCGCTTCCGGTACGGTCACCGGAAGCTCGACATATAAGTCATCACCGCGTCGTTCAAAAAATTTATGCGGTTTCACGATAACCCTCAAATACAAATCGCCGGGAGGTGCGCCCATCGTTCCAGCGTTGCCCTTACCGGGCACTCGTACGCGCGAGCCGTTTGCTACGCCTGCCGCCAGCCGCACGTCAATCGTTTCCGTGCGGCGCACTCGTCCTTCGCCATTACATGTTCGGCACGGTGTGCGCAGCTTACCCGTGCCGCCGCAGCGCGTACAGGGCACGTTAAAGCGCATTTTGCCTGCAGCCTGCTGGATCACCCCTGTTCCGCCACACGTGGTGCAGGTTTGCGGTGAACCTATCGCTCCAGTGCCGTGGCAAGTCTCGCACACATCCAAACGCGTGATGGAAAGCTTCTTGATTGCGCCACGTACCGCATCCCAAAAATCAATTTCGATCTGATATTCTAGGTCACCGCCAGGCTCGTGCTCGGCTTCCATTCCTTCGCCGCCACGCCCACTCCTGAAAAACTGGCTGAACAGATCACGGAAGCTCGCATTGCCACCGCTGGCGCCGGACCCCCCGCCGAAATCGAAGCCACCAAAATCAAAATTCACGCGTGCGTCGTCAGGGTCGCCGTTCGTTGGCGGTCCACCCTGCGGGATGTTGTCGCTATAGAAGCCGTACTGGTCGTACATCTGCCGCTTCTTTGTGTCCGACAATACATCGTAAGCTTCCTGCAACTGTTTGAATTTTTCTTCAGAAGATTTGTCGCCGGGGTTTAAATCGGGATGATATTTGCGCGCCAGTTTGCGGAAGGCTGTACGAATATCCTTAGCGCTCGCTTTTCGCGGCACTCCCAGTAATTCGTAATAATCACTTTTGGCGCTGGTTGGCATGATTCTTCTGCGCTACCCCACCGAACACACGTAGGGGACACCATTTCTGGTGCCCCTACGCTCGGTTGCTCAACTTAATTCGGACGCTTGTTCTCGTCCACGTCTACGTATTCTGCGTCGATCACGTCGCCGGGCTTCCCGCCCTGCTTTGGGCCGCCCGAATCTGCACTCGGAGCTCCCGATGTTCCGCCGCTGGCACCTGCGCCTGCGGCTCCCGCTTGTTCTGCGCCGCCAGCCGCTTGTGTGGCTTTGTACAATTGCTCAGCGATCTTGTGCAGCGAACGCTCCAGGTTTTCGGTAGCCGATCGTAACCGCGCGGTTCCACCTTCGTTGATAGCTTTCTTGGCGTCCTCGATGGCTTCTTCCGCGGCTTTTACGTCTGCTTCCGACAGCTTGTCGCGGTTTTCCCGGATCATCTTTTCGGATTGATACAGGATACCGTCCAGCCGGTTACGTGATTCCACTTCTTCCATTCGACGCCGATCCTCTTCGGAATGGGATTCGGCCTCCACCCGCATCTTCTCGGCTTCTTCCTTCGTTAGGCCGCTGGACGCGGTGATGGTTATCTTCTGTTCCTTGTTCGTGGCCTTGTCTTTGGCGTTGACGTTTAGAATGCCGTTGGCATCAATGTCAAACGTCACCTCGATTTGCGGCGTGCCGCGCGGAGCGGGAGGTATTCCATCCAGTTTGAACTTCCCCAATGAACGATTATCCGTGGCAAATTTGCGCTCGCCTTGTAGCACGTGAATTTCCACGCCCGGCTGATTGTCAGCCGCGGTGGAGTATGTCTCCACTTTGCGCGTCGGGATGGTCGTGTTGCGCGGAATCTGTACCGTCATTACCCCGCCCAAGGTCTCCACTCCCAACGAAAGCGGTGTCACGTCCAGTAACAGAATGTCTTTCACATCGCCGGCCAGCACGGCTCCCTGAATTGCCGCGCCTACCGCCACGACTTCGTCCGGGTTCACGCCTTTGTGTGGTTCTTTCCCTCCGAAGAATGTGCGCACCAGTTGTTGCACCTTGGGGATGCGAGTAGAACCACCGACTAGCACGATTTCTTCGATATCGTTCGGCGACATCTTCGCGTCTTCAAGCGCCTGCTTGACCGGCTTCATCGAACGGTCCAGCAGGTCACTCATCAGTTGTTCCAACCGTGTGCGTGTCAGCTTCAGCTGCATGTGGATCGGCCCGCTCGCGCCCGCGGTAATGAATGGCAGGTTAATTTCCGTCTCCATCATTTGCGAAAGCTCGATCTTGGCCTTCTCCGCTGCTTCCTTCAAACGTTGCAGCGCCATGCGATCCTTGCTCAGATCGATGTTGTTCTCTTTCTTAAACTCGCCAATCAACCAGTCCACAATTCGCTGGTCGATGTCGTCGCCGCCCAGATGCGTGTCCCCGTTCGTGGACTTCACTTCCACCACGCCCGCGCCCACTTCCAGCACGGAAATGTCAAACGTGCCGCCGCCCAGGTCGTAAACGGCAATCGTTTCGTCGCTCTTCTTATCCAAGCCATAAGCCAGCGCCGCTGCCGTCGGCTCATTGATGATGCGCACTACCTCCAGACCTGCAATTTCGCCCGCCTGTTTGGTGGCTTGCCGCTGCGCGTCGTTGAAATACGCCGGCACCGTGATGACCGCCTTGCCCACCTTTTCCCCTAGAAAATCTTCCGCGGCCGACTTCAACTTTCCGAGGATCATCGCGGAAATCTCTGGTGGGCTGTAAGCCTTCCCCATAATTTCAACGCGTGCGTCCTGATGCGGCCCGGCCACCACCTTGTACGGAACGCGCCGCGTTTCCTCGGTCACTTCATCGAAGCGCCGGCCCATGAAGCGCTTGATCGAATATACGGTGTTCTCAGGATTTGTTACCGCTTGTCGCTTTGCGACCTGTCCGACTAGGCGTTCGCCGCTCTTGGTGATCGCTACCACCGAAGGCGTCGTGCGTGCACCCTCTTGGTTGGGGATTACGACCGGTTCGCCGCCCTGCATCACAGATACGACAGAGTTCGTCGTGCCCAGGTCAATTCCAATAATCTTACTCATGATTCCCTTCCTCCTAAAACTCGACCGTCGCTGAGTAGCCAGTTAACTAACTGAAACTAAGGCCTTTGACTTAAATTCTGCGTCAGTCCTAGTTGCTCCTCTCGAGGACTATACAAGTTGAGTGTTTCTTTGTCAAGTTTTCTTATGCACGTTGTGCCCATCGCTTCTCCCTTTCCCTAACCCTACTCGAACTCCAATGCCCTCTGCTGCATCTCAATTCTATAGACCGTTAACTCTAACGATTCTCTCCCGGGACTGGCGTCGCTTCTTTCCGCCGGTTTCGCGGTAGAATTATTTTAATCTGGTCTCTAGTTTCTTGGAGGAATAGCGTGAATCGCAGTCGCAAGCTCGCAGGAACCATCTTTAGGACTGTGCTGGGCACATGTGCTGTTCTTGGCATTGGCCTCGTGCTTCTCGCCATCGCAGCCCCCCCGCAAACTTCCGGTGCGGTTAGCGACATCGATCCCCACAAAGCCTTTGGCTCAAAAAGCGCTCCCGTGGTCATTGAAGTGTTCAGCGACTTTCAGTGTCCGGCCTGCAAGACTCTGTACGCCACAACGAATCGCCAGATCATGGACAACTATGTCACCACCGGCAAGGTGTATCTGATCCATCGCGACTTTCCTCTCCCCATGCACAATTATTCCAAAATTGCCGCACGCTACGCCCGAGCCGCCTCGCAGATAGGCAAATCGGAAGCGGTGGAGCAAACGCTTTTTGTAAATCAGGAAAAATGGGAGAAGAGTGGGGACGTGGACGGTACTGTTGCGACCGTTCTTTCGCCGTCGGAAATGTCCAAAGTCCGTGCACTCGTCAAGGGCAATTCTCTCGATCCGGCCATTGACAAAGACGTTGCGCTCGGCCACGTGTACAACGTCAACCAAACACCGACCACCATCTTCCATGCCAAAGGTCAGACCTATCCGGTCGCTGGCGTCATTAGCTATGACGTACTCCGCGGATTCATCGAACAGCTTCTTGGCCAGAAATAAGTCTACACTCTGGCAAATTTTATGATGCAATCCAGCCCTCTAAATTACCGTCGCGCCATAATGTGGCTCGGCCGGTTGGTCCTTGGCGCAATTTTTATCTACGCGGGCTATGCCAAGCTCTATCTTCCTACCATGCATCCGCGCCCGCCGATCGGCGTTGCGCTTTCGCTTTTTGCGATGCAGGTCGATTCCTACCAGATTCTTCCGCCGTGGGCCGTTAATTTCGTCGCCCACGCCTTGCCTTTCGCAGAAATCGCGCTGGGCTTCTTGTTGATTATCGGCTGGCAATTACGCGTCTCGGCCACGCTCGTCAGTTTGGTAATGCTTGGCTTCTTTGGCGTTGTCGTGCGCTCCTACTCGCTTGGCTTGCAGATCAATTGCGGCTGTTTCGCTAATCCCGAGCCTCTTACCATCAAGACCGTGGTCCGCGATGGTCTTTTGACCGCCCTGGCTTTGCTCATGGCTGCCTTTGCTTACATCGAAGCTCGCAAATCTCACCCGTGGTCCCCGCCCGCGAGTGTTCGTCATTTTCTCTAGAGAAAGGCATTCTCTCCGCTCAGTCAGCTGTCACTAGAAAGAATCACGTTGAGCACTGTAGAAACCGCTGTGCATCGCCCCTCCGCCCACGATTCTAGGTGCGTTAGAATCTTCTTTCCATGTTAAGCCTTCCTCCGATTACCCTGCGTTTGCGTGGCTGGAAGTTGATCGACCGCGTAGCCCTGGCTTTCCTAGTGCTTTGCGCCATCGCTCTTGGCGCAGCCGCCGGCCTGCTGTTCGTTTACGCTAGTGACCTCCCGGAAATTCGCGCTCTGGAAACTTACCGTCCCACCGTGGTCACGGAGATCTATGCTGATGACGGCCAACTCGTGGGCAGCTTCGCGTTGCAGCGCCGCATCCTCATGACCTACGAGCAATGCCCAAAAGTTCTGTACAACGCGGTTACCGCTATTGAAGATCAACATTTCGAAGAACACTGGGGAATGGATTTTCCGCGCATCGCGGGCGCCGCTTTTCGCAACGTGCTCAAGCACCGCATCACCGGCGGCGCCAGCACCATCACCATGCAGCTCGCCGGCAACCTTTTCCTCGATCGCAGCGACCGCACCTTCCGCCGCAAGATGCAAGAGATCCTTCTCGCCCTGCAGATCGAGCGTCGCTATACCAAGCCCCAGATTTTTACCATGTACTCGAATCAGGTCTATCTCGCTCATGGCAACTACGGCTTTGCCGCCGCGTCTCAATTCTATTTCGGCAAGCCAGTCACTGACCTGAAGCTCCAAGAAGCTGCACTCCTTGCCGGTATGGTTAACGGCCCCAAATTCTCTCCTCTTACCAATGCGGAGTCGGCTCTGGCGCGGCGCAACCTCGTTCTTCATCGCATGCAAGAAGAAGGAAAAATTAACCCCGGCGAGGAATCGACTGCACGAAGATCCCCGCTGGGCTTGCACATTCAGTATCCCCGCAACGATCTCGCGCCCTATTTCTTTGAAGAGATTCGCAAATATCTGGAAGCTACCTATGGCACGGAAGCGGTTCACGAGCGCGGCTTACGCGTCTATACCACCCTGAATATCCACATGCAGCGCGCCGCTAACCAGGCCGTCCGCGACGGTTTGCACAGCTACGAACGCCGCCATGGCTGGCGCGGAAACTTGCCCAATATAGTGCGCGACAATCTCGGCAATCTGAATACCTACGAAGACGACGATTGGCGTCATCCCCTCGAAAAGGGAAGTTATGTCACCGGCCTCGTTCTCACCGCAGACGAAAAAAACACTGTCATCAAAATTGGTTCCTACCGCGCCATTCTTTCACCTGGCGAAATCGCCTGGACGGGCCGCAAAAAAATTGCCGATCTTCTGAAAGTCGGCGATCTGGCGCAATTCTCTGTCCAGGAGTTGCATGATTCTACCCTCAAGGTTCAGCTGGAGCAGCAACCCGGACCGCAAGGCGCCATGGTCGCCATCGACAACGCCACCGGCGAGATCAAAGCGATGGTCGGAGGTTACAGCTTCGATGATTCTAAGTTTAATCGCGCAACTCAGGCGTATCGCCAGGTGGGCAGTTCCTTCAAAATCTACGTTTATGCCGATGCGCTTGAAAAAGGCGCATCGCCTTTCGACACTATCGTCGATTCACCCTTTACCACCATCAGCGGTGGCCAGACCTACTCGCCCCGCAATTACGACGAAAAATTTGAAGGCACCATCACGCTGCGCCGTGCCCTTGCCGGCTCCCGCAACGTACCAGCCGTAAAATTGGCCGAGAGAATTGGTATCTCCTCCGTCGTCGACATGACGCGCCGCTTTGGCATCACCACGTCCTTGCCTCCCTACCTGCCATTGGCGTTGGGCGCGGCGGACATGCGCCTCGTGGAACACGTCTCTGCCTTCACCGTCTTTCCCAACGACGGCATCCGCATCGACCCCCACACCATTCGTCGCGTCACCAGCTATGATGGTGCGCTCCTGGAGGAAGCGCATCCCGAGGTCCACGATGTCGTCTCTCCGGATGTTGCGCGCACCATGACCGCCATGCTCGAAGAGGTTATCCAGTTTGGTACAGGTATTCAGGCAAAAGTACTTGGCCGTCCAACCGCGGGCAAAACCGGCACCACCCAGGACTATACCGATGCCTGGTTTATCGGCTTCACTCCCCAGCTGACTTCTGGTGTCTGGGTGGGCTACGACGATAAGCAAATCTCGTTGGGCAAAAAAGAAACCGGAGCGCGTGCTGCGCTCCCTATCTGGCTGGAATTCATGCACGATGCTCTCGCCGGCATGCCTGCGTTGGATTTTGCGAACGTCGTCACCCTTGAGCAGCAAGCCGGGGAGCATCAAATCAGAGTAGATACACCGGACACCGCCCCCACCGAAGACGAGCCGCGCCCGCCGAAAGAAAAGTCTCCAGACTCGCCACCAGCCGCCAAAACAGCCGCAGTCCATACCACTGGGGCATCTCCCGAACGCTGAACCTCTTTAGGCTTCCGCGTGAAAAGGATCCCAGCCTTTGCCTTTTAGCTTTCGCTTGTCTCCAGCTTGGTCAACAACCACCGTCTCTCGCCCATGGGTAATCTTTCCAATCGCCGTGAGCGGTACGCCCTCATACGCGCCTGGCATCTTCTTGGCCTTCTTCGACGGCACGGTAAACAACAATTCATAGTCATCGCCGCCATACAGCGCTAGTTCGATTTCGTCGCAGCTACGTTTCCGCTCGCTTTCAGAGATACGCACCGCCGGTAGTTTGGCCGCCTCGATTTCGGCGCCGACGCGGCTTGCGCCGCACAAACGTGCCAAATCGCTCGACAGGCCGTCTGAGATATCCAGCATTGCCGTCGCTAGCTGCTTCTGAGCCAACCAATTGCCCAATGACTGTCGCGGCTCTGGATAAAAGTGTTTCTTTAGTAGCCGAGCACTCCTAGGAGCCTTGCCGGCCGCGCTGCGCACGAGCCGTAGACCCGCTTCGGCTTCTCCCAAGCGCCCACTCACATAAATAATGTCCCCCACGCGCGCGCTGGACCGCAGGATCGCTTCCCCTTTCAGGACTTCTCCGACGACCGTAACATTTATCAGTATCTTCGACTGCCGCGTCGTATCGCCGCCTGCCAACGCACACCCAAATCGCCGGGAAGCTCGCCTCAATCCGCCCAGAAAATCATCCAGCCAGCGCCCGGTTAATGATTTCGGCAGCGCGAGACTCAGCAAGAAGCATCGCGGCACCCCACCCATCGCCGCCACGTCGCTAACCGCTCGCGCCAGGCACTTCCATCCCACGGCATCCGCCGGGTGTTTGTCTCGCAGAAAGTGCGTACCTTCTAGGAACCAGTCACATGTCAGGATGGTTTCGTACCCTCGAGTTGGATTAACCAGCGCCGCATCATCCCCCATTCCCAGCTTCAGGAAACCTGCTAAATGTTTCCAGGACGCCGCCGCTCCGCGAATTCCTTGAAGAAGTGTGTCCTCGGACTGGCGGATGCGCATTCTATTCTCCAAGCCTTTCAACCAACTTCGCGCGTCAGTATATCCCGGGACCTTCCTCGAAGCGCCCTGACCTTCGTTGCCCACGCCTGGTCACCTTTTGCCACCCTGGCCGTTAGTACAGAGGAGGGTAGGTTTCCCTACAGGATCTTCCGGCCACAAAATACAGGGTTGACTCAGGAAGCTACAAAATCTAGTATGCCGACGGTCGAGCATTCGGGTGCTCGTCCCAAATCGGTGCATCCAGTACAATGGGCAGATGTGCTTAGTGACGCTGGATGGGCAGTTTAGGCCTGAGGGGCCTACGCATGAGGGGTAATTACACTTTCTTCATCGCGTCAACTCCGGGCAAGCTTCGCAAGCTGATCGTGCCCGCGTATGTACTCCATGGCTTGGCCGTGCTCGCCATTATTGGCGGAATAACCGTTACGGCTGCCGTGGGCGCCTATTCGCGCATGCTTTGGAAGGTTGGCAATTACAATGCCCTCCGCCATGATCAGGAGACGCTGAAAAAGCAGTATCACCAGCTTCAAGGCACGGTGATCGATACCAATCAGCGCCTGGATTCTTTACAATCTCTGGCCACGGAAGTAGCCATGACTTACGGCGTGCTACGCTACCACCCCGCTGCCTTTGACCGCCCGGACAATCCTATAACGCCGCTGGACGCCTTTGATCGTTCCGTCGAGCAATACACGTTCTTAAAAAGAAATGCCGCGACCATCGCTGTTTCCAGCGGTGGCCTGCGCCTTATGCCCGGGATGATTTTCGCCGATTCCACCTATACGCCGGCTAGCTGGCCCGTCCTCGGGCACGTTACGGACAGTTTCGGCGCACGTCTTGACCCCTTCAGCGGGGAAGGCGCGTTCCATACCGGAGTGGACGTGGCCTCCGATTACGGTGCGCCAGTGCACGCTACCGCCGACGGTGTAATTACCCTTGCAGGAAATCATGCGGGCTATGGCCGCCTGGTGGTTATTGATCATGGTTTCGGCATCACCACCTGGTACGCTCACCTTTCGTCGTTTTCAGCGGTTCCCGGCACTCGTGTTAAACGCGGCGAAGTTGTTGGTTACACCGGTATCAGCGGCCGCTCCACCGGTCCGCACGTGCACTACGAAGTCCGCATGAATAATGCTCCCGTCAATCCGTGGCGCTACATGAAGGGCGCAAAAGCCGCTACCGCCGGCGACTAATCCAAGAAACATTCATGAGTTTTTAGACACTCAGCGCGGGGTGTGTGCCCTCGCCTTTTTGTTCCTAACGCCTTTGATCTGCTCCGCTTAAGGCTACCGCATGCCGTCCGGTTACGTCTCCAAGGATAATCCGTCTCCTCAAGAAGCCTGCACAAATGCGCTATGATTGAGCGCCGTTACAGGAGCTGTCTTGATTCCACGTTACACCCGCGAAGAGATGGGCCGCGTCTGGAGCGATGCCAATAAATTTGCCAAGTGGCTAGAGGTAGAGTTGGCGGCAACCGATACCCTGGCAGAAGCCGGCCAGGTGCCCAAGGAAGCGGCTGCGGCGATTCGTGCTCGCGCTAAGGTTGACGTGCCGCTTATTCATTCGCTCGAAGCTCGCGTGAAGCACGATGTCATCGCCTTCACCATGGCGGTCGGAGAGTCCGTTGGCGATCCTGATGTCGCGCGGTGGCTCCACTACGGATTAACTTCCAATGATGTCGTGGATACCGCGCAGGCCTTGCAGGTGCGCGAAGCTTCCCGCTTGATCGAAACCGCGCTCGTGAAATTCAGCGATGTTCTCGCTAAACGCGCCCGCGAGTTTCGTTCTACTCCGCAAATCGGCCGCACCCATGGCGTCCACGCCGAACCCATCACCTTCGGTTTAAAAATCGCCAATTGGTTTGCCGAAAACGAGCGGAACATTTCCCGTTTTCGCGAAGCCGCCGCGCAGATGGCGATCGGAAAAATTTCCGGAGCGGTCGGCAACGCAGCGCATCTTGGCCCAGAAATGGAAGAGCGTATTTGTCGGCGCCTCGGCTTGCAGGTTGCGCCTGTCGCATCGCAAGTTATTCAACGCGATCGCCATGCTCACTATTTGAGTGCGCTCGCCCTTATTTCTGCGACCCTCGAAAAAATCGCCTTGGAAATTCGCCACCTGCAGCGCACCGAGGTGCGCGAAGCGGAAGAACCTTTCGGCGACGAGCAGCGCGGCAGTTCCGCCATGCCCCACAAACGCAATCCGATCACCTGCGAGCAGGTTTGTGGCCTCGCTCGCGTAGTGCGCTCAAACCTTATCGCCGCATTTGAAAACGTAGCCCTCTGGCATGAACGCGACATTTCCCATAGTTCCGTAGAACGCGTCATTCTCCCGGATTCCACCATCTTGGTGGACTACATGCTCGCCAAAATGACTGCGATCATCGCGGACATGCGCGTCTTTCCGGAGCGTATGCTGCGCAATCTGGAATCCACCCGCGGCCTGGTATTTTCCGGGCAGTTGCTCCAAGACTTGATCGAAAAGGGCATGCCGCGGGATGAAGCGTATAAAGCAGTGCAGGAAAACGCCATGGCGGCGTGGGAGACGGAATCCAGTTTTCGCGAGCGTGTGAGCGTCGACGCGCGGATCGCTAAATTTCTGGATGCCCCGGGACTCGCGCACACCTTCGATCTCCGGCGGCAGTTGCGTCATGTTGACGCCATCTTCGCGCGAGTATTTGGCCAGCCCGCGAAAAAGACTAGCGCTGCTGAATCCTCGTAGCACTCGCAAGACGCCGAAAAAATAAAAGGCGCCGAATGAAAATCATTCAGCGCCCTCCAGCCTCTTCTAGATGAAACTTACGTATCCATCTAGCTGCGGAGGCGGAAACTTCACAAATCTTTGATGTTGCACGCCATCATCAACCACGGGCGTGGAAAAACAAAGAGATAAATACCACCCCGTGCGCTACGTGTCATGCGCTACTCTACGCGCTGCACGTACCGCGCCTCTGACGTATCTACTTTCACCCGATCGCCTTCGTTCACGAATGGCGGTACTTGAATGACCAGTCCCGTTTCCAGCGTCGCCGGCTTCATCACCGCGCTGGCCGTGGCTTTCTGCAAGGTTGGCTCGGTATGCATCACTTTTAATTCCATGGTGTCGGGCAGGTCCAGTCCGATGGCTCTTTCCTCGAAGAATTCGACTTTCACTTTAGTGTTTGGGATCAAGTAATACACAGTCTCGCCCAGCTCTTGGCGCGTCATCTGCATCTGTTCGTAGTTTTCCGTGTTCATAAAATGGAATTCGTCGCCCTCGTTGTAGAGATACTCGAATTCGATTTCATCGAGGATGGCACGATCCACGAATTCTTCCGCGCGGAACCGGTAGTCGATGATCGCGCCGGTCCTGAGATTTTTCATACGCGTCTGCATGGAGCCACGCTTGTTTCCTGGGGTGCGGTGATCGACGCTAAATACGGTGAAGAGTTGACCCTCATGTTGGATAACCATGCCGGGGCGGAGTTGTGTCGCTTTGACGCTGCTCATAAGCTCCCTAGGAATATTCTGATTTCGGAAATTCCGGAGAGCGGACCAACTACCGCTCGTGAACCGCACGCGGAATGACTCGAGGCACGCTGGCATGAATTTCCTTATCCAGCGCGAAACACCAGTATAAAGGTCCGCATTCCAGCCGGTCAATGTTTTGCAGAAGGCGAGAGATGCCTGCACTGTTTGTCATCGATACAAAACCCAGGCACTGTCTGGGTGCTGACTAGGCCGTGGCGAACAAGTGTCAACAATTTCACTTCAGGTAGGTACGGACAATCCCGATCAGATCGTCTGCGGCTTCATCCGCGGATTTTGAATTCCGCGGCATGTGGTTGCGGATGTGGTCTTCCATCAACTCAGCCATCAAGCTAGTGATGGCTCCACGCCCGGCCGCCAATCGCTGAAGTACGTTCGCGCACTGTTCGTCATCATTTAGGGCGCGCAAGGTTCCTTCCAGTTGGCCGATGACCTTTTTGGTGCGATTAACAAGGTCCAATTTTTCTCGCGAAGTATGTGACATTTTTATTGACTACCTAATAGGGGTATGGTATCAAACCTAGGGCCAGTTAGGTAGGACGAAAGCAAATACATATGGAAGATCCCATTCTAGAACCTGAACCTCCGGGTAGTCCGAATCCGGAATTCCGCGAACAGCGAACATAAGGTAAGGCGCTTCTCGTCTTACTTCCGCTCGCTCTCGTGGAACAAACAAAACCCGAGCGAGTGGGAATCTCTGCATCCGCGCAAAGATCTCCACCCCACAACCGACTGAATGAGGCGCCGGCTGCCAACTGTGAGCGGGCGGGTTCTTACTAGATATACAGACTGAGAATAAAGGTGGACGAATCGTGCTCTGGCACCAATTTGCAACTCGACTCGGCCTCGCATTGTTGCTGGGCGCATTGATCGGCGCAGAACGCGAATGGCGGCAGCGAATGGCCGGCCTTCGTACGAACGCTCTCGTCGCGGCGGGTGCCGCCATGTTTGTCATGCTCTCGGCACTCGCCGCCCGCCCGGACGATAGCTTCCGCATCGCAGGACAAGTTGTCTCTGGAATTGGCTTTTTGGGCGCTGGCGTAATTCTCCGAAACGGGCTGAACATCACCGGGCTGAACACGGCGGCGACGTTGTGGTGTTCGGCGGCCATCGGAACGCTTGCTGGTTATGGCAACTACGGATCCGCGATGACCGGCGCTGTGGCCGTCATCGCGGCGAATATTTTCCTGCGCCCCATCGGGAATGCTCTCAACCGGAGAACGGACCCGGCCGACGCCGACATTACCTATCTCTTTCGGATTACTGCCCGGACCGATCAGGAAGCCCACATGCGCGCGCTCCTGCTTCATTTCTTGGGAGGACAGCCTCTACTCCTCAAGTCTCTAGAGAGCGACGACGTTGAGCATACGGGCAAGGTCGAGGTGCAAGCCATTTTGACCAGCACCGGCCGATAGAACTCACTGCCCGAACTGATCGTTAGCCGCTTAAGCCTGGAGTCCGGCGTGACGGGCGTGAGTTGAGAAATCATCGCGGAGCACGAATGGGAGAAGGAGAAAACGACTTGGAAGAGTATTTGAGCGATGACGACAAGCCTGGCCCTAGATATGGGAGATATGGGATGCCACGTGTTGTTCGCAAGCGCTGGCTTGATAGCAATCCGCAATTAAATCTTCACGGGAGAAGATCATGCATGGTGCAAGAGAGAAGTTTCTGTTCCTGTTAGTTCTGGCGCTGGTCTTTGTTTGCGTTGCACGCGCGGAAGTTGGAGGAAAGATTACGGGGGTCGTAAAGGACCAAACAGGTGCAGCTATACCCGGAGCCGCAGTGGTCGTCACCAATACACAAACGGGAGCCAAACTGACCGCCACTACGGATCAAGATGGCGTATTTACGTTTCCGGTGTTGTCCGTTGGTCAATACCAGATCGATGTGACTTCCGATGCGTTCAAGTCCTACCGGAAGACTGACTTCGTCATAGACATCAGCAGTGCCCTGGTCGCGGATGTGACGTTGCAATTGAAGGAGCAGGACCAGTCGATCATGGTCACAGAAGATGCTGCGCAAGTCGAAACGACGGATACCCAACTCGGGCAAGTTCTGGGTACCAAGAAAGTCACAGAGATTCCCCTGAACGGCCGGAGCTACACCGACCTTTTCGCCCTGCAAGTTGGCGTAACCCCTATCACCACCAGCGGCGCTGGGAACAGCACGTCCGGCGGCGGTTTCGGTACGGTTCCTGCCGCAGGCGAAGCAAACACCGGGCAGTTTTCGATCAACGGCCAGCGCGAGGACGCCAACGGGTTTTCTTTGAATGGGGCCAGTGTGCAGGAAGGTATCGGCCAGCAGGCGGGAATCATTCCCAACCTCGATGCCATCGCCGAGTTTCGCATTCTGACCACCAATGCCGATCCCGAATACGGCAACTACAGCGGCGGATTGATCAATGTTGTGACCAAGTCCGGCGCGAATGCCTTCCACGGCTCCATGTTCGAGTTCCTGCGCAATACGGTTCTCGATGCGAAAAGCTACTTTTCCAGCGAGCGCTCGATTTTTCAGCAGAATCAGTACGGGGAAACTCTCGGAGGTCCCATCAAGCGGAATAAGCTCTTCTTCTTTGGTGATTATCAGGGACAGCACACGAAGCAGGGCCAGGATACGGGACAGGTGGGTGTGCCTTCGCTGGCCAATCGGGGCGGGAACTTCACCGATCTAATTACTTCAAGCAATCCCAATCCACTGCCGGGCACCGTCAAGGGTGACTTCCTGGCGCAGACATTGACCAAAGAACTGGGATACCAAGTCGCAAGAAACGAAGCCTTTTACACGCCTGGTTGCAACGCTAACACGCAATGCGTGTTCCCGAATGCCGTCATACCGCTATTGGCATTCGCCGTACCGGCGACAAAGCTGCTGCAATATATTCCGTCCCCCAACATTGGTGCCAATACTTTCGAATCTACTGCCGAAGCGCTGAAGCTCCACGATGAAAAGGTGGCAGGGCGCATCGATTGGAACACCCACAAATCGGGAAACTTTTCGTTCTACTATTTCTACGACAAATACAATCTGGACAATCCGTATCCTTCTGGCTTTGGAGGAGCGACTGTGCCGAATCCAACCGGCGGCTCCTTTGACGGCGGTTCCGATGGTTTGGATCAGTTCTTTGTCGTCAGCAACACCAAGACGGTTGGCTCGACACTCGTCAATGAAGCACGGATCAGTGGGACACGCTTGAACAACAATCTCGGCATCCCGAAAGGGGGCGTCGGCACAACGCTTGTCAACCAGGGCATTACCGCAGGAGGCCAAGGTATCATCCAGGGTGCACCCAAATATGCCGGCGTGGAAACGCTGTACTTCAACTCGTTTACGACCGGGACGGAGCCTTTCTTCGTCGTCCAGGTGAACAATACCATCCAGGGCAGCGACACCGTTTCCAAGGTCGTAGGCACTCACACGATCAAAACTGGCTTTCAGTACGCCTCGTACAAAATCAAGCAGAATCCGGATTTGGTCGCCAACGGAACGTTTTCGTTTTTTGGCAGCGGCAGTCAGACGACGGGCAACGGCTTCGCCGATTTTCTGCTGGGACTTCCGGACTTTTATTCCCAACAGTCCTCGCCCGCTTTTCATGAGAGCGCAGCGAATGGCGGTGCGTTCGCGCAAGATAGCTGGCGCATACGGCCCAACATCACAATCAACTACGGACTTCGCTGGGATTACGTCACCCAGTGGGCGGAGGAGCACAACCAAATCACGACGTTCGTGCAAGGCGTTCAATCGAAGACATTCCCGGGCGCTCCTCTGGGGTACTTGGTTCCGGGGGACCCTCTGCCGAATGGTTATCGCATTCCCAAGGCCATCGCGCCCGCGCCGCTGGATAATTTCTCGCCCCGGCTTGGAATTGCTTACTCGCCGAATTTCTCCGATGGATTCCTAGGCAAACTGACGGGCGGACCCGGAAAAACCAGCATCCGTGCAGGCGCTGGCCGTTTCTTCACGGCTGTCGAAGGCCTGACCATCGCCTATCCGACCGGCAATCCGCCGTATGGTCTTACCTACACCAGTCCTGAGTCTCCCGTGATGGCCACGCCATTCGTTGGAGCACTGACCGGGACAAACTACATTCAGCAGTTTCCGGTAAATGTCCCGCCTTACAATGTGTCGTCGACGAATCCCTTTCCCCATCTAGATTGGTCACGCTATACGCCCATCAGCGGCGCCGGGAGCGTGTATCGCTACAACAAGACGCCGTACACGATGTCAGCAAACTTGACGATCGAGCGCCAACTCGGCTCGAACATGCTGTTGAGCGTCGGCTACACCGGCTCCCTCAGCCGCCATCTGCTGGCCGTTCACAGCGTAAGCCCAGGGAATCCGGCGCTGTGCCTTAGCCTCAGCCAGCCGCAAGACGGCGCACCCGGGAGCCCCCTTTGCGGCCCCTTCGGCGAAAACCTCGTTTATACGCGAGCGGACGGAACGGTCGTGAATGGAACGCGGTCCCCATATCCGAATACGATCGGTACCGATGCGGTGTATCAGAACATGGGGAACGCCAGCTACAACAGCCTTCAAGCGTCTCTCAAGCGAACCGCGGGCCCTCTCACCCTATTGGCCAGCTTCACCTACGGCAAGTCGATGGACTGGGCCTCCAGCATTCAAGAGCAGGTCAATCCGTTTGATTTCCGCAAGGAGTACGCTCTTTCTGCATTCGACCTGAAACACAACTTTGTCGTCAGCTATAACTATGAACTGCCGTTTGACAACTTGTTCCGCACATCCAACCGACTAACTCACGGCTGGGCGATTTCCGGAGTGACGCGATTTTCGACCGGATTGCCAGTTACCTTTCAGAGTTTTGGAGACAACGCTCTGGTTCAAGTCCAGAATAACGGGGTAAACAGCGTCAGCATCGATCTCCCCAATTACAATCCGAGTCTGGCGCCTTTGAATGTCAACCATGACCCGCGCCAAAATCGGCTGGCCTTCAACACCAAGCTCTTCAGCCCCAACGCGCTAGGAACGTTTGGCAATTCTTCGCGCCGTTTCTTCTACGGTCCGGGCATCAATAATTACGATATGGCTCTGCACAAGGTCACTCGAATCACGGAATCCACCTCCCTGGAATTCCGTTTCGAAACCTTTAACACCTTCAATCATGCTCAGTTCGATGGTGCGGGTTCGGTCGACGGCAATCGCGACGCGGCCACCTTCGGGCAAATCCTGAAGTCACAGCCGGGGCGCATCTCACAAGTCGCTGTCAAGTTGCAGTTTTAGCGATCGAAACGAAAAATCTGCAACAGGTAACATCGCGCACGGAGAAACTGCCGCAACCGCACACGAGAAGGCCGAGCTAGGACGGATGAGCGACATGAACAGCCCGTACAACTGATTTCAAAGCTCGGCCGTTACTTGACTGCGGCGTGGTGATCGTAACTGATGACCCGCGTAATTTTCCATGCGCCGTCTTTGTATTGCCACAGATGAATGAACTTCCCTTCGCCAATTGGCTCTGTGTCGTCATGTCCCGGATGGTGGAAGCGGTGAACACCCATTTCAACCGCGCCATAGCCCTTCATGTGATAAATCTGCAGCGTACCTGGAACGAGTTCTCGGCTCACTTTGCTGCAGATATTCTTTTTTACGCTATCGGTCAATTTCTCTTTGCCAAGTGTCACTCCACCCAAATCGTGATAAAACTCCACGTCGTCGGCCAAGAATGTGGCGAACTTTTCCAAATCGCACCGATTATAGGAATCGAACAGGACGGCATCGAGCGATGCGATGGCCTTGTCGAGTTCTGCCTGAGATTTAATGCTTTCCAGGTCCTGGACTGCCTGAGCGTCTGCCTGACCGCCAAACAAAGCAAGCACCGGCAACAGCAACAGTATTTTTGGCAAAGTAAAAAGTATTTTCATCGAGCAGTCCTTTCCGCGTGCTAGACAATACATCGGGATATACGGACCAAACGGGATAATGTTCCGTAATTTCCATCTGACACCCTCTGCTGCGTCAACCGTAAGATCCGCTTTGGGAGAAGCGGCCGTAGTCCCAAACGGGGTTAGAAGCATTTGTGACTTACGTCCTAGAGCGAGGCTTCTACGGGATCAGCAGAATTTCACTGGTCCGGTAAGCGCGTCTACCAGGTATTGACTTGCGACACCGGCGGCAACAAACTCTGCCGTGAGGGGAGATGGCGTGAACAAATTTTGGTTGGCCTCATTTCTTTTTTGTGCTCCTCCGTTTGCGGCGCAGGAACCCGTTCGGCCTGCCGTTCCTCAACCGGAACATCAGGATCCTTCGGCGGAGCCGCAAACGATGCCGCTCTGGGATGGCAAGGCTCCCGGCGCACTCGGCGACGACGCCTCCGACCGCCCAACGCTTACTTTATACGCCGCTTCCTCAGGACATACGCTCACCGCGGCGGTGATCGTGTTCCCGGGTGGAGGTTACGAATTCCTCGCCACTAATCACGAAGGGCGACAAATTGCCAATTGGCTAAACGCCATGGGTATCACAGCATTTGTCCTCAAGTATCGACTAGGACCCCGCTATCACCATCCTGTAGAACTTGGCGACGCTCAGCGTGCGATTCGCATCGTCCGCTCCCGCGCGAAAGAATTTCGCGTGTTGCCGGACAAGATAGGTGTGATGGGATTTTCCGCCGGCGGACACCTGGCATCCACCACCGCGACGCATTTTGATTTAGGGCATCCGCAAGCCATGGATCCCATCGATCGCGTCAGTTCTCGTCCGGATTTCGCCGTGCTCGCCTACCCCGTGATTTCCTTCACCGCCGAATATACGCACCAAGGCTCGCGTAGAAATCTCATAGGAGAAAATCCCAAGCTGGAGCTTGTTAAGGAACTCTCGAGTGAGCTGAATGTTACTCCGCAAACGCCGCCCACCTTTCTCTTCAGCAGCACCACGGACACCGTAGTGCCTCCCGAAAATAGTGTGGCGCTCTATCTGGCGCTGCGTACGGCTAGCGTCCCGGCGGAACTCCACATTTTTGAAAACGCGCCGCACGGAGTCGGCCTCGATCTGGCTGATCCCTCCGTCGGCGAATGGAGCACTCTCCTCCTGCACTGGTTTAGGGAAAGAAAATTGCTTCCCAGTTCTTCTCAAGAGCGCTGACGCCACTCCGCAGATGAGGCATTATCCCACGAGCATATTTGGCGTTCTTGACTTTTTCTTCCTGTTCCCAATGGGCTGGGGGCCGATCGAGTTTCCGATTAGCCCTGTTAATGAGGAATTAGGCTGACTCGTCGCGATGATGCCTACACTCAGCGACGGAGGCCGGCATCTCCAGAATGGCCTCTTCTTACATTTCCAATAATTTGCCGATGGCGCGTTTTGCAAGTACATTAGCGCCTCGCTAGTGACTCCATCGGGCTACAGGCATAGAGTGGCTTGTGTATGGAGTACGTTAAGTAAGGAGGAAGATAGTCATGAGCGAAGCAGCTCGACAAATGCCAGCAAAAGAAGATAGCTCCTCAAAACCACAGACGTTCACCGCGAAAGCCTATGCGGCGGGCTCTGCAACGTCATCGCTTGCGCCGTTCACACTTCCACGTCGCTCTCCACGTCCGCAAGACGTCCAGATTGAAATTCTCTATTGCGGCGTCTGCCATTCAGACCTGCATCAAGTGCGCAACGAGTGGCAGAGTGTCATGCCGACGGTCTATCCATGCGTGCCCGGTCACGAAATCGTTGGCCGCATCGTCAAGGCCGGCAGCTCGGTCAAAAAATTCAAAGAGGGCGACATCGCTGCAGTCGGTTGTATGGTGGATTCTTGCCGCACCTGCGCCAGTTGTCGCGTCGGGGAAGAGCAGTATTGCGAGAAATTCTTCACCTTAACCTATAACGGCGAAGACAAGATTCTCGGTGGAGTCACCTACGGCGGCTACTCCGATAGCATCGTGGTCGACGAAGCCTATGTGTTGCGCGTGTCCAATAAATTGGACCCCGCTGGCACTGCGCCCCTGCTCTGCGCGGGCATCACTACTTATTCGCCGTTGCGTCATTGGAACGTTGGCAAAGGGCAAAAGGTCGGCATTGTCGGACTTGGCGGATTGGGACACATGGGCGTGAAATTTGCCCATGCCTTCGGCGCCCACGTGGTGCTCTTCACCACGTCTCCAAACAAAACAGCGGATGCTCTGCGCCTCGGTGCCGACGAAGTCGTCATTTCGAAGAACGAAGCCGAGATGCAGAAACATGCCGGCAGCTTCAACTTCATTTTGGACGCGGTGTCGGCGGAACATGACATCAACGCATACCTCAGTCTCCTTAAGCGCGACGGCACGCTCACCCTCGTAGGAGCTCCGGAAAAGCCGTTTCCTGTATCGGCTTTCAACTTCCTGATGGGGCGGCGGCGCCTGGCTGGTTCCGCCATCGGCGGTATCCGCGAAACCCAGGAGATGCTCGATTTTTGCGCTGACCACGGAATCACCTCCGATATCGAGCTCATCCCCATTCAGCGAATCAACGAAGCCTACGATCGCCTGCTGAAGAGCGATGTGAAATATCGATTCGTTATCGATATGGCGTCGCTGAGTTAGGTATCTGAAGTCAGCCGGGATCCCGCCATCGGACTCAAACTGGGGACCGAAGAACGTGTAGAACGCTACGATCCGATCGGCATCACCGCGCTCTACACGCGGTCATTTCGGGACGCTTTGCAGCGGCTAGCGCGCTACAAACAGCTCAGCTGCCCGGAGGAGATACGTCTGGTTGAACGCGGAGACGAATGCCTGGTCCAGTTTGGCGAACAGTTTACTCGACGTCGGGACAGGTGCCGGAAACGGGAAGAAGACCCGTGTAAATTGCGGGCAGCTGACCAAAAATCTTCCAAATGCACAAGCTACGATCTTGGTTCATCACTACTCGAACCGAATCATCACTATCTCTGGCTTACTCCCCACCCGCAGCGGCGGCCCCCAGGTCCCTACTCCGCACGACGTGTAAATCTGCAACTTGCCCATCCGCTGAAGACCGTAAACGTATGGCCCATAAATGCGTGCCGCGACTCCCGTCCACGGTGAAAACTGCCCGCGGTGCGTGTGTCCGGAGAGCTGCAAGGAAATCCCTTCTTCTTCGGTTATTTGCACGCGGTCGGGCGCGTGCGTCAGCAATATGCTTGGCTGCCCCCTCTCCAGACCCGTGTTGCGTAATGTTCTCCGAAAATGTTCGCCGTGGGTCGCATCCCGATAATTCACACCCACGAGCTGTAATCCATCGACCATCACCTTCCCATTGTTCAGCACTTGCACGCCGGCCTGCGTCAATGCTTTCAAATACTTGTTGGGGTCGGAAAACTCCTCATGATTGCCTTCCACAAAATAAGTTCCCCATGGTGTGGCAAGCGTGGACCACGGTTTGGCCAGCTTCGCGAGATCGGCCGGTGTGCCATCGTAAAAGTCCCCCCCGATAAAGACTACGTCCGGCCGCAATCCTGCGATCCTCGTCGCGATGCGGCGCGAAAACCCGAAATTGCGCACATGCCCCAGATGTAAATCACTCACCAGCACAGCCACGCGTCCTTGCCACGCTGCGGGCAAATTCGGCAATGCGATAGTTATCCGCTTCACTCGCACCAAGAGACCATTAATAATTCCGTAAGTCGTCACGCTGAGCGCCAGCGCCAAAAATGCGCTGATCAACTCCCTCCGCTCCAGACCCAATCCACCCAGCCTCGCTAATCCATAGAGCACCCAGCATCCGCACGCCGCAAAAAAACTGTAATTCACAAACCCTAGCCACACTGCGGCCAACCTATAAACCGCGCGCACCAAAATATGGTAGGAGCGAAAAGCGAGCAGCGAAGCCGCAAGAAAACTTATCGACAAAATTCCCAGCCCAATTTCCAGCTTCAAGTATGTGTACGAATCGGAAGGTACCCAGAACCAAACCCAAGTTTCATATAAGAAAAAATGCACCAAACCTAAAACCAACTGAAACACCGAAGCAAAAACCACAAATCGAGAGAGCAAGCGGAAATATCCTTAAAAAGACAATGTGCTGTTCATTCACCACCAGCCTATCACGCCGCATTGTTTTGCAAGGTCTTGCCACGTCTTGTGACCAGCTCCTGTGCCTGTTGCAACGCTGTTCGTTGGCCATGCCGTTATGCCCTCTCGCAAGGCAGATACCGGCGAATCATCTTTACGAACGCCTTTACAATCCGCACTTACAAAATTCGCCCTTAATTTTGCGAAAGCTGTTTTTTAGCCCCTTTAGAATTAAACACTTGCGAACTTAAAATCTTGCAAGTCCTATTTTTTGATATTCTTCCGAGAAACAGGAGGTGACGGGGACAATAGATGTTAAAGGACCAACTAAATGACCGGTCGCCGCGCTAAGTTATTCGTATTCATCGCCTTGATCTCCCTCGGCCTGTTATCTACTTTTCCTACAGCGACCGCCCAGGCGCAAGAGCGCCGCGAGCGCGAAACCAACGCTGTTTACGCCCAACGCCGCGCCAAACTCGCTGCCCAGTTCGACGGCCCCATCGTTCTGTGGGGCTATACCGGCCGGGAAGAATCCTCGCAAGCCTACGTCTTCGCCCAAGAAGAGAATTTCTACTACCTCACTGGGCACAACGAAGAAGGCGCTGGTTTGATCCTTCTTCCTTCCCAGAACGACGGCAACGCTGTTGCATCCACCGCAAGCCATACTGCTTTGGCAATAGGCACCACGGACAAAGCGCGGTCCCAAGAGCCTCGCGAAATCCTGTTCCTGCCCCCAAAAGATCCCGCAAAAGAAAAGTGGAACGGCATTCGTTTGTCACCGTCCGATCCAGAAATCAATGCACGAACCGGCTTGGCTGACGTGAAACCCTTCGCTGAAATGCGCGCTACGATCGAGAAGCTTGCCAAGTCCCATCCCAACTTCTACACCATTCTTCCCTACGAAAAAGAACTCGGCGGGTTTCCGCACGAAAAGGCGGTAGCCGATTGGCTGCAGATGGCGGTGCCCCCAGCCAAGTTCAAAGACATTCGCGCTAACATCGCCGCCCTTCGCCAGATTAAGTCCGTCGGAGAAATTGCTTTTCTGCAATGCGCCATCGAGCTGTCTCTGGACTCGCACCTCGAAGCCATGAAAATGATGCGCCCCGGCTTATTTGAATATCAGATCGCAGCAAAGATGGTGGAAGTCCATGCTATGGGCGGGTCAGAAGCCGAAGGTTACGCGCCTATCGTGGGTGCGGGTCCCAATTCCACTGCTCTCCATTACGACAAGCTTGCGCGCAAAATCGAAAACGGTGACGTCGTCGTACTGGACGTCGGCGCGCAATACTCAGGCTACTCTGCCGACATAACGCGCACGCTCCCTGCCAATGGCAAGTTCACTCCTCGCCAGCGCGAAATCTATGAAATCGTGCTGGGAGCCCAGAACGCCGCGCTCGCCGCTCTCAAGCCCGGTGTGGACTTTTGCAGAAAGGGCGACAAAAGCGTCTATAAACTTGCCTACGACTACATCAATTCTCATGGCAAGGACCAGCACGGCAAGCGACTCGGACAATATTTTATCCATGGCCTCGGCCACCAGATTGGCTTGAACGTTCACGATCCTGGTGATGCCTGCAGGTCCTTCGAGCCCGGCATGGTCATCACTGTGGAGCCGGGCATCTATATCCCGGAAGAAAATCTGGGAGTCCGCATTGAAGATGACGTTCTTATCACCGCAGCCGGCTACAAACTTCTAAGCGAGCGGCTCCCGCGCAACCCCGATGAAATTGAAAAAGTTATGGCCACCGCCGCCCAGCAGCGCTCTAAGGCAGCCCCCTGAGTTTGAAGTTGTCAGCCCCACGGGTTCGAGCTTGTCAGTAATTTGTTGTGAGTATTTCAAAGAGAAGTGCAGCTCCCGAGCACGGTGGTTTTTCTGGGGTTAGCTAAAAGCCAGGCGCGCCGGAGGCGGCGGGGCGCATTTCTGGGGCATTGACGCCGAAGCGAAGATGAGCGAAGTACGTTTGTCCGAGGGACATGAAGCCGGTGTAGAGATAGCCCCATACGAAAAGAAGCAGGAAGGGCACCGTAGCATAGTTTTCATTGAGGATGGCGTACACCACGGTAGCAGCGAAATATAGGCCGAGCAGAACTTCCGCGTAGGGCATCCAGCCAGCTTTGTTCCTGTAAGACTTACTCGCAAAAGAACCTTTCTTGCCGGCGATATTAAATTTTGGCGTGCGCGCGAATTCGCTTTTCTTGCCAGCAATCGCTTCGATCACTCCCTGAGCGTTCCTGACCGAGATCCCGATGCCGGTGGCCATCACAAAAGGTAAATAAAGAAAAGTGCGCCACCAGGTTTTAGGGCGCAGCTCTTTCTGCGCGACAAGATAGAAGCTGGAAATAGAGCAAGTGGAAGCGAGAAAAAGCGGCAGATCGATAACCACCATCTGAAACCAGCCTTGGTAAAAGCGTACGATCATCGCGGGTAGCAGCATAGTGGAGAGGAGGATCATCAGCGGATAGCTGATGTTGGCGGTGAGATGAAAAAAAGCTTCAGCTTTGACGTGCCAGGGCGCGTTGGATTTGAAAACCTTCGGCAGGATTTTTTTCGCCGTCTGCATAAGCCCTTTGGCCCAACGCGCTTGCTGGGCTTTGAAACCATTCATATCAACGGGTAGTTCAGATACGCATTGTATCTGCGGAAGATAGAGAAACTGCCAGCCTTTGAGCTGCGCGCGATAGGACAGATCAGTATCTTCGGTGAGCGTATCGTGCTCCCAGCCGCCGGCATCCTCGATGGCGGCGCGGCGCCAGACTCCCGCCGTGCCATTGAAGTTGAAGAAGGTGCCGCGGCGAGAGCGCGCGCCGTGCTCCACAACGAAGTGTCCATCCAGCAGGATGGTTTCTACCTGTGTGAGAAGCGAATAGTCGGAATTGAGATAGGTCCAGCGCGTTTGCACCATGCCGATGTTTGCGCCGCCCTCGGGATTCATGAAATAGGGAATCGTGCGGCGAAGGAAATCAGGGTCAGGAACAAAGTCGGCGTCAAAAATGGCGATGAACTCACCCTGCGAGGACTTAAGTCCGTTTTCAAGCGCACCAGCTTTGTATCCGTGGCGGTCGTTGCGGTGAATGTGAACTATAGGGACACCTTGAGCGGCGTGACGCTCGACGCAATGCCGTGCGATGTCGCGTGTTTCATCGTTAGAGTCATCGAGAACTTGGATATCGAGGAGTTCGCGCGGGTAGTCGAACCTGGAGACGGCTTCGACCAGCCGCTCGATGACGTAGCGTTCATTAAAGATGGGAAGTTGCACGGTGACGCGCGGCCAATTGACGACGGGCGGTTGCGGGCCAGGAATATTCTTGGAGTAGGCGTAATACTCGTAGACGAGCCAGTAGCGATGGAGACCGTAAATCGCGAGGATAAAAAGCACCAAGAAATAGGGAATCATCATCGCGAGGTCAAAAGCATTGGCGTGATAGATGCCGACAAAAGTTCTGTCGGTAATTTTGTGCCAGTAATGGCTAAGGGAGTTTTGCGCAGCTAGAATCTCCGAGATAAGACCGATTGGCATGATGGAAGAATCAGTATTCCTTTACGGCGCGCCGCGGTGGCATCAGCGCCAAACGATTATAAGGCGGCAGATGAAATGGTCAAAGACCTGGCGCGCATTTCCAAGGCACTTAGGGTATGAGGACGATCTTGCCTGCGGCGCCGGGCTGCATGATTTCGATGTGGGCGCGTGCTGCTTCGGCGAGAGGAAGCTCTTTGCCCACCACAGGACGCAGCGTGCCGTTTTCGAGACCGGCGATGATGCCGGCGTGAATCTCCGCGGCTTCGACGTCCGAGACTCCCCAAAGAGTGACAGCGAGAAAGGAGGAGCGGCGAACCATGAGTTCGCGCGCGTTGATTGTGACTTCTCCACGATTGCCGATGACGACCACGCGGCCCTTTGTGGCGAGGAGCTTCAGGTCGTGCGGGAGATTTACGTTGGCCAACATTTCGAGAATTACGTCCAGGCCGCGTGCCGAAGTGGCCTTCAGAATTTCATCTTGATAGCCGGATTTGGTGTGATCAAAGACTTGGTGGGCGCCCTCTCGTTTGGCGACTTCCAAACCTTTTTGCGAGCCGGCGGTGCCAAAGACGGTGAGTCCGATGGCGCGGGCCATCTGCGTGGCGGCGATGCCCACGCCTCCGCTTGCGCCGTGGATCAATACCGTTTCTCCAGCGCGAACTTTCGCAGTCTGATACAGGGCGTGATACGCGGTGCCGTAGGGAACCCAGACGCCAGCGCCTTGAGCAAAAGTTACTTTGTCGGGAAGACGATGCACTTGATCCTCGAGCGCGATGGCGTATTGCGCGTAGGCGCCGCTGACGGTGCCGGCGGTGTAGACGCGGTCGCCAGGTTTCACTTTCTTGACGTCTGGGCCTACCGCTTCGACGACACCAGCGGCGTCGGAACCAGGCGTGTAGGGTAGCGGAGGTTTTATCGGGTAGACGCCATTGCGCATGTAGGTGTCGTAAGGATTTACGCCGACCGCGTGGATGCGCACCAGAACCTGGCGGGCAGCGGGATTAGGAGTGGGGACTTCTTCGAACTTGAGGACTTCGGGACCGCCGAATTCGTGGACGCGAATGGCTTTCATAAAGAGTTCTTCCGCATGAACAACTTTTCCTTTGTGGATTGCCTAGGGCCAAGCGAGATACTTGCCGCGCTCGGACTAATGAATATCCATCCAATTTAAAAATGCTCGTCGACGACGACGCTGGCGACTCCTTCATCGAGTAGGCCGGATGCCTTACCCCATGCGGTGGTTTGCCAGTTGTCTTTGCCTTTTTTCTGGGGTATCCACGGCGGCAGCGTCTGATGGAGATAGGAAGCCAGAGCGTAGATATAAGGTTCGTACATTTTACGCAGCTCAGTGAGCCGGCCATCAGCTTGTTCGCCATCCTGTAACTTCAAGCAGGTTGGCGCGAGCATGTCGCGAATGCGCCGGAGATTTTCCGGTGTGAGTCGATCGTGCGGGAGAGCTTTTGGTGAGGTGCCAAAAACTTGCGAGAGATCGACGACGGCGTGGCGTGCGATGGCGAAAGTAAGGTCCGCCTGGTGTTCGTAGGATCCATCGACATCGACACGAGTTTTCAAGAGCGCGCAAGTATCCAGGATTGCAGTCAGCGAAGCGACCCAGGATTGGTTGTCATGCTGCGAGCGAAAAAAAGCAAGGACTGGATACGAAAGATGGCTCTCCATCAGCTCGGCGGACCACAGTTCCCAGTCTTTGAGAAGTATGCGCAGGTCCGTTTGTCCTTGCGGATAACTGTGACGTCGAAGAAGTTCACCCGCAGTAGGCGGAGTGCCGGCGCGGGAATCGAGAAGGGAAATATTCACTTCGCGTTTTGAAAACGAACCATAAATGAAGGGCAAATAACCGATCATGGCGGCGAGAAAGCCGAATCCTAAACCGGCTTCAGCGACAACCAGCGCACGCGCAAATCCCGAACGAGGCAGAACATCACCCAAGCCAAGAGTAAAAAAGGTTGTGCCGCTGAGATAGAGATCCGTGAGAAAACTCGGCTGACCTCCCGTCATAACAACAGCGGAGCCGGCGCCATATTGCATGAGGCCAAAACCGAGAACGAGGGTAACCGCCCAAAGAGCCACGAGCACCAGCAGAGAGCTTGGTCCGTAAAAACCAAGAAGAGCTTCGCGGCTTTTGCGGGAAGGAACCAAACCGATGATGAATTGCCAAATCATCCAGCTATATCTATAAAACACGCGCGCAAAGCGGAACTTTCGCGTCACACGACGTGGAAGGATGACGGATTCGAAGGCCTCCCAGATGACGCTAATGAGAAGGATCACTCCTAATGAAAAGGCCCCGGGAGCTGGAATCAGAGAAGTCATATCACGGTTTAGGCACAGTTTCAGCGAACCATATATCGTAATCCTTGGTGCCTGGGCGCAGCGTTCTGCGCGGAGTACAACAAAACAAAAATGGACACGCAAAGCGCACAAACTGAAATCTGTGCCACTTGCCGTGCAGGATTATGAAGCGCTGCCGGCCTGTTGGGATACCAGACGCGCGCTGACGGTGATTTCGGCTTTGAAGAGTTTTGAAACCGGGCAGCCAGTCTCGGCGGCTTTTACAGCTTCGTCGAACTTGGCTTTATCCACACCGGGGATGTGCGCGACGAGATCGAGATGGCTCTTGGTGATGGAAAAGCCTTCACCGACCTTGGCCAGCGTCACGGTCGCGACGGTTTCCATCTTTTGTGCCGTGATTCCGGCCTTACCAAGCTGGCCTGAGAGTGCCATGGTGAAGCAGCCTGCATGGGCGGCGGCGAGAAGCTCCTCTGGGTTGGTGCCCACGCCGTTCTCAAAACGCGTACTGAAGGAATATTGAGTTTGCTTCAAAACTCCACTGTCCGTACTGAGAGTGCCCTTACCGTCTTTTAGGCCACCGCTCCAAACTGCCGTTGCTTTGCGATCCATGATGATGCTCCCTTCCTGATGCTTGACTTGATGCGAATCAGAGAATTCGATTCGCCGCAGGAGAGTAAGGGTATATTGAGAAAGTGACGATGTCGAGACGCGCGCGTCAACCGCGTCGACTATGATGCGGAATATATTCAAGTGGACGGCGCATCGGCCATGGTCGTTGCCAGACAGCCCTTGGATCATGGCTCAATCCTGGCATGATTTGCTATTCGCGCATTGGCCCGTAGAGGCAAGGGTGCTGCGCTCGCACATTCCCCCGCAACTAGAGCTTGAGACGTTTAACCGACAAGCGTGGATTGGGGTTGTGCCCTTTAGCATGACTGGGGTGCGATTGCGCTGGATCCCCGCGCTGCCGTGGCTCTCTGCCTTTCCGGAATTGAATGTACGAACGTATGTGATCGCGGAGCAAAAGCCAGGCGTGTGGTTCTTCAGTCTGGATGCCGCGAACCCCCTAGCTGTCGCCATGGCACGCACCTGGTTTCATTTGCCCTATTTTCGGGCACGGATGGAATGCGAAGAAAAAGATGGCTGGGTTCGCTACCGCAGCGCACGCACACATCGAGGCGTTCCAGCCGCCGTTTTCCAGGGGAGGTATCGGCCAGCGGGGGAAATCTTTCAGGCGCGGGGCGGAACACTGGAATATTTCCTGACCGAGCGGTACTGCTGGTATGCCGCAGGGTCACGAGAGCGTATCTATCGTGGAGAAATTCATCATCCGCCGTGGGCCTTGCAAATTGCGGAAGCGGAATTTTCACGAAACTCCATGGGTGACGCGGCGGGTGTATCCCTTCCAACGCAGCGGCCACTGCTGCACTTCGGGCGGCGGCAAGATATGGTGGCCTGGAAGCCACAACGGATTTTGAGTGATTAGCGAAACGCGTAACTGGCCAGTTCAAAATAACTTTATACGTTAAGGGCGAGGGAGACCAGATCAGGGCGCGTCGGTAGAGGAGGCGGCGGCATTTTGGAGCGGTCAACCGGCTGGTAAAGAGTGTCGCGTTCGACGGGTACGCGGCCAGCGGCACGAATTAGGCGCTCAAGTTCGGCGCGAGAAGTAAATTCGGAGGTAACGGCGCCTGCATCATGATAAATCTTTTCTTCGACCACGGTGCCGTCGAGGTCATTGGCGCCGAAGCGTAGCGCGATCTGCGCGATGCTGGGCGAGAGCATGATCCAGTAGGCCTTGATATGGTCGAAATTGTCGAGCAGCAAGCGTGAAATTGCGATATTGCGCAAATCAGCGTAGCCAGTGGGCTTGGGGATATGCGCAAGCGCGGTGTTGTCCGGATGAAATGCCAGCGGAATAAAGGTTACAAAACCGTGAGTCTGATCTTGCAGCTCACGCAGTTTGATGAGGTGATCGACGCGCTCTTCCTCAGTTTCCACGTGACCGTAAAGCATCGTGGCGTTGGAGCGCAAACCAATCTCATGAGCCTGGCGCGCGATGCTCAGCCACATCTGGCCGCTAACCTTATGGTCACAAATAATCTTGCGCACACGCGGATGAAAAATTTCAGCACCACCGCCAGGAAGGGAATCGACACCGGCGTCTTTCATTTTTAGCAGAGTTTCCTTGATGGATAATTTGGCGATGCGCGCAAAGTAGCCGACCTCCACCATGGTGAAAGCTTTCAGGTGGACGCCAGGGCAGCGTTGCTTGAGGCCACGAATCATCTCCAGGAAATATTCAAACGGCAGGTCCGGATGCAGACCGCCGACCATGTGAAACTCGGTCGCTCCTTCGCGCAAACCTTGTTCGGCGCGCTGGTAAATCTCTTCCATGGCAAAGGTGTAAGCGCCGGGCGCGTTCGGATCGCGTCCGAAAGCGCAAAGTTTGCAGTGCGCGACGCAGACGTTGGTGGGATTGATGTGACGGTTTACGTTGAAATAGGTGATGTTGCCGTGGCGTTTTTCCCGGACGTGGTTGGCCAGCCAGCCGACGGCGAGGAGATCGGGCGAACGATAAAGAACAATGCCATCGTCCATCGAAAGCCGCTCGCCAGCGAGAACCTTGGCGGCAATGGGCTGCAATCGCTGATCGCTGATGGTTAAATGTGCCACTGCTTATGCTCGCCTTTATACGCTGATTACTGTTTCTAATATTTCGAACAATTCAAACTCGCCAGAGCATTACCGCTGCTCCCCAAAACAATAGGAACGACATACTAATATAACCGTTCATCGCGAAAAACGCAGCGTCCAGCTTGCTGAGATCGTCGGCTCTGACGAGAGAATGTTCGTAGGCCAGTAGCGCGGCTACCACGGCGATGCCGGCCCACGCGGGCCAGGGCAGCGCGAAACTGGCAGCCAGCCAGGAGAGCAGGGCTACCACCGCAACGTGCATCAGCCGCGCAATGAGCAAGGCATAACGTACGCCGAAGCGGCGCGGGATGGAGAAAAGACCAGCGCGACGATCGAAATCAATGTCCTGGCAGGCATAGAACACATCAAAGCCACCGACCCATAGCGTGACGGCGGCGCAAAGAATGAGCATGCGCCGGTCGAGGCTTCCGGTGATGGCGATCCACGAAGCCGCGGGGGAAATGCCCAGGGCAAATCCTAGAAAAAGATGAGACCAGTTCGTGAAACGCTTGGTAAACGAATAAAAGAAGAGAATGGCGATGGCCAGCGGCGCGAGCTCCAGCGCCAGCGGATTCAGCTGCCACGCGGCCACAAAAAAGATGAGTACGGCAGCGATGGTGAAATTCCAGGCGAAAGCCGTGGAGAGCACGCCGGCGGGGAGGGCACGTTGGCTGGTGCGCGGATTTTCGCGGTCATAGCGGAGATCGACGATGCGATTCAAAGTCATGGCCGCGCAGCGCGCTGAGACCATGGCGACGATAATCCATAGGATCTGAGGAAGTGTAGGCCAGCCGTGGTGAGTAACGCGCGCGGCGAGCAGAGCGCCAACCAACGCAAAAGGAAGCGCAAAGACGGAGTGCTCAAACTTAATCATTTCGAGCACGGTTCGGATGCGCCCGGACATTCGAATTAAGCCTCCGCTTTTTTCGATGCGGTTTGACCGCTCCAGCGATACATTTTGTCTTGCGGCAGATCAATTTGTGCCAGCACACGACAAACATACTGCGTGACGAGGTCGTCGATAGTTTTTGGGTGATGGTAAAAAGCGGGGACGGCGGGCATGATCACGGCGCCGGCTTGCTGCGCGCGCAGCATGTTTTCGAGATGGATGCGGTTGAAGGGCGTGTCGCGCACGCAGAGCACAAGCTTGCGGCCTTCTTTGAGCATAACGTCAGCGGCACGGGCGACGAGGTCGTCGCTCAGACCGTTGGCGATAGCGCCGAGCGTGCCCATAGAGCAGGGAATCACGAGCATGGAATCAACGGCGTAGCTGCCGGAGGCGATGGAAGCGCCAACGTCTCTGTTGGGAAGCACTTCAATTTTCGTGGAAGGGCGACCGAGAAAGCGGCTAGGGAGCTGCTTGGCATCGCCAGAAGCGATGTGCAGCTCTTCGGCGAAGAGGCGCTGACCCGCTTCGGTGACGACAAGATGTACGCGGCCTACGCGAGCGTCAGCTTCAAGCAGATCAAGCGCCTTCTGCGCGAGGAGCGCGCCGCTTGCGCCGGTCACACCAACGGTTACGATTTGTTTGTCTGATGGCATGGGTGGTGCGCGGGTAGGTTCAGTCTCGCAGCGGCGGAGAGGGCAAGTCAAGTAAGGGAGGCAGTAGAAGAAGGAGACGCTTTATACTGATAGTCCGGCCCAGAAGGAGATGAGCAATGGGGAATTTCGAACCTCTCGAGGTCGCGATGGAGTTCATCAAACGGATCAATGCTGGAGACGTGAACGAACTGTGTCAGTTGATGACGGAAGACCACATTTTCCAGGATGCACTTGGTAAGCGCTTCGTGGGGCGCGAGACCATGCGCAAGGGTTGGACTGACTATTTTAAGATGATTACCGATTACAAGGTGCGTGCAGAGGAATTTTTTCAAACGGACCTGCGACTTGCGATTTTCGGCACGGCGAGCGGGAGATATAGCGCGGCTGGCAACACTTCAGCGGAGAAATTCTGGGAGGTTCCGGTGGCCTGGAGAGCGGTGATTCGGGGCGGGCTTATTGCCGAGTGGCGAGTTTATGCAGACAATCAACCGCTGCGCAAACTTATGGGTGAGAGTGTTACGTAGCGGCGAAGATGCCTGAAGAAAATTCATGAGAGAACCTGATCTTTATCGATTGCTTGAAGAGGTGCGCTCCGGGAAGCTTTCTCCGGAGAAGGCGGTTGCCCGGTTAAAGCACCTGCCGTTTGAGGATTTGGGCTTTGCAAAGGTCGATCATCACCGGGCGCTGCGTCAGGGATTTGCCGAAGTAGTTTTTGGCAAGGGCAAGACGCCCGGGCAAGTGGCAGAGATCGTGCGTGCGATGCTGCGACAGAAAGCGGCGCGCCAGAATATTTTGGTGACGCGGGCCGATGCAAAGATTTTTTCAGCGGTGAAGCGAGTGAGTGCCAAGATGAGACCCGCCGCGAAGTTTCATCCGTTATCCGGCGTAATCACGATTGAGAACAGCAAAGAGATTTCTGGAAAGGGGACGATCTTCATCGTGTCGGCGGGGACCAGCGACATTCCGGTTGCTGAAGAAGCTTTGCTGACCGCGCGGATGATGGGAAATCGTGTGGAGTATCTTTGGGATGTGGGCGTGGCAGGAATTCACAGGCTATTGGAACATCGTGAGAAGCTGACGCACGCACGAATAATCATTTGTGTAGCGGGAATGGAAGGGGCGCTGCCGAGCGTGGTAGGAGGGCTTGTCCCGGTGCCGGTAATAGCGGTGCCGACGAGCACTGGTTATGGGGTGAGCTTTGGCGGAGTGGCGGCGCTGCTGGGGATGTTGAATAGTTGCGCGTCGAATGTGACGGTGGTGAACATCGACAATGGATTTGGCGCGGCGTGCGTGGCGTCGTGCATCAACCGGTTATAAGCGAATATCGTAACTTGTATGGCAATTGCCTCTTAGGGTTTCAGCAAAACTTTCATTACGCCGCGTCGTTGTGCGAATTGGATGGCGGCTGGCGCGTTGACCAGCGGAAAAGTGCGCGTGATGAGCGCACGTGGGTTAACTTTTCCAGTTCGGAGAAGAGCGAGAGCCTTGGAAAAGGACCCACAGCGCGAGCCGACCACGGTGATCTCTTTAACAACGATAGGCCAAGTTTCTACTGGCGCAGCGCCGTGAAAAGTAGACTTCAGAACCAGCGTGCCACGAGGCTCGGTCATATGCTGGGCGAGCGTTAGGCCGGCTGGCGAACCGGTGGCTTCCACGAGGAGCGAAAACGTTTTTTTGACGCGTCTCAAGTCTGTAGCATCACCGCGAACTTTGCGGGTTTCGATTCCAGCGCCACGAGCGAGTGCAAGTTTGTTGGCGTGTTTGCCGTACATAACTACGTGCGGCATGATGGTGCGCAAGACGCGGGAAATCAATTGCGCGAGTTTGCCGTCACCCAACACGGCGGCTTCACGGAAGTGTTTTACATTTACCTGCTCTAGAATCTCACAACCCGCAGCGAGCGGTTCGACAAAGACGGCTTGCTCGTCGGTTACAGAATCGGGAACGGCGTGAAGATTTTCGAGCGGCAGCGCCAGATACTCAGCGAACGCACCATCGTGAGCCACGATACCTAGGACGCTGCGCCGGGCGCAGTGTGTCTTCCAGCCACGGCGACAAAAATCGCACTTCGGACGGTACCCGTACGCGGAACAGGAAACATTGATTTCACCTGTAACGCGACGCCCCAGCCAAAACGATCTAATTTTTTCTGACTTGGTATTCACGGCGGTGACTTCGCCCATGAATTCGTGGCCCGGCGTGCCACGAAACGCGTGGTAGCCGCGAAGAATCTCCAGGTCCGTATTGCAAATTCCAGCAAGCCGCACGCGCACCAGCGCCCAGGAGGTCCTTAGTTTGGGAAGAGTCCGTTTTTCTGTTACAAGCTTATGGTTGCGAACCGTGAAAGCCAGCATGATCGTTCTATTGAAGGGCGGCGACAAGAGTGTCGATGAGAAGTGGCTCCTGTTCGGGGAAGACAGTGCGTAAATCCAGAATGAGGTGGTCGTCTTCGACGCGGCCTATGACGGCGATGCCTGAGGGAGCGCTGCGAAGGCGCTGTTCGAAGGTCGTCGCCGAATAGCGGACGCTAGCAATGCGAATAACTTTGGTAGGAAGAGATTGAGACGGCGTAGAACCGCCGCCGGCCAGTGAAGTGCTGTCGACGACTTCGGATTCGACTTCGCCGGCAGGAAGTTTTGAGCGCAATTGCTCGAGAAAACGCTCGGCGCGGCGGTGCAGGTCTTCTGCGGGAGTGCGGATCATGCGCAAAGCGGGAATTTCATCCAAGGCTCCGCGGAGATAGGCGCCGAGAGTTGCTTCGAGTGCCGCGATGGTCAGTTTGTCCACGCGCAGAGCGCGGAAAAGCGGGTGACGGCGCACGCGAGCCAGCAATTCTTTTTTGCCGGCGATGATGCCGGCCTGCGGCCCGCCGAGAAGTTTATCGCCACTGAACATTACGATGGACACACCGCTTTCGATGCTTTGGCGCACGGTCGGCTCGGTCATTCCATCGGTGTGAAGATCGACTAGACAGCCAGAGCCCAGGTCTTCGACTAACGGCAGGCCAGAACGGCGGCTGAGCGCGACGAGTTCTTCGAGCGAAGGTTTTTCGGCAAAGCCGGTGATTTTGAAGTTCGACGGGTGAACACGAAGAAGAAGACGAGTTTTATCACCGATGGCATTTTCGTAGTCGGCGAGGCGCGTGCGGTTGGTCGTCCCGACTTCGCGCAAAATGGCGCCGCTTTCCGCCATGATTTCGGGGATGCGGAAGCCATCGCCGATCTCGATCAACTCGCCGCGGGAAACGATAACTTCGCCGCTTTTAGCCAGGGCGGTGAGAGTTACCAGAACGGCGGCCGCACAATTATTGACGATGATGGCAGCTTCAGCCCCGGTGAGGCGCTGCAAGAGACGCCCCGTATGAACATCGCGCTTGCCGCGAGCTCCGGTTTCCAGATCGTACTCGAGATTGCTGTATTGTGTGGCGGTGCGATGAAATTCTTCGATAACTGAAGCGACAAGCGGGGCGCGGCCGAGATTGGTGTGAAGAATAACTCCGGTGGCATTGATCACGGGCTGCAGCGAGCGAGCAAGTGTGCGTCGAACTTCGGCGGCGATGAGTTCCTCAACGGAAGCCGGTTCCACAGCAAGTGAATCGACTGTCGTTTCTTTGGCGATACGTGCCCGTAAATTGGCAAGCACTTCGCGGGTGATTTCGACGAGGAGATTGCGGCCGACGGTGGCGGCAAGCGTTGTGAGCAACGGTCGGCCCAGCAATTCATCCACGGAAGGAATCTGTCGCAGAAGGTCTGTCTGTTGGGTGGAAATGGTGCGCTTACTGCTGGCATCCATGGCGACATTTCAGCACAGCTCTGGTCCTACCGCAATGGAAGCGAGCCGTTGGGGAGGAAGGTATGGCTGCGAAAGAAGGAAGGCTACCTCACCACTCTCCGACAAAAACAGACATGCCTGCCTGGTGGTACAGGTGATGCGATGTTGGATGAGTGACTGCAAGGGTGCAGGCGGGTTGACGGCTGGCTCTAGTACTTCTAGCATGTTAGACGGGCATGGCTACCATTTCACCGATTGACGAAGAACTCAGCCAGCTTGAACGCGACATCCGTCAGCTGAAGATCGAATACGAACAGTATTTCGGTGGCGGCAGAAAACGCCCGCCGACGGAAATCGAATGGCGCATAGAGCTAACGGTAAAGCGCTATGCGGACCGTGGCGGGGAGCTGAAGTTTGGTCAACGCTTCCGGTACAGCAACCTGACGCAGACTTACGCAAAATATAAGGACGTTTTTCGAAAGCGGCTGCAGCAAAAAGAAGAAGGAAAAGTCCAACGACATTTCGGCGCGGCCGCGAAAGAAATCGAAGCCGAGCGCGCGCGCAAACAAGCCGAATCCCAGAGTGCGCTGGCGGCAACCCGCGAGAATTCGGCGTTTCGTGTGGTTTGTTCCGAGCCCGAACGCGACACTGAGAAAATAAACCAGCTCTACGAAGCATTTCTACAAGCTAAGGAGCGGGCGGGCGAGGGAACCGAAAGGCTGACAAGATCTAGTTTTAATGAATTCGTAAACAAGAAGACGAAAGACCTGCAGAAACAGAAAAATTGTCGCAATGTGGAATATGTGGTGGAAGAAGTCGATGGCCAAGTGAAACTGAAAGCTCTCGTCAAGACCTAGAAACACAATCCTCAGAACGGTCCTCCAGCCCGCGTTTTAGCTTTTCAAAATTGTATGGCTTACACTGTTGTGCTTTCCCTGCGGAGGGATGCCATGGCAGTGGAGCGCGCGCTCATCAGTGTTTTCGATAAGACGGGAATTGCGGAATTTGCGAGGCGGCTGGCGGCACTGCGCATTGAGATTTTGTCCACCGGAGGCACATCGAAGCTGCTGCGCGAGGCCGGCGTGGCGGTGCTGGATGTCTCGGACTTTACGGGATGGCCGGAAATGCTGGGCGGGAGAGTGAAGACGCTGCATCCTAAAGTTCATGGCGGGCTTTTATTTCGCCGCAAGAATGCAGAAGATCAGAAGCAAGCAGCCGAGCATGGAGTCGCACCCATCGACCTGGTGGTCGTAAACCTTTACCCATTCGAAACAACAGCAGCTAAGGCTTTGCTGACCGCAGAAGAATTGATCGAACACATCGACATCGGGGGTCCCACCATGCTGCGGTCCGCAGCGAAGAATCTTGAGAGCGTCACGGTGGTTACGGATCCCGCGGACTATGAGCGAGTGGCTGCAGAACTCGAAGCAGGCTTCGATACGTCGCTCAGCACACGGCTGGAACTTGCACGCAAAGTTTTTGCCGTCACCTCACGCTATGACGGGATGATCAGCACCGAGCTGGAGCGACTTGCCGCGGACGCACATGTTTCTCTGGGTGCGAAGCCTGTATTGCCGGAACGCATTCACCTTGCTTTGCGGCGGCAGCAGGAGTTGCGCTACGGCGAGAATCCGCACCAAGCTGCGGGGCTTTATGTTCCGGCCGGAAGCGCGCCGCAGGGTCTGGCGGCCGCCAAGCAACTGCAGGGCAAAGAGCTGTCTTACAATAATTTTGCCGATCTAGAAGCGGCGCGGAGTTTGGTCGCGGAATTCCAGCGTCCCGCGGCGGTGATTATTAAGCACAACAATCCATGCGGGGCTGCCGAGCAAGAGACACTGTTGCAGGCGTATTTGAAGGCGTATGCCGGCGATCCTGTGTCGGCGTTTGGCGGCGTGTTGGCCTTCAATCGTGTGGTGGATGCGGTTACGGCGGAAGAAGTGGCAAAGTTATTTGTGGAATGCATCGCGGCTCCGGGATTTGATGATAAAGCCCGGACCATTTTTGCCGCGAAGAAAAATCTGCGCTTGTTGGAATTGCCTCCCACAGGGCAGGAGCCGGACCAGGAATTGCAACTTAAACGGATTTTCGGCGGCATGTTGGTGCAGCAGCCAGACCTGGGCGAGATAAAAGACAGCGAGCTTCGTAGCGTGACGAAGCGAGCGCCCACCTCCGCGGAGATGAGTACGATGCGTTTTGCGTGGAAGGTTGCAAAGCACGTGAAGTCCAACGCCATTGTGTTTGCCAAGGATGGCGCCACGCTGGGAGTCGGCGCCGGACAAATGAGCCGAGTTGATTCCGTGAAGTTAGCGGTGATGAAGGCGCAAGTTCCCCTGCAAGGGAGCGTCGTAGCCTCGGACGCGTTTTTTCCTTTTCCGGATGGCGTGGAGGAAGCCGCCAGGGCCGGAGCTACTGCGGTGATTCAGCCCGGTGGTTCAGTACGGGATGCGGAGGTGATCGCGGCAGCCGATCGCCTCGGGGTAGCCATGATTTTTACGGGCATGCGGCATTTCCTGCACTAGAGGATTTCTTTGGTTGCCCGCAAAACACTGCCCGTAAGAGATTAATTTTCTGATAGTTCGAAGTTAAGAAATCATGGAATATATTAGGTTTATCTAGAACGATTCCCGGGCACCTTGCATCTACTTTCATAGAGGTCCTTTCAGCTCTGGAAACCTGGCATCTTTGGTTTTGACCGCGTTTCCCGCGCATGGGATACTTTATTTTTTCGGGGTTTACATGATCTTTTACCGTATTGTCGCAACTATTCTCATCGCCGCCGGCGGCTCCATTGCTGCTGCTCAAACACCGCCTACCGAGACGACGCAGCAGAGCGCGGATACCGGGCCTACTTCCACGGAGCAGAAGGCGGCGTCCTCTCAAGATTCGACTCGTGCCGATGCCTATTACAACTTCACAATGGGTCACATATTCGAGCTGCAATACGAAGCCACGAATAAGGCGGAATTCGCGACGCAAGCTATCGATGCTTATAAGAAGGCTTATGCGCTCGACCCGAAGTCGCCCGTCATCGGCGAGCGGCTTGCAGAAATGTACTGGAAGGCACAGCGTACACGTGAAGCAGTTGCCGAGGCCCAGGAACTTCTAAAGCGCCATCCAAACGATATCCAATCGCGGCGGCTGCTTGGACGGATCTATCTCCGGAGCTTAGGCGATTTTAACGCCGGCAGTGGTCAGTCTGAGATTGTCGCGCATGCCATCGAACAATACCGAGAAATTTACCGCATCGATCCTTCCGATTTGGAATCGGCGTTGTGGCTTGCGCGCCTTTATCGTCTGCACAATGAACATGACAAAGCGGAAGAGGTGCTACGCAGCATTTTGAAGGAAGATTCAGAGAACGAACCCGCCATCGAGCAGCTAACGCAGCTCTTGCTGGATGAAGGCAAGGTGTCGGAGGGAGTGGCGTTGCTGGAAGGAATCACTGCGCGGTCGCCGTCACCGGTATTGCTGGACTTGCTGGGCGATGCTTATACGCAGTCGAAAGATTTAAATAAGGCAGAACAGGCCTACCGCAAAGCCGCGGAGCTGGACCCGTCCGAGCTGAGCCACCAGCGCGGGCTAGGCCAAACGCTGATGGCGGAAGAGAAATATTCGGATGCGCTCAGTGTTTACCAGAAGTTGGTGGACCTGATGCCGGATGACGCAGACGTGTACCTGCGGATTGCGCAAATCTACCGGGAACTACACCAACTGGACAAAGCGGAAGACAATTTGGTGAAGGCGCGGCAGTATGCGCCGGGCAGCCTGGAAGTGATGTACAACGAAGCGATGCTGTACCAGGCTCAGGGGCGCAATGAAGATGCGATTCGCGTGCTCTCCGATGCCGTGACGGGCCTCAAGGGACAGGCCAACGCGCTGCCGTCGCGGGGCCGGTCGCTCGCCATTCTGTATCAGCAATTGGGCCAGCTGTATCGGGATACGCAGAACTACCAGGCCGCCATTTACACTTATCAGGAACTCGCGCGCCTGGGGGATGAAGAAGATCGGCGTTCGCGGTTGCTGATCATGGATACCTATCGCGCCGCGAAAGATCTGCCGAAAGCGCTGCAGGCGGGCAAAGAAGCGATCGCGAAATACCCTAACGATCCGGCGATTCGTTCCAGCGAGGCGTTACTGCTTGGCGAGAACGGCCAGACGGACGAAGCAGTAAAAATGCTGCGCACGCAGTTGAAAGGGACCCCGGCGGACCGCGAGACTTTTTTAAATATTGCGCAGGTTTACGAACGCGGGCGTCACTACAAAGAAGCGGAAGAAGCGGCCCGAGCAGCCGAAGTGCTGCCGGGACAGCCGCGCGATAAAGAGATGGTGTGGTTTCTTCTGGGGGCCATCTATGAGCGTCAGAAATTTTTCGACCGCGCGGAAGAACAATTCAAGAAAGCGTTAGCAGTCAATCCCCGCAACGCGCCGGTGCTTAATTATTACGGGTATATGCTGGGCGATTTGGGAATCCGCCTGGATGAAGCTCAGGCTTTGGTACAGAGTGCGTTGAAGGAAGAGCCTTTCAACGGCGCGTACCTCGATAGCCTGGGCTGGATTTATTTGAAAGAGAACAAGCTCGCCGATGCCGAAGCTACGCTGCGCAAAGCGCTGGAACGCGAAAGCCACGACGCCACAATCCACTCGCATTTGGGCGATTTGTACGTTAAGACCGGTCGTCCTGAACAGGCCGCCCGGGAATGGGAGAAATCGCTGGCCGAGTGGCGGCGCTCACTCCCCGCCGACGTGGAGAATGAGAAAGTCGCGGAGCTGGAGAAGAAGCTCTCGCAAGTGAAGCATCGCGTGGCACAGAAATCCTCTGTGCAAGACGCCAAACCGCAATAAGTGCATGCGCGAAGTCCGCATCCCGGCATTTGCAAAAATCAACTTGCGTCTGGATATTCTCGGACAACGTCCCGATGGATATCATGAGCTGCGCACCATTTTTCAAAGTGTTTCGCTGCATGATGATTTGTTGTTGCACGCAACGCGGTGGCCAGGTATTTCGCTGTCGATACAGGGAAACGAGTCGCTCTCACGGGAGCCGGTTGAGAAGAACCTGGTCTATCGCGCGATCGAGGCGATGCACAGTGAGTTGGGAGGCCGCGCGGGCGTGCGCGGTGTCGAGATCGAACTGCGAAAGAAGATTCCGGCGGGCCGGGGTCTGGGCGGCGGTTCCAGTGATGCCGCTGCGGCTTTGCTGGGTTATCTTCGCCTGACCAAGTGCACCGTCTCCCCGGCGACTCTATTTGCAATCGCGGCCTCACTAGGCGCGGATGTTCCATTCTTTCTTTTTGGAGGGCGCGCCCTCGGTGTGGGCCGTGGCGACGAAGTTTATCCGCTGCCTGACATCCCTAAGCTGGTTGCGCTGATTGTCTCGCCACGCGATATTCATGTGCCCACGCCGGACGCATATCGCTGGATAAACGCGCGCCAGCGGCGGCCCATTCCATTGACAAAACACGTCATACACCCTAAACTTTGGAAGTTCTGTGCTCTATGTTGGAGCGCGCAGGGAGGCGGCCTTTCGAATGATTTCGAGCGGCCGGTTTTTCGGCGCTATGCCCGCCTTGCTGCAATCAAACGGGATTTGCTTCATCGAGGAGCATCAGAAGCCTCGCTGGCGGGTAGCGGTTCGGCGGTGTTTGGAGTTTTCCCGAGCCC
>Ga0209011_1000115_pt1 | contig 42983 bp, 47 predicted proteins | sample BlaSpr_A8_OM1_M3_FD_187986 | JGI IMG/M metagenome (GOLD analysis project Ga0209011, IMG submission 187986) | Forest soil microbial communities from Thunder Bay, Ontario, Canada - Black Spruce, Ontario site 2_A8_OM1_M3 (SPAdes) (version 2) | ecosystem: Environmental > Terrestrial > Soil > Boreal... | reverse complement strand
CATGGAGGTCCCCGATGCCAATCACCTACTCATGAAGCTCCCCGAGAACATGGCGCAGGGCTCCTACCTGGTCGCCGTGACAAACGAGGGCGGTACCACCACGGCGAGCGACCAGCTCGTCATCGACGACACGGGGACGCACCCGAGCACGCTCGTGATGCTGATGGGCGCCGGCTTCCTCCTCCTGCTCGTGCTCGTCATGCGCCTCGCTCGGACGCCGGGTCTCGCGTAGGCCCGCACCCCGACCATCCCCCGCAAGCGGGGGAGGGAGAAATTCCTCGGGAGTCCTAGTGGCGGGAGATCAAGAGTTGCAGGTCGGGCTCATCGACCTGCTCGATTTCCGACTCGTGACCTAACGCCACCTGCGGCACCGCGCGCATGGCGGCCAGCGCGCCGCGCATCTGTCCCAGGTTGCGCTTGGCGTCGGTGAAGGCGTTCTGGATCATCGTGCTGCCGCGCGCGATGCTGTTCTCGAGGAGGCGATCGAGGGACGCGACGTTATCGTCGATTTGCTGCAGGTAGCCCTCGAGGTTCTCGAGGTCGATCGACTTCGCGTACTGGAGGTGCAGCCGGAACAGGGCCAGTACGTAGGGGATGGTCATGCTGTAGGGCATCAGGATGACGCCTTCGCGGTAGGCCTCCAGGTGCGCGCGGCGGCATGCGTTGAAGACCGGGTCGGGAACGGCGGCAAGCGCGAAGCCAAGCGTCGCCGCGGGGTCGATGTACTGCTTGACCTCCCGCACTTTCAGGCGGAGGACTCGCTCGATCTCCTGGACGATCGTCACCTCTTTGCCCGGTTCCTGTAAGCCGTCGCTGAGCCGGTCAAGCAATTCCGGTGACGGCCACTTACTGTCGATTGGCAGCCGCTTGCCGTTGGCGAGGATGAGGGCGTACTCGACGACCTTGCCGTTGACCCGGAAGTTCATGTCGATCATTTCGGCGGGGAACTGCCGGAACGCATCCTGAAGGATGTTCTCGCCGGCCGCGCCTCGCGTGCGGCTGCCCAGCAGGACGGTCTCGATCCGACGAGCCGATGCCTGGACGTCCTCTTCCATGCGGCGGCGCTCTTCGGCGTCGACCTTCATCCGCTCCATGGCGACGCGCGCATCCGACAGGTCCTTCCCAATCGCGTCTCGGACCCCGGCAGAACTCTCGAGCACCTTGGTTTCGACGCCCTGAACCGCCGTCTGGACCATGTTGAGCGACTGGCTGAGGGCGTTCTGCTGATTGCTCACGCTTTCGACGTGGGACTTGAGCGCTCCGAGGTCCGTCAGCGCCGCCAGCACCGCGTCGGATGGACCGGTCGTCGTCGGCCGGCGGATCAGCAGGCCGACGAGGCAGAGCAGGGTGGCCACCAGCAGGACCACGAGGACCAGTTCGAGGACGTTCACTTGGACTCCTTCAGGACGTGAAAAGGACGATTGGTCGTGTCAATGGTGGTTGGCCTCATGAACAAAGTCAAGCAGGCCGTTTTGACAGCTGTCTGTCGGAGGTTACTTATCCACGGGGAAGCCGCGCTCGATCCAGGCGGCCGTGCCACCATCGACGTTGCTGACCGAGTTGTACCCGAGTTGCAGCAGGTAGCCGGCCGCCGCCAGGCTCCGCTGCCCGCTGTGGCAGATGGCCAGAATCGGACGATCGCGTGGCACTTCGTTGACGCGTTGCTCCAACTCCCCCAGCGGGATCAGCTGAGCCCCGGGGACGTGACCCTCCTGATATTCCCACGGCTCCCGGACATCCAGGAGGTAGGGCGCCGGCTCGGCCGCCAGCCGCTGGCGCAGCTGGGTGACGTCGATGCCGGGGACAGAGGCCATCGAGAAAATCTTAGCCGCAGGGGCGCAAGCTTCACCGGCCACCCGGCGTCGTTTTCACAGCGTGAGCAAGGGCCAGCAGTACCTGCAGTTCTTCGGCTCGGACGCGCTCAAGCGGCTGCACGGGTGCGCGATCGCCGAAGCCGATCGGGGCGCCGACAGCCCATGCGAACGCCTTGCCCTGCCGCTTCGCCGGCCGGAGGTGGGCTTCGGAAACCCACAGGCGCCGATCGTGTTCATCAGCCCGAGCCCGCTGGATGCCGCGAGCGCCAGCAACGAGGCCTTCAGCGAGTGGCTCGATCACGAAGCCGCGCTCGAGCACCACATGACGTCCGACACGCCGCAGCCCTACTACCAGTACGTTCGGGCTGTGCTGCTGAGCGCGCGCCGCCGGCTCGGGCAAAAACTGGAGAAACACGACGTGATGGACCTCGCCTTCCACACCTGGGCGGTCCGTTGCCCCACGGGAAACCCCGACCTGGTTACCGAAGACGCCACCAACCAGTGCGTCGACCGCCACCTGCAGACCCTCTTGGGGAGCATCAACCCACAGCTGGTCGTCGCCATGGGCGGCCCGGTCGCCCGACACCTCTGGTGGCGCACGATGCAGACCTGGGACGGATGGGCCCCCATGACCACGCTGCACGGCCGCGTGCTCGACGTGCAGTTGGGCGATCGAGCCGTGCCGGCCATCCTCAGCGTGCACCCCTTCCAGCGCAGCGTCGAGCTGCATCCAGAGGTCATCGGGCGGGCGATCGCCGACCGCTTACGGCCTGAGCAATTCCAACCGCACGAGTTGAAGGCCGCATGAGCACGCAGACGCCCACCGATCCGCGCTTCATCGAGAACGAAGACGACAGTCACCTGCGCGAGCGCATGCAGAAAGCCGAGCAAGCCGCTCCGCTGCGGCCGGGCGCACTGTGCCCACACTGCGGAGGGCACGCCTTCAAGCGAGCCGAGCTCAAAGCGGGGACGCCGTGCCCTGCCTGCGGCAAGCAACCGCGCGTCGCCGCCTAGACATCATCGCGCCCTTCTAGTATTGCCCGGTGGAAACTGGACTTCGTGGACGTCGCGCGCTGGTGACCGCAGCCAGCCGTGGGCTCGGGTTTGCGTCGGCCCGGGCGCTGGCCGCAGAGGGTTGTCGCGTTGTCATCTCCTCGAGCGATGAGTCGCGCATCCAGGTGGCGGCCAGTGCGCTACGCGATGAGGGCTATGACGTCGTAGCGCGGGTCGCCGATGTCAGGGAAGCTGACCAGTGCCGCGACCTCGTTGAGTGGGCGGTCACCAAACTGGGTGGCCTCGAGGTCCTCGTCAACAACACCCGGGGGCCGATCCTCGGCACCGTGGCAGAGCTCGACGACGACGCGTGGGCGGAAGCCTTCAACCTCGTGTTCATGAGCGCTGTTCGCCTCACGCGCGCCTCCCTTCCGTCGCTGCGGCGCGGTGGAGGCGCCGTCGTCAATCTCACCTCGATCGCCGCGCATCAGCCGGTCGACAATCTCGTCCTGTCGAACGCACTGCGGCCGGCGGTAGTGGCGATGGGAAAGACTCTCGCGAACGAGGCGGCGCCCGAGGTTCGAGTGAATTCCATCCTGACCGGCCGCTTCGAGACCGATCGCATCAGAGAAGAGAACCGGCACCAGGCGATCAAGCTCGGTGTCGACCCCCGGGAGTTCACGGCGCGCAGCATTCGAAACATCCCGCTGGGCCGCCACGGCCGGCCCGACGAGCTGGCGGCCGCGGTCGTCTTCCTGGCGGGCGATACCGCCAGCTTCATCACCGGGACGACCCTGGCAGTCGACGGCGGGGAGTATCGGGGCCTGTTCTAACCTAGGGCCAGCGTCCGGGAAACGGCTCGACTGTGGGTTTGCTCTTCCAGTCCTGGCGCACCGGCGCGAAGACGTCAACGACCGATACGCCGTCCTTACCGGCCTTCGCCGAGTGCGGAACCTGGCTGGTGATCGTGTATGTCTCCCCCACCCGTAGCTCGCGTGCCTGACCATCGACCACCATGGTCACGGAGCCGCGCAGGACGAACCCGACCTGCTCGTTCTCGTGCGTGTGCTCGGGAACCTGCACATTGGGGTCGATGTCGACGAACCCGATCGAGAGCCGGTCGCCGTTGACGGTGCGCGCCAGCACCCCATCCCAGATCTTTGACGGCTTCAACTTTGCGACTGCCTGAAACACGCTCACTGTCATCCTCCTTGCCCCCACCCTACCCTCCCCCGCAAGCGGGGAGGGAACGATTTATTTGTTGCGCGCTGCCATTTTCGTACCGACATCGCTGATCTTCTTGCGCAAGTCCGCGGGTGCGAGGACCTCGACCGCATCTCCCCATCCGAGGATCCACGGCGTGATCTCGACGGTACCGGCGACGGTGACCGTCATGTTCACGGAGCCCTTCGGGCCGTCGCTGAGCGTTTGCGACGGATGCCAGATCGATTCCTTCACGCGTGCCGCCGCCGGCGGATAGAAGCGCATACGCACTTCGACCGGCTCGCCGGAGTGGAAAATTCCCCAGGCGCCGGCGAGGTACCGGTTGACATCGAATTCCTCGGGGATCTCGTATGTCTCGGGCATTTGCTCGGCGCGGGTGATGCGTTCGAGCTTGAAGGTTCGCATCTCTTTCAGTCCGCGATCGCGCGCCACCACGTAGCTGCTGTGCCCGATCAGCGAGGGCTCCAGAAAATAGGGCTCGATCACGCGCGGCTTCACCTCGTGATTGGCGCTCGGGTACCAGATGCGGACCGCCTTGTGCCCCGCCCAGCTGAGCGCAACCGTCTGGAGAACCCGCGAGTAGGTCGGGTTCGCGGGACGATCGGCCATCTGCCGAACCGTGGCGTGCACGTACTCGGCGACCGGTGCCGGCAGGACCGCCGCCAGCTTGGTGAACGCGTCGGCGACATCGGGATCGGCCTGGTCCCGGTGCCGGTGCATCAAGCGAACGCCCATCAGCAACGCCATCGCCTCGCGCAGCGTGAACTTGACCGGTGCGATGAAGTAGTTCGGGTCGATCGCGATCCGGCCATTGTCCTCGTAGACCGGCACGTTCATTGCTTCGAGGGCCCGAATGTCGCGATAGGTGGTCCGCGGGTTGACGCCGGTACGGCGCGCGATCTCGCCGGTCGTCAGACCATGCGAATTGCCCTGGAGCAGGGTCTGGATCTTCAGGATCCGGGCACCGCGATCCCCCTTCTCGAACGAACCCACTTCGTCGCTCAGTGTAGGCGCTGTTATCGCGGCGCCGGCTGCTTCGGAACAAACTCAGCGCAACCTTTATAATGGGCGCTGCTTTCGCGCTCGCATATGCCATCGCGCCAGGCACAATTCGCGTGGTTACGGGGGATTTGTGGCCCTTCGCCTGCTCCATTTCGCTGACCTGCATCTCGATCGATCCTTCGCGAGCGAGCGCCTATATGGCGTCGGCGCGCAACGACGCCGCGAGGATCTTCGGGCCGCCCTCCAACGGATCGTCGAGCGGGCTCGGGAGGCCCAGGCCGACGTGCTCACCTGCGGTGGCGACCTCTTCGAACACGACCATGTCACCCGCGACACCGCCAGCTTCATCGTCCAGACGCTGGGCGCCGCCGGGCTGCCGGTGCTGATCGCTCCCGGCCATGCCGATCCGGCCGTGCCGAGCTCACCGTACCGTTACCTGCGCTGGCCCGAGAATGTCACGGTTGCGACGCACGAAGACCTGCGACCCTACCGCCATGGGAACGTCGATATCTGGACGGCAGGCTTCATGCGCCCCGATATGCCCGAAGCGCCCTTGCGGGATTTCGTCCGACGTGAGGAGGGTACGAACATCCTGCTGCTGCACGCCTCAGACATGAGCCAGGTCCCTGAAGAGGTGACGCCCTTCAAACCCATCCTGCCCGCCCAGGTCCACGAGGCCGGCTTCCGCCACGCGCTCCTCGGCCACTATCACGACGCCAGAACCTCCGAGGCGATCACCTATCCCGGGAGCCCGGAGCCCCTCGGGTGGAAAGAATCCGGACGTCATTGCACGGCGTTGCTGACCGTCGGTGACGACGGTGCGGTTCACGTGCAGCTGGATGACATCAACCTGAGGCACTTCGCCCAGGAGACGATCGACGTCACCGGGATGACCAGCCTCGAGCATGTCCGGGATGCGGTGATGGCGATGCGGGAGGACAAGCAGCTCGATGGCGGCGTGATCCGGGCAACCCTTACGGGTGAACGCGCGCATTCGCTCACCCTGGATCCGGAGGCGCTGTCGAGGGAGTGCAGCGACGGGTTCGCCTATCTCGAGTTCCTCGACCACTCGCGGGTGTCGCACGACCTCGAGGCCGCCGCTCAAGAATTCACCAGCCGCGGCGAAATGGTGCGCAAGCTGGTCGATCACAAACAGGGGTCTCGCCAGGAGGAGCAGGCCGTGGGCCGCGCGCTGCAGCTCGCGCTCGATGCCTTCGACGAGTGATGCCAGCGTGGAAGCCGCAGTGAGGCCAGCGTGCGCTTAACCCGGATCGAGATCGAGGGTTTCGGCGCCCTTCAAGGCATGGAGCTGCACTTCGGGCCCACGATGAACCTGGTCGTGGGCCCCAATGAGGCCGGGAAGTCGACCCTGCAGGAGGCGATCGTGACCGGCCTCTACGGGTTGCAGTCGGGCGATCGCGCCCACTCGACGCTGGTGGAGCGCGCCGACCGCTGGCGCCCCTGGCAAGGCGGCAACTTCGGGCTCGCGCTGGAGGTGGTGCTGGAGGACGGCACGCAGCTCCGCGTCGAGCGCGACCTCGACGCCGAGACGGTTCGCGTCTTCGATATCAGCACCGGCGCGGAGCTCGGCGACCGCTTCGACCGGGATGCGTCCGGCGGATTGCAGGTGGGACGCCAGCTGCTGGGCGTCAGCCGCGATATCTACACCAACACGGCCTGCATCTCGCGCAACGAGGTGCTGCGCCTGGAAGACGCGGGCACCATCAAGGAGGCGATCGTCGCCCTCGCGGACTCGGCGCACCCCGACCGGACGGCGCAGAAGGTTCTCGATCGTCTGCGCCAGGAGCGGACGCATCGGATTGGCAAGCCGCGTGGGCGCTCCGGCCCGCTGCACGACCTCGAGGCTCGCTTGACGGAGCTTGAGCGGCAGCTCGCCGCCGCCCGGCAGGCGCGCGCCGCGGTTGACGAGCTGGCACAGAAACGGGAAACCGTCGCCGCCCTCACCGATGCCGAGCTCGGGATCGTCCAAACGCTCGAGGCCGCACTGCTGGCGTCGCGTCTGCAAGATGCGCGTCACCGGCTGGAGCGGGTCGACGCCCTCGAGCACGCACTCGCAGAGGAACGCGGCCGGCAGGAGGAGCACACCCGCTTCGCGATGTTCCCGCTCGACCGCCAGTCCGAGGTCCAGGAACTACGGAGTCATCTGCGGGCAACGCGGGAGACGCAGGAGGACTTCGAAGGTCGCGCCGCCGGATCGACCGCCCAGGTGAAGCAACTCGAGGCCGAGCGCCAGAAACTCGATTCTGAGGCGCAAGGCTACGAAACGAAGGCCCGTGGCATCGACGATGCCGCACTCGGGAACGAGCCCACCGTCCGGGAGCTCCTCTCCACGCTCAACGTCGCCGACACCCAGGCGCCCGAGGTCCACCTTCGCGCGCAGACCGCGGCGGAGGAGGCTCGGCGGATCGCCGAGCGGCACCCGGGCCTGATCGGGAACAACCTGGACTGGCCCGCGCGTCAGATGGAATTCCAGCGCGTCTTCTCGGAATGGCGGGAACGACACAACGTCGCGCTCGAGGCACGCCGCCGGGCGGGCGCCGAGCTGCCGCCCCGGCTGGAACAGCTCAAACACGACATCGCCCGCTACAAGGAAGTTCCCGAGGTCATCAAGACCGGCCAGCAGGCCGAGGAGTCGATGCGACGCGAGGAGGCGATGGCCGAGCGCGCCCGAAGCCGCCAGCGAACTTTCCTGGGCGCGATGCTCGGCGGCCTTCTGCTCACAGCGATGGCGATCCTCGTCGCATTTCTCGCGCTCCAGGGCGGCATGCCGCTTCCCCTCGCGGGGGCGGCGTTCTTCCTGCTCGGCATGGGCGTCTTGTCCACGGGCATCGGCATCTGGGTACGCGGCGCTGCGGTTCGCGAGGTCGATCGCCGGCTCCGTGCCAAGGACGAGGCCCGCGTCAAACGCCGGGAGATCCTTCAGCCGTGGGGCGTGCGGAGCTCGGCCGAACTCCAGCAGGCCCTGGTCGAGCACCTCCAGAAGGTGCGCTACGACGCCACCCGCCTCGAGCTCGACCGCCAGGCCACCGATCTAGAGGAGCGGGCGCAGACCGCCGGCCGCAGCCTGCGCGAGCTGGTCGGATCGTGGGGGCTTTCGCAGCCCGCGCCCACCGAGGAGGCCGTCGACGAGACGGCGCGCGAGATCGAGTCACTTGCGCAGGACACTCTCGCCTGGAACGCGGCGAGCGAGCGGTCGCAGGAGGCGTCACGCGCTGAATCCGAGATGGATCAGCGGCGCGAGTCGCTTCGTCAGCGGCTGCACAGCCTGCTCGACCAGTTGGGCTTCGACCGCCGGGAAGCCCTCGGCGCCGCCCGCGATTTCATCGCGAGTTGCGAGGCGGCCCGCACAGCCCAACAGGTCCGCACCCGGATCGAGCAGCTCGACGCGCAGCTGGAGCAACTTCGTGCGCCGGGCCAGCGCTCGATCACCGAGCGCGCAAAGGCCGACGACTACGCTCGTCAGCTGGGCGCCATTTATGCCCCGGCCGGCATCGACGACAAGGATATGGAGCGGGCGGCCCAGGCCTGGGAGGCCGGCGTCGCCCACGCGGAGGCCTACCGGGCGTCGAGCGCGCGGCTCGCCGAGCTGGAGGCTCAGCGGGGCACGCCGTCCAACGACGAAGCGGCATCGCTGCGACAGCTCGTCGACGACCTGACTCACCAGATCGGTGAGATCAGCCGGACCGTTGACCCGGCCGCGGTGGCGGAGTTCGCCACCCTGCCGCTGGCCGAGCTCGAACGGCAGCGCGACCAGCATCGGGGCACCAAGGAGCGCGCCCAGGAGGAACGGGCCCGGGCCGAGGAGTTGTTGAACGACCGGCTGACCCAGATCGGGGACGTCGCCACGCTCGAAGAGGAGATCGCGACCGCGCGCGAGCAGCTCCAGGAACTCGAAGCCGAGGCACACGCCTACGATCTCGCCATCGAAACGCTCGAGGCGGCGGCGAAGTCCGTGCGCCGGGCCGTGATCCCGCGACTCAAGTCGCAACTCCAGGGTCAGCTGTCCCCGATCACGAACGGCCGCTATCGCGATGTGCGCGTCGGCGAGGACCTCGCCCTGCAGGTGCGGACCCAGGACCAGCGCACCTATAAAGATGTCGATAACCTGAGCCTCGGCACCCGCTCCTTGATCTACCTGCTCGAGCGGCTGGCGCTGGCGCGGATCATTGGTGGGAACTCAGAGCCGCCTCCTCTCCTCCTGGATGAGGCGCTGGTGCATGCGGATCGTCGCCGGCTGAGCGCCGCGATGAACGAACTCGGCCGGCTCGACCACCAGGTCATCCTCTTTTCGAAAGACGAGGCGCTCGCCGACCGTGCCGAGAAGGGCGACGACTGGACGGTCATCCGGCTACCCGGCCCGTCCCTCATCGCGGCGTCCGCGGACGGGGCGCCGGCCAACGGATCGGCCAACCCCGACCAGGTCGAGGAAGAAATCACGACGTAACCAGCGGGTGCGTCGTCCCGAGGCGGAGCCGCGCTGCGACAGACAGCTGTCAAAACCGGGGGTTAGGCTCCCGTCATGGGCAATGTCATTCCGTGGTCACAGATCCATCCGAGCATTACCAGTCAAGAGCCCTTTGTCGCGGTCGTCATCATCGATCCCCAGCGGCAGATCTGCGTCAGCGAGATGATCTCCTTCGATCCGGAAGCGCTCGCCAGCCCGGACGTATCCGCCTCGGAGGTGATCGCGGCCGCCCAGGCGGCAGCCGCGAAAGTCGCCAGTGGCTACCGGATGCGGCGCAAAGAAGCCCCCACCCCGACCCTCCCCCGCAAGCGCGGGAAGGAGATTTCCGCGCAGGACAGGGAGAATCCCTTTGCCACGCTGACCCTGCCGCTTGAGCTGGGGAGGGAAGATCCGAAAGCCAATAAGAATCCGGGCGGCCTGCGGGTGCTGGATGGTGGTAAGAGCTAGGCGCGCAGGCGCGCCTCGAGGCTGGCTTTTACACCAGGCCACTCACTCTCGATCACGGAGAAGATCACGGTGTCGCGATAGCTGCCGTCGGGGCGGATGCGCTGGTTGCGAAGCGTCCCCTCGTAGCGGGCCCCCAGCTTCTTGATCGCGGCCTGAGAGTGCAGATTGTTGATGTCGGTCTTCAGCGCCAGCCGGATGGCGTGCCAGTCATCGAAGGCATGACGCATCAACAAGTACTTCGCTTCCGGATTGACGACGCCGCCCCAGGCATCCGGCGAGTACCAGGTCCAGCCGATCTCGACGGTCCGATCGTCTTCCTGGACGTCCAGGTAGCGGGTGCTCCCGATCACACGATTGTCCTCGAGGCGGACGACCACGAAGGGATACTCGCGGCCCTGCGACTCGGCGTTCATCGCCTTCGCGAGCCAGCTATCCATCAGCTCCGCCGTCAGCGGCCGCGCCGGCATCCAGGTCCAGATGGCCTGATCGTGTCCGGCCTCGAGCAGGGCTCGCGCATGCGAAGCACGCATCGGCTCGAGCCGGATGTGCTTCCCGGTCAGCGTGATCGGTCCGAGCGGCGCCAACGGTCCTAGAAGGGCTGCGCGACCATGAGGAAGACGACGACGACGAGCAACAACCAGGCCACCAGCTGGATCGTCACTGCCGCGGCCGCAAGGGAGCTCGACCCCTCCCCCGTCGCGATGCGCGCACGCCGCAGGTTGGGGGCCAGGAAGGCGCCGTCGAGGCCGGCGGCCGCCACATATAGAAGGAAGCCGAGGAGGAGCCAGCCGGTGAAGAGCTTGAAATGGCCGACCCACATCAGCAGGCCGCTGATCAGCACGAGTGCCGAGCCCGCATAGACGAGAGCAAGCTGAACGCGCCAGGCGAATTGGTAGAGCGCGTGCTGCGCGACGTCGGCGGCCCGAGCCGCCATCGGCCGCAACAACACCTGCGTGCTGACGCCGCCCAGTAGGAAGATCGCGCCCAGCACATGAAGCGTTTTCAGCACCGGCACGTCAGCAGCATACGTTACGGGCCGGACAGCCGCCGTTGTACAGTTGCTCCGTGCCAGACGAGCCTCGCGGGCAGGCCGAGGTCCTCATCCCGCACGGATGGCTCCTTCCCAACCTCAGCCTTGATGCGGTTCGCTCGCTGCAGCGCGGCGACACGACCTCTGACCTGGAGAAAGGCGACCTTCGCCTCGCCGGCGTCGAGGTGCTCGTCGCACGCAACTGGGTGAAGGAAGAATTCTGGCCGCGCATCCAGGACGCGGTGCAAAAAGGCTACGCGGCCGAGAAGACCTACACCTTCATGCGCGCCCATGGGGACCGCCGGCGAAGCCGGCGTCCCAAGAAGTCGTCCTAGCGCGAACCGTGGGGGACTGGGCGGCGACCGAGCGGCAGGTGATCGAAGGCTTTTTCCGTTTCTCGCCGACGCACGCTCGATATATGGGCGATCACCGGTTCGACGGGGTGGTCGGCGACCTTTCTCAAAGCGCGATCCGCGCTCGGGTGACGGAGATCGATCAGCAGCTCACCACCATCGCCGGGGTGCAGGGACTGAACCCGGAGCAGGCGATCGATCGCCGGGCGCTGGCCGCTCAGCTGCAGGCGGCTCGCTTCGAGCTCACCGAGTTGCGGCTGCCGTTTCGCGAGCCGATGTTCTACGCCGGCCCCGGCGAGTTGGACGTCAGTTTCTACTTGAAGCGGCCCTACGCCCCGCTCGGCGACCGGCTGGCGGCCCTTCGCCGCCACCTCCGCGGGTATGCCGGCTTTCTGGAGGCGGCACGCGACAACCTGGAGGCGGCGCTCCCCAGGCCCAACCTCGAGATCGCGATCGAGGCGGTCGACGGCCAGGTTGAATACCTCGACGGTGAGGTGCGCGCCGCGGCCCGCGACGACGCCGAAACGCTGAAGGCGATTGATCACGCCGTCCGCCAGACGAGGGATTTCGCCGGCTTGCTGCAGGCGAGACGCGCGACGGCGGACGATGCTTACGCCCTGGGCGAGGATCACTTCTTGCGCCTACTGGACTTGCGCGAGCTCGTGCAACTCGATGTCGCCGCGCTCGAGCGAATGGTGCGCGCCGACATCGACCGAAATCGCGCGGCCGCCGAAGCCGCCGCCGAGCAGATCGCACCGGGCGAAGGTGTGCACGCCGCGGTAACTCGGCTGGAGGACCACCATCCGACGACGACATCGATGATCGATGACGTCACAGCGATGCTCGGCCGCCTTCGCGCCTTTATCGTGGAACGCGGCGTCGTGTCCCTCCCCAGCAACGGCCGGTGCCTCGTACAACCGACGCCGTCGTATGCCGCCTACATCAGCGCGGCGATGGACAGCGCAGGACCGCTCGAAACCGTCGCCACCGACAGCTACTACTGGGTGACCGTGCCCGCTGCCGACTGGGATGCGGCCAAGAGCGAGGAGTGGTTGCGCTACATGAATTACGCGACGATGGAAGGCACGTCGATCCACGAGGCCTATCCCGGCCATTACGTTCAGGGCCTGTTCGAGCGGCACGCGGCGTCGCCGACGCGACAACTCTTCTGGACATACACCACGGGCGAAGGCTTTGCGCACTACGTCGAAGAGATGATGCTGGAGATCGGATATTCGACGGATCCCAAACAGCTGCTGGCGCAGCGCCTCGAGGCGCTGCTCCGCGATTGCCGATTCCTGGTCGCCCTCGGCCTCCATTGCCAGGGGATGACGATGCCGGACGCCATTCGACTGTTCCAATCCGTCGGATTCATGACCGAGTTGCCCGCGACGCGCGAGGCGACGCGTGGCGCGTGGGATCCGATGTACCTGAACTACACGCTGGGTAAGCTCCTGATCCTCGAGCTGAGGGCCGACATGCAGCGCCGCCCCGGGTACCGGCTGAAGACCTTCCACGATGCCTTTCTCGGTTGCGGGTCAATGCCGATCCCCCTGATCCGCGAGTTGATCAGCTAAACGCCACCCTGAGAGCAAGCCTCGTGGTGAATCCAATGACCTCTATCAGCAGCCTCAGTGGGGACCTGCTGACGGTCGTGATCGCGGGGCTCGTCTTCATCGAGGAGACCGGGATCCCCATCCCGTTTGCACCGGGCGACCTGCTCTTGATCATTGCCGGGATCGCCATCGCCAGCGATACCGTCGACCCCCTACCCATGGTCGCCGCGCTCGTGCTGGCGACCATCCTTGGCGCGACGATCGGTCGTGAAGTCTTCGCCGGCGTCGGCCGGCCAGCCCTGAACAGGGCGGCGGACGCGCTCGGCTTCAGGCGCGCGCTCGACCGGACGACCGACCTGCTGCGACGTCGCGGGGCGCTGGCGGTGTTCATCGGCCGGCTGATCCCAGGGCTTCGTATCACAACCACCCAGGTGGCGGGCGTCAGTAAGATGCCGCGGCTGACGTTCGTCGCCGGTCTCATCCCGTCGGTGGTCGTCTACATCGCATTCTTTGTCGGGCTCGGGGCGCTGGTGGGACAGCCGGCCGTCCGTCTCTTCCACCGTGCCGAACATCGATTCTTCGTCGTCGCCGTAACGGTCCTGGCGGCGCTCGCGATTATTCTTTCGGTTCGCTGGCTGGCACGCCGCGGCGCGCTGTCAGCCCTGGACCCGATCGTGCTGGGCGTGCGCCGCCAGCTGGCGGACACGATCGATGCGGCGATTTTCCAACGGGCGGGCGACGGCGACTGGCGCCTATATCCACTCATCCGCCGGCTCTGGGCCGGTTTGATCGACCTGGCTATCGTGTTGGTCGGCGCGATCCTGCTACTGACGGCGGTGTCCGGATTGGACAACGCCGAGATCGTGCTCGACCCTGAGGGCCTCCTGCTCCTGGCGGTCATCGCCCTGGCGTATCGCATCCCCATCGAGGCGCGCACCGGACAGACCATCGGCAAGACCCTGATGGGCATCTCGGTTTACGGACCGGATGGTGTGCCCGGTTGGGGGCGGGCGACGCTGCGCAACCTGCTTGGAGTTTTGCTTCCTCTCTGGCCAATCGACGCGGTTCTTCTGCTGCGCACGGGCAAACGCCAGCGTCTGGGCGATCTGCTGACCCGAACCACCGTTCGGCGGGTGGCTCGCTGAGCGCCGTTCTGCTTGCCCTTGCCGCCAGCGTGAGCTGGGGCATCGGCGACTTCCTTGGCGGCATCAACACGCGACGCCTGGGCGCGTTCGTGGTGCTGTTCATCTCCCAGCCGCCGACCCTCCTGCTGATCGCCCTCGTGGTCATCGTTCGCGGAGTCCCTCCCCAGCCGGGCCTCTGGATGATCGCCGGCGTCGTGGCGGGACTGGCCGGCCTGGTCGGGCTCTCGGCGGCCTACCGTGGGATGGCGATCGGGGTGATCAGCGTCGTCTCGACGATCGCCGCGACGGGGCCGGTTGTCCCCATCCTGGTTGGCCTGGTGCTGGGCGAACGGCCGACCGCGCTGCAGTACCTGGGCATGGCCATGGCCCTCGGCGGGATCGCCCTGCTGGCGTTCGATCGCCGCCCCGCAGAGTCCGGGCGGCGGCTCCTCCCCGGCGTCGGCCTGGCGCTGGTCGCGGCGGTTGCCTTCGGCCTTTTCCTGGTGGCGATCCGCTACGCGAGCCGGCCGGATCCGCTCTGGGGCGTGCTCGCGACCCGAACCGGGAGCGTGGCGGCGCTGCTGGTGCTCGGCGTGGCGTTCCGTTCGCGGATCAAGGTTGCCCTCCCCGATCTCCCGGCCCTCTTTGCCGTCGGCGTCCTCGACGTTGTCGCCGACGTGTTCTTCGCGTTTGCGACCACGCTCGGCCTGTTGAGCGTCGTGTCCATTCTCTCGTCGCTCTACCCGGTCGCGACCCTCGTCCTCGCCCGGATCGTCCTCAACGAGCGAATGGCCCGGCCGCAGCAAGCCGGGATCGGACTGGCGTTGGCCGGTGTGCTGCTGATCAGCGTGTGATGCGGTTCGGGCTCACCCAGGGAAACCGGCGAGCAGCTCGAGGACGAGGTCGACTTCGCTCGCCGTGTTGTAGTGGGCGATGCCGATCCGCAGGGTGCCGCCTTCGTCGGCAAGGCGCAGCTTCGCCATCAGCTCGGTCGCGTAATGGTCGCCGTTGGTGGCAAAGACCTGGTGGCTCGCGAGCCAGCGCGCCAGGGTCTCCGGTCGATGCGGCGGCCAGGTCAGCGACACGGTCGGCACCCGGCGCTCGAGCTCGTCGGGCGCGGTGATGCCGTAGAGCTTGATCCCGGGAATCTGCTGGAGGCCATCGATCAGCCTCGCCACCAGCGCCCGCTCGTGGCGGCGAATGCGCTCCATGGCCGTTTCCAGCGCGGGCCGGACAACCCCGTCGGCGCCTCCGAGCTCGGCCAGATACTCGAATGCGCCGAGCAAACCGGCGAGGCACTCGTGGTTCTGGGTCCCCGTCTCCCAGCGCGACGGCCCCTCGTCAGTGGCGGGACGAACTTTGTAGGGACGCAGCCGCTGCAGCAGCTCGCGGCGCCCGTAGAGGATCCCCTGGTGCGGCCCGTAGAACTTGTAGCTCGAACACACGAGGAAGTCGCAGTCGATGGCACGGACGTCGATCGGACCGTGAGGCCCGTAGTGAACCGCGTCAACCCATAGCCACGCACCCGCGGCGTGCGCGGCGCGCGACACGGCGGCGAGGTCGGGGATGGTTCCCACTGCGTTCGACGCGTGCGTGACCGCCACCAGCCGTGTGCGCGGGGTCAGCTGGCGCTGGAGATCGCTCATGTCAACCGTGCATTCCGGTACCTGAATGTCGACGAACCGCACGGTCACGCCGCGCTCCTGGAGCGCCAGCCACGGTGAGACGTTGGCGTCGTGTTCGAGCCGGGTGACAACGATCTCGTCGCCCGGCCGCATCTCCCGCCCGATCGCACGGCTCAGGGCGAAGGTGAGCGTCGTCATGTTGGGGCCGAAGACGATCTCGTCCGATGAGGCGGCATTGAGGAAGGTCGCCGCGGCCTGACGCACCTCCGCGATCAGCGCGTCCGAGCGCTGGCTGGTCGCAAACGTGCCGCCCTGATTCGCGTTCATCGTCCGCCAGTACGCGGCGGTTCGGTCGATCACGCGCTGCGGCACCTGGCTGCCGGCGGGATTGTCGAGGTAGACGACCGGCTGACCGTCAACCTTGAGGCCGAGCGCGGGAAACTGCCGGCGAACGGACTGCAGGTCGATGTCGATCGCGGTCGGGCTGGCCATTAGCGGTGCTTCGTCGTCGCTTTCACGATGGCACGGGCGGTCAGCAGTGCGACGATGGCAACGACCTGCCCCATCAGGATGACCCGGTTCAAGTCGAGGGCCGGCTGCCAGCTGACCTCTCCACCCTTGATCACGAAGGCGCCCACCGGCCTGGAGGAAACGCCGAAGCCGACGCCCCCAGCCTGCGGCTCACCTTCGTTACCGCCGCCGCCGGCGCCGCCGGAGATCTTCGCCGCCGGAATGATCGTGATCCCATTCTTTTCGTAGGGAGTGCCGAACACTTCGGAAGCCCGCATGGCACCTTTTGCTTCGCTGACGACATCCATGACACGCATCGCACATCCTCCTGAGGGGTGGCCGGTACGGCTCGATACTAGCGGGGCGTCGTCTCCATGCGACCGAAGGCGAATCGGGCCAGGCTCACGATGATGATGAAGGCGACCACGCCGGCGGCCGGCGCGAGCACGAGGGGGCGCGCAAAGTCGGTCCCCGACAGCAGGGCGTGGAGCGCAAAGACACCGAACATCGGATAGGACAGCCGGTGCAGCCAGCGCCAGGCGAGCGGGTCGATGCGCCGCCTCAGGTAGCTGGTGGCCGTGACCACCAGCAGAAGGTCGAATCCAATCGTGCCGAGGCCGATCGCGAAGGCGGCGTACGAGACACGAAAGGGAATCACGAGGTCGATCGGGCCGATCCGTGCGACTGCGTCGAGCGTCATGGCCAGGACGTGAAGGCCCACGAACGGTACCCAGCAGATGGTGAGGAACCGGTGCAGATTCGAGAGATCGCGATTGCGCACGGCTCCCTCGAACATCGCGGTGCGCAGAGCCTGGCCGGTGACCAGCGCGGCGGCGAGCACGAAGAAGGCGGTGAGCGCCGCCGCACGCGACGTCAACCAGAGGAGCTGGTCAACCGTCACGCCGCAGCCGGAAGGGCGCTCGGGCCGGCGCCGGCACCCGCGCCTTCCGCCGGCACCACCGCGTAGTGAACGCCGCGGGCCTCGAGGAAGGCGATGCCCTGGGCCGCACCCAGAAGAACGGCACTCTTCGCATAGACCTCACCGCGCAGGGCACTGTCCGTGACCACGGAGACTTCCGCGAGGTCCGTCCTGGCCGGCATGCCGGTGCGCGGGTCGATCAGATGATGCATCGAGTGCCCCCAGCGGCGCTTGCTTACCCCGCTGGTACAGACGCCACCGTCGCGCAGCGCGACGAGCGTTCCATCGCAGAGCCCGATGTGCCAGCCGTCACCATCAGGACCGGCTCCGCGCACGCGGAGATCACCGCCCAGGTTGCAGACGGTGTTGTCACCGAGCTCATCGATCAGAATGTCGGCCAGCGCGCCCTTCGCGATTCCACCCAGGTCGAGTGCCGCACCGGGGGCGAGCGCCGCCGAGCGCGTGGCCTCATCCAGGAGCAGTACCTGCGGGAGTGGCGGCAGTTGCATCGGAAGAAGGACAGCCGGCTCCGTCAGGCCCTGCCGGAATGGCCGATCGTATCCGGCGGCGGCCACGGCCGGAAGGACCGCCGCATTGACGAGCCCTTCGCTCTCCTCGAATGCCCAGAGCGCCGCTTGCAGCATGGCAAACATTTCTGGACTCACCGGAACGTAACGGCCGTCGCTGGCATTCAGTCCTGAAAGCTCGCTGTCACGGAGAAACCGGGTGAAGCGGGCCTCCGCATCGCGGATGCGCTGCTCGCAACGTTCCAGCGCCGCCTGCCCACTATCGACACTCAATAGTTCGCAGGTCGAGCCAAGCGCGTCGAAATGGCGGGTCGTGAGTTCAGGAGACATGGCTTTCACTGTGTACCGTGGCGTCACTCGGCAGGACGGTCACCGCGGGGTGCAATGGCGCCTCGGCAGGTTTGGGCGACGTGGCGACCACGCCACCGGATAGCAGGGCCAGCAACAGCGTGCCCAGCACCGACGCCCACCTCAGCGTCGCGTTAGAGGACATGTTCCTCTCCCTGCCAGGTACAACGGGTTGGCTCATGCTTTTCCGGCGACCTCAACCTTACGGTAGAAGGGCGCCCGCGGCCGGAAGCTGAAGGCGTCCTGAGAAGCCTCTGAGAACGCTAGGCGAGATCGAGCGTGATCGTGTGATAGCCGTCGGCGCCGTTCGGCAGCGTGGGCGCCGACCTCGACGACTGTAATGTTCCCTCACCGTCGCGGGCCCGCACCTTAACGTTGTAATGTCCCGCGGCGATGCTGGTGCTGAGCTGCCAGAAGCGCCAGGCATAGGGAGAGAACTCAGCCTGCAACTCGGCCGGCTGCCAGGAACGGCCGCCGTCCCAACTCAGCTCAACGGCGCTGATCCGGCGGGCGCCCGCGAAGGCGATGCCGGCAAAATGGACGGACCCGGCCGCCAGCGCGGCACCATCCACGGGCTGGTCGATGCGCGACATGGTCTTGACGATGGCGCGCTCGTCCCAGCCGTTGTTCTCCCAGTAACCGGGCTGATCGCTCGCCGCGAACCGGATGCGCGTGACCCACTTCGGCTGCTTCATCCCGTATCGGCCGGGAAAGATAAAGCGCGCGGGGAAGCCGTGCATCGACGTCAGCGGCGCACCGTTGAGATGGGTGGCGAGCAGGTGGTCGGATGTGAGATCCCGCAGCAGAAAGCTCTCCGTGTAGCCATCGGCGCTTTCCATCAGCATCCAGGTCGCGTTCGACGGCGGCGGGGTGAGCGCCAGCACATCGCTCACCTGCGGCCCCTTCCAGATTCCGTTGCTGATCAGCGTGCCCCCGATCTCGTTGCTGATGCACTCCAGCGTGAGCTCCAGCTGACGCGAAGGCAGGGCGAGCAACTCCTCGTAGGAGAGCGATCGGCCCGGCAGGTTGAGACGCCAGCTCGCGGCATTGACGACCGGGTCGCCGGCAAGGTTCTTTGAGACGACGTAGAAATCGCTGACGGCGGTCACCTCGGCCGGCGAACGGCTCCCCTCCTTCATCGCCAGCGCCGTGGCGAAGCGGCGGACGTTCGCGTAGCCGATGCCCAGCAGGGCGATACCGACCGCACCATAAAAGATGTTGCGCAGCAGGATCCGCCGGTCTTCGTTGACCGGTCCCGGCGTGGCGAGCCCGCGGACAACGCGATCGACTAACGGGACCATTCCGGCCAGCAGTACAACTTCGACCACCGCGCCGATCGGCGAATCACTCGGCGAAAAGGCCACGGTCGCGAAGATCGCGCTCGTCAACGCTGCCAGCACCGTGAGGATCGGCACGTAGCCCCGCGGGTAAAGCCGCGCGATCAGCACGGCCGCCACGCCGTAGACGGCGATGATCACCACCGTTGCACCAACGAGCAAGAGCGGTCGGGCGGTGACGCCGAGCGTCTTGAGCAAGCTGGCGAAGGTCGACAGCGGCAGGAGCTTGAGCATGATGTAGCCCGCTTGCTCCGGCAGCAGGGGTATCGTGAAGAACGCGTGAGCCAGGTAGTCGGCCCCGAGAGCCAGCGTGCCGGCGCTGAGGCCGACGATCAGCGGGCGCTGACGGGTCAAGCGGCTACGGCCTGGCGGGCCGACGGATCCCGTTGTATGCCAGCACCAATCCAACGATGCCGACGATGATGCCGATGTAGAGCCACATCCGCTGGCCTGTCATGAAACTGCCGGGCAGCACGCCCGAGCCCTGCAGGATCCAAACAGCACCAGTCAGGATGGCAATCACGCCGAGAACCAGGCTACCAATGCGCATACAACTACAGTACGCGCCCGGGTTGCATTATTTCCCGGATGAATGCGAAGTTGAGTTGGCACAGAAACGTGAACGCGCCGTGGCCGGACGACGCCACGGCGCGTTCAGTCGCTGCGTGACTATGCTTCGGCGGCGACGGCCTCGGGCGTAACGACGCCTTCTTTGCCGGCGCGGCCGCCGGCCTCGACCTTGGCCAGTGCGAGCTGACCGATATTCAAGCCCTGGATGGTGGCCAGATCACCGAGCGCCCGCAGGAAGTATTGCCGGCGGCGCCGCTCCACGACGCGGCCAAGCTCGTGCTCCAGACCCTGGACGCCTTCGACGAAGGAAATGCGGAAGGGGTCGGTGATCCGCGCGCGTTGCGGACCGAGTTCTTCCTGGACGAGCTTCTTCGCATCGCCCGAGAGACCCTCGTTGCTGACGATCAAGCCCTCGGCCGCCTTGATGCGGGAGACCTTGGCGTTGAAGGCGTAGGCATCCGCGAGGTTGAACTCCCGATCTTTGAGCACCACCAGGACGAGGTCACCGCTCAAATCGAGAACGATGTCCGTGCCGGCCGGGCTGGCGTCGATGATGACCTGCTCCCGGCTGATGCCCAGCTTGGGGAGGATGGCCGTCGCCAGGGTCGTCATCCAGCGGCCCTTGTCATTGAGAGCGGTGGCACGATCGGTCGGCATGATGACCTGGTCGACCCGCTCCTCGTTGAGCGGCCGCCCGCAGGCGCACTTCATCCAGTCCGGCGCCATCTTCTGCAGCTTGTTGGGATCATCGGTGCGAAGCACGGCGTTGCCCGTTCGGGAGCACACGATCACGTACTCCGACTGGATCAGGCCGAGACTGCGGAGCTCGCCGAGGCGGCCGGCGACGGCCGTTCCCTGGGCTTCGCCGAGGACCTTGGGCAGGTCTGAGACGGTGAGGGAGCCGACCCGTTCCAGGTCCCGGATCAGGGCGCGAATCTCTGGTGTGGTGAAGGCCGCCATCGCCGCGTTATCTTCGGCGCTGGGCTCGTTGATCGACTGGCGGGATTTGCGGATCGCGTCGAAATTGTGGCTGCCGACGGGAGCGAGGACCGGCCACGAGGAGGGTGTGCCCACTTCCTGGCCGAGGGCTTCCTGGGTAGCGGTCCGAACCCGCTTCAGGAAGTCGGTCCGGACCTTTTCCGTTCCGGCACGATAGGCGACGCCGACTTCGATGAACGCCGGCTTGGCGGCGTGCTCCAACTCCATGAAGTGGACGTCGTCCGAGCGCAGCTCGCGCAGGGTGGCGGAGCCCGGGCGACGGACCCGCAACCAGCCGACGACCGGCGCCTGTCCCATGAAGAGCTCGCCCTCGTCGGCCGATGACCAGCTCTTTGTCACGTCGAACTGCAGGAACTTGTTCAAGAGGTCGATGGTGAAACTGATCCCGGCGCTATCGAAAATCGCCTCGCGCGCTCGGTAGAGAACGCCCATGAACTCAGGGCCATTGATGCGGGAAACGAGCGTCCAGAACTGGTCGGTGTTGGGGGCGACATCCAGGCGGCGGACTTCCACAAGCAGCATTTGTTTCGGGCTCCTCAGCAATGAAAATTAGATGAACGGCAGCGCCACCGCCATCATGGCACCTCCCCAAGAGCCCGTTGGCGGCAGTCGCAGAATAGGGCGGAAGAATCGTTTTTGTCAAACCATTTCGCACTCGCAAGTGGTGATGGAACCGATCACCGGCCCGCCGTCGCGGGTTGCATACTGTGCCGGTGACGGAGAGGGACCTGCTGGCCGCCGCCGCCCGAGCGGCCGGGCTTCGGCTGAGCGCCGCGGACGTGGTGGCACTCCTGCCAGCATGGAAGCGGTACCTGGCGCTGGTCGAAGAGCTGAGGGCGGCGCTAGCGCCCGAGGATACGGATGCCATCGGTTGAACGGCTGACGTCAGCACCACTGGTCCAAATCGCAAGCGCGCTGCGCCGGCGTCAGGTGTCGCCGGTCGAACTGGTGGACGCGTACACCCGGCGGATCGAGGCGGCCGCCGGCCTGCGCGCCTTCATCACCCCTCCCGACGAGCGGGCGCGGCGGGAGGCCCAGCGGGCTGAGCGGCGGCTGTCCCGGGGCGAGACGGGGGCTCTGCTGGGCGTGCCGATTGCCCTCAAGGACCTCTTCGCCACACGGGGCCTGCGGACGACGGTTGGGTCGCGCATCCTGCGGGATTGGGTCCCGTCGAGCGATGCCGCCGCCGTCGCCCGCCTTCGGGCGGCCGGCGCGGTTATTTTCGGCAAAACCAATCTCCACGAGTTCGCCTACGGCGTCAGCACCGCCAACCCCTGGTGGGGCGTCGCCCACAATCCCCACGATCCCCGCCGCAGCCCCGGCGGTTCGAGCGGCGGGTCGGCCATCGCCGTAGTGGCCGGCCTGTGCGCCGGCGCCCTCGGCTCGGACACCGGCGGATCCATCCGCGTGCCGGCGTCGCTCTGCGGCTGCGTCGGCCTCAAGCCCACATTCGGCGCCATTCCCATAGACGGAGCATTCCCGCTCGGGTGGTCGCTCGACACGGCCGGTCCCATCGCCCGGACGGTCGACGACGCGGGCATGCTCCTGGACGTCCTCTCCGGCGGGGACGCCGGGCGCAAGGCCCGCCGGGCGTCGACCCGGGGCCTGCGGGTCGGCGTCCTTCGGGGGCCGATCCTCCGGAACGTGCAGCCGCCGGTGTCCCGCCAGGTCGAGGCGGCCGCGGCGGCCTTGCGCCGGCGCGGATTGCGGGTCCGCGACGTGCAGATTCCGGAAATGGAATGGACGGTCGCAACCCAATTGGTCACGCTCCGCGCTGAGGCGAGCGCCCTGCACGCTCGATGGATCCGCACCCGGCCTCGCGACTATGGGGCGGACGTCCGCACGCGGCTCCAGCTGGGCGCGCTCGTGGGCGGCGCCGACTACGTGCTCGCGCAGCGGATGCGCGCCCGGATCCGGGCGGCGATGAGCCGTGTTTTCCACGACATCGACGTCTTGCTGCTGCCCTCGACGCCCATCACCGCACCGGTCATTGGCGAACGGACGGTGCGCTGGCGTTTCGGGGAGGAGCCGGTCGATGGCGCGCTCGTGCGCCTTACGGCGCCCTTCAACCTGACCGGTCTGCCAGCGCTATCGGTTCCCTTTGGCGCGGCCGCCGGCCTTCCGATCGGCGTGCAAGTCGTTGGTCAGTGGAATGACGAAACGCGCGTGCTGGCCGTCGGCCGGCTCATTGAAGAAGAGGCCCCCTGACCCTCCCTCGGAAGCGGGGAAGCGAAATTAGTAGATGAAGCCGATCAGCGGAATCGTGCCCGGAATCACGTGCCGGTAGCTGACCCGGCCCCAACCGCCGCCAGTCGGGCTGGCATAGTTCATCTCTGAGACGAGCCAGCTTCCGTCGGCGTAGACCTGCTCCACGTAGGCGACGTGGCCCCAGTAGGGTGACTCCCAGGTGACCATGATGGCGCCGACGCGCGGGGTCGGGCCTTCGGGGCGGCCGTAGGCGCGCGCACGCCCAAACCATTGCCAGGCGTTGCCACCCCAGGGGGCGGCCCGACGGGTGTTGACATACCAGGTGCACTGTCCGAAGGGATAGCTGGCCCCGCCGGAGGAGTACACCGGCGTGACGTACCACGAGCGCTTGCCGGCGCTGACCGTTTGAGCGTTGGGCTGCGGAACGGAGGCGGGTTCGGGACCAACGCCGTACGGCACCATCAGGTAGTCGTTGACCGGCAAGGTCTCGGGATGACGGAGCAGGTTGAACTCGATGATCGCGTCCGACTCGGCGCGGTATTTCTGCGCCAGCGACGCGACGGTGTCGGTGGCGCTGACCTTGACGAGCACCCCATCGACGGGCGGAACGACCACGTCCTGACCCGCGGTCAGGTGGTCGATGAGCTTGGGGTTCGACCAGAGCAGGGTATTCACCGACAGCCCATACTTCGTCGCGAGCGCGCGCAGCGTATCGCCCTCGACGGCCTGGTAATGAATGATGTCGCGGTGCTTCTCGCCCGCCGGCGTCGCCGGCACAGCCGGGACGACCAGCGAGCCACTCATCGACCAGCCGATGCCATCGACGGCGCGGCCGAAGGGCGCTTGCGCCAGGGCCGTGCCTGGAACGGTGCCGCCGGCAAGGGCGGGCGCGGCGCCGACCGGCACGTGGAAGACGACCCATGGCATGGCGGCGGCCATCAAGAGCACGGCTGAGTGTGTTGCAAAACGCGGCGCAGCGTACTTCAGACGAAGTCCCCCTTTCGCCTTCCTTACTGACCGCTCCACCGCGGTCTATACAGGACAAACTGCCTCGGCACCGATGGCTTGCATCGGCGCGACCAGGTATCACACGCTCGTCACATGACCGTTACCAAAGGACCGTAACCACCGAAATGGTCGCTCCGTCCAAATCGGGCCTACAATGCGGGCGATGTCGGAACCGGCAGAGATGTCCGGTCGCGAATTACTCGAGGCCGCACTGCGCGGGGCCGCGCCTCCTCCACCGTACGTCCGGCTCCTGCGCATGCGCTTTATTGCTGTGTCCGATGGCAGCGCGACCTTCGAGATGCCCGCCACGACGGACCTCTACAACCCGAACAACGTTGTCCATGGCGGCGCGCTCGCGTCATTGGCCGACAGCGCCATGGGATTCGCGGTGTACAGCACGCTCCTCCCGGGAGAGAACTTCACAACCGCCGAACTGCATGTCAACTTCGTCAGGGCTGTCACCGCTGACTCCGGCATGCTTCGATCCATTGGCCGGGTCGTGCATCGCGGACAGCAGATCGCGGTGGCTGAGGCGGACATCCTGGACCAGCAAAACCAGTTGATCGGGCGCGCGAGTTCGACGAACGTCATCCTGCAACGGCGAGCTGCGCCAGCGCCAGAGCAGCCTTCGCTCCAACCATTGCCACAAGCCCTGCCGCTCCAGGCCGGTGAACCCGCGGCGCGTTTTGCCGCCCCTCCGTCGCCGCTGGAGCGCACGCCGACACCGACCGTGTCGCCGCCGATGATCACCGAGCTCATCGGGATGGCGCCACTCGCCCAGAGCAAGCGGAAGATCCGGACGTTTGCCGGCGACATCGCCTATCTCCGAACAGGGCAGGGCCCAGCGCTCGTCCTGCTGCACGGGATTCCCAGCTCCTCGTACCTCTGGCGGGATGTCATCGGTCCGCTGTCCGCAACCTTCGAAGTGCTGGCGCCGGACCTGCTCGGCTACGGCGATTCGGACAAGCGCATGGATGTCGATCTTTCGATCGCCGCGCAAGCGCGTTACGTGGTGGCCTTCATGGAAACGATCGGCGTGCACCAGGCGGCGGTCGCCGGCCACGACATCGGCGGCGGCGTGGCCCAACTGATGGCCGTCGACGAACCGCAACGCGTGGCCCGCCTCATCTTGATCGACAGCATCGTCGACAACAACTGGCCGGTTGCCGATATTGCCCGCTTGAAGGAGCCGGCGTGGGACCAGATCATGGTCAACATCGACCTTCGCACTGGACTCCGCAAAGGCCTCGAAGCCGGGATGGTCACGCCCGGACGAGTCACCGATGAGCTCGTCGACGAGTGGACACGGCCTTTCCAGGACCTGGGTGGCCGTCGTGCTTATCTCCGCGCGGCGCGGGCGCTCAACAACCGGGACCTCACCAGCCGCTCGAAGCACATCGACGAAATCGAGACGCCGACATTGATCCTCTGGGGCGCAAACGACAAATTCCTCGAGCCACGCTGGGCCGAGACGCTCAAACAAAAGCTTCGTGAGAGCACGGTCGAGATCATCGATCCCGGTGGGCATTTCCTCCCGCTCGATCGCCCTGATGCCGTGGCGGAGGCGATCACGCGCTTCCTGACGACGCGCTAGCTGCGGCGGGCGAGCAGCTCGTCGGCGCGGGCCGCCGGTGTCGCCGTCCATGCAGCCAACCGGATCAGCGGTGTGACCCGTGGCCCATGGAAATCATCGCCGCCGGTCGCGACCCACCCGTATGACGCCGCGACCTCCTGGAAGCGATCCATCAACGCCGCGCTCTTCGGCCCATACGGGTCATCCGGCGCCTGCGGGTAGGTGACCTCCAGCCCGAGGACGCCCGCCACCGCGCACGTCCGAAACAACACCTGCAGGTCGGGCACATGACGGTAGACACCCGGATGGGCCAGCACCGTAACGCCCCCGGCCGCCGTCACCATGTCGACGGCTTCATCCAGGGACATCTCCGTGGAGCGCGGCACGTGCGCCATCCCGCCGGGCCCCATCACGGCGTACAACTCTTCGCGTGCCACGCCCGGCTGCGCGGCCTCGATGGCTGCGACGATGTGGGGCTTGCCGACATTGCCCTTGGCGCCGGCGCGGACCGCGTCCCATGTCACCTGATATCCGGCCTTTGCCAGCCGATCGACGGTTTCCCGTTTCTGCGCCTCGCGGGCCTCGCTCGCTTGATGCAGGCGGTTGCGCAGTCGCCGGTTGTTGAGGGCAAAGCCGTAGCCGAGCACGTGGGCGTCAACCAGGCCGCGGCCCGGTTCATCTTCGATCGACAACTCGACGCCCGAGATCATCCGCAGACCATGCCCCTCCAGGCCGCCCAGAGCGTCGATCCCCGCCAGCGTGTCGTGGTCGGTCAGGGCGATCACCTCGAAGCCCGCGGCCGCGTGAGCCGCGACGACCTCCGCCGGTGGGAGCTCGCCGTCGCTGAAGATCGTGTGCAGGTGCAGGTTCGCCCGCCCGTTGGATACCTCTGCCAATGGTGGCCAATTTTATGCCCCCACCCCGACCCTCCCCGGCCAAGCGGGGAAGGGAGAATTTCCGCGCGCGCAAGGGGGATCCTGAGGCCGGGCGTGTTATAACCGTGGGCACCGCTTCATGAGTCCTGACCGCCAGCCGCCCCTCAGCCTGGTCCGCCGCCTGGTGGTCGCCAATCTCGACAAACCCGTTCTGGATATCATCGACAGCGCCCTCGACTGCCTGGTGCAGGCGCTGGACGCTCGGGCGGCGTTCCTGGGCAAGATCGACGGTGAAACGCTGGAGATCGTCGCCGCCCAGGTCGAAAGCGGGCAAGCCATCGAGCCGGGCACGCGGCTGCCGCTCGAAGACACGTTTGGCGCCGCCGAGGAGGAGAGCGACGGTGGCCTGATCAACGTTCGCGACGCCTCCAAACGTCAACCCTTCAAGCGGCTGGCGATGCGGCAACAGTTTGGCATCATCAGCTACCTCGGAACGCCGTTGCGCAACGCCGAGGGTGAGGTGACCGGCACGCTGGCCGTGCTGGGCAAAAGCGCACGTGTTTACACCGCCGAGGAACAGGACCTGCTGCTCGTGGTGGCCGGGTTGCTGAGACCGCGACTTCAACCCGCATCAAAGCCGCTCAACGGTCAGTCCCGCACGCCGGTATCCGCCGTACGGCTGGCCTCACAAGAGGTCAAGGAGCCACTCGCGATCCTGCGGGGCTACGCGGACATGCTGAACAACAACGAGGTCCCGCCGGATCAGATGCCCATAGTGGCGCGACGGCTTGCCGAGCAGTCCGAAACCCTGATGCGGATCGCGGACCAGGTCCTGCTCCTGTCACGCCTGCCCCTGGAGCTGGCCTTCACCGTGCGCGTCCCGCTCGATGCGGTCGCTCAAGCCTCGGCGCAGCGGATCCGGCAGCGGATGGCGGGCGCGGGCATGGAGCTCCGGCTGCAGCTCGACAGTCAGGCTGAGGTTTGGGGCGATGCGACACTGCTCGAGGCGGCGCTCGACGAGATGCTCCACAACGTGTTCAAGCACGCGCGCAGCGCAACCATCGTCCAGCTTCGCCTGCGGCAGGCGACCCGCGATCGCTGCCAGTTGATCGTCAAGGACGACGGCCCGGGAATGTCGGCCGACCGGCTGGCCGAGCTCTTCAGCCCACTGGCGGACGAGCAACCGGCCCGTGGCGAGGGGCTCGGGCTGTACCTCCTGCGGCGGGTGGCCGAGGCGCACGGGGGCCGGGCCTGGGCAAACAGCCTGGAGGGCAAAGGCACAACCTTCTATCTGGAACTGCCGGCGGCGTCGCCGGACGGCGATACCGTGCGGGCCTCGGCCGCCGGTCAAAGCTCGGCGTGAAGGCGCCGCTCAAGAAGACCGCTCCGCGCCGCACCGCGCGCTGCGACGGCCCGCCACCCGATGCTCTGCTGCACGGCATCGACGAGTTCAACCGGCAGGAATTCTTCGGACAGCACGAGACACTCGAGGGCATCTGGATTCGCGAGCCGGACGAGGTGCGCTACCTCTATCAGGGAATCCTGCAGGTCGGGGTTGGCTTCTATCACTGGCGGCGAGGCAATTGGCGCGGAGCCGTCGCGAAGCTCGGCCACGGGCTCGCCAAGCTGGAACCGTACCGGCCCGCCTGCATGACGATCGATGTCGAGCGCCTGGTCCGCGAAACCGCCGCGCTCCGCACGGAGCTGGAAGCCCGCGGCCCTGATGACATGCCACCCTTCCCGCCGCCTCGGTTACCGCGCGTTCATCGCCTCATCGAGCCTGCGTAAGGCCGCCGTCACCCGGCTGCGACAACGTTACGAATAGCCGGCTAGCCGCATGCGTATTAAATGGCATGAAGCGAAACGTATTTGCGGCGACGATCGTCGCCGGCGGGCTCGCACTGATGACCAGTGTGGTGGGCTTTGCCGGTTTGACCCCCGACACAGCAAAGGCCGCGGTTAGCCAGTGCGCTACTGCGGCGGTGCTGGCTGACCCGACGGGGCTTACGGGCGAAGCGGCGACCGAGGCTGCGTCCATCAAAGCCGAGGCCAAGGCCGCAATCGCCGAGGTCACGGCGGAGGCGAACAGCAATATCGATGAGGCTGTTGCCGAAACCACGGACGAAGACGGCGCCAAGGGCGCGGCCGCTATCGACGCGCACCTGACGGCGATCGTTGCTGATGCGTGCAAGGCGATCGCTGCCGTGAAGGCGGAATACGATTCGGCGATTGCTGAACTGAAGGCGGAGTCTACGACGCCGGAAGTCAAGCAGGACGTCGAGAAGCAGGACGTCGAGAAACAGGACATCGAGAAGCATGACGTCGAAAAGCCGGAGAAGCCGGAGAAGCCTGAAGTGCAGAAGCCGGCGAAGCACTCGACGACTCCCGAGGGCCGCGACTAACTAGCTCCCTCCCCCATTAGAGAAAGGCGCTCGCCACCCGAGCGCCTTTTTCATTTGCTTCGCGTCGCCAGAGGCGCCGAGTCGCAGCCCGAGCAGATCGGCGGCGGCGCGCCAGCCGCCATCGCCGCGGCCCAGCGCATCATCGAGCAGGCGCAGGGCGCGAGGTGTGTCCAGGTCGTCCTCCAGCGCGGCGCGCACCGCCAGCGCGCTCTCGCCCGTCCCATTGCTCGCGCGAGCCGCCGCCGCACGTAATCGTTTGGTCCAGGCGGCCGCGTCATCGAGCTGGTCTTCGGTGTACTCCCACGGCTCGCGGTAGTGGTGGCGCAGCAACACGACGCGAATGCTGTCGGCGTCGTAGCGCTTCAGTAGGTCACGAACGAGGACGAGGTTACGAAGAGACTTGCTCATCTTCTCGCCCTGGTAGCCAACCATCCCGACGTGCACCCAGATGCGGGCGAAGGGCCGGATCCCCGTCACAGACTCCGATTGCGCGATCTCGCTTTCCTGATGCGGATAGATCAAGTCGGCGCCGCCACCGTGGACGTCGACCTGTGGGCCCAGGTATTCCAACGCCATCGCCGAGCACTCGATATGCCAGCCAGGGCGCCCCACGCCCCAGGGGCTCTCCCAGCGCGGTTCGTCCGGCGCGCTCGCCTGCCAGAGCACGAAGTCGAGCGGGTCCTGCTTCCGCGGATCGTTCGGATCGGCGCCCCGCTGGGCGGACAACGTGATCATCTCTTCACGACTGAGCCGGCTCAAGCGACCGTAGTCGGCGACGCTGCCCACGCGGAAGTAGACGTTGCCGTCGCGTTGGTAGGCGTGGCCACTCGCCGCGAGCCTCACGATCAGCGCGATGATTTTCGGGATGGTATGGCTGGCCCTGGGAAAGACGTCGGGGGCCAGCACATTGAGGTCCGCCATGTCGTCCGCATACAGGGCGGTTTCCTTGACGGCGAGGTGATCCCAGGTGGTGCCGAGCTCGCGCGCGCGCTTGATGATGTCGTCGTCGACGTCGGTCACGTTCTGCACGTAACGGACCGGTTGACCGCTGGCACGCAACGCCCGGACGAGCACGTCGAAGACGACGTAGGTGAAGGCATGACCCAGGTGGGTCGTGTCGTAGGGGGTGATGCCGCAGACATAGAGCCGCACGGGTTCGGGACGGCGCTCGAGCGGCTGGACCGCGTTCGTTTCGGTGTTCCGCAGCCGCATCGTGATGAATGTATACGAAGCCCGCACCCTGCTCTCCCCCAGAGGCGAGGGAAAAGCTCCAGGAAACCGCCTCCAAGAAAGCCCTCCCTTGCTCCGTTGAAGGACTGTGGGCCGCATTTCTCGCATCCCCAAGGAGCAGCTCCTGGCGGCGCTCGTGATCACGCTCGTGGTGGCGGGATTGGCAGTACTGATCCCGACCGTCGCCCAGCGCCTGGCCCAGCCGACAGCAACGCCGGCGCCGACCCCGACCCCCACGGCGCCGCCGTCCGCCGTCCTGTTGCCGGACGAGCTCGAACGGGATCTCGCGGGTGTGATGACGATCGTCAACGACCATACGTTTGGGACGGCCTTCCTCATCGATACTCAAGGTGACTTCCTGACCGCCGCCAGCCTGGTCGACGGCAGCCAGAGCCTGCGCCTCATCGACAACACCGGAGGCACCCACTCCGTGCGGGTGATCGGCATCGATGCCACCCTCGGCCTCGCCATGATCCGGGCGACCAACGATGGCACGCCCTTGCCCTTTGGCGATCCGGCGACGCTGCAGCCGGCCGACCCGGTCGTGCTGCTCGCCAGTCCGAAAGTCGCCAACCTGCGGCAATCAACGCCGGCGGTACTGACACAACGGGGCGCGATGCAGCTGACGCTGCGCGTGGATGACCTGCCGGGAAACCTTGGCGGGCCGGTGGTCGGGCCCGGCGGCAAGGTAATCGGCATCCTGACCCTCACCGGGAAAGCGCTCCCCATCAACCTCGCATCGAGCGACATCGCGCAGTGGCGCGGTCAAACCGGAACCGTGATGCCGCTGGCGCCCATCCCGGGAACGTTGGTGTTGCGCGGCAGCGATACCACTAGCTCGCCCACCGCTGGACCCACCATCCAGTCGGTCAGCCCCGCCCGCGCGTCCGCGGCGCAGGACACCCTCATCACAGTCCAGGGCAGCGGCTTTATCCCCGGCGCCATGCTGCGCGTCCACTTCGTCCCGCTGGCCAGTCCCAACGGCGCCTTCGACGGCCTGGCCGCGACCCTTGTCAACGCGTCCTCCCTGACCGTCAAAGTGCCGGCCGGTCGCGTTGTCCAGGATTACGTCATCCAGTTGACCAACGGTGACGGCACCAGCACCAGTTCGCGGACTGCCTTCACCGTCACGCCGTGAGGAGAATCCCCTAGGCCGCGAGCCGGTAGTCGACGGGCAGCATCGGCCTCGGCCACGTCTCCGCCGACGATCTGCGGATCAAGGCGCCGGCCCTCGGATCGCCGTCGCGCGCCAGCAGGTCGACGCGAACCACTTCCATCGGATGGTCGCCGCTGACGACGGCGAACATGCCGACGCGTCCCTGGTCGCCCATCTCGCTGCCTTGACGAAGCTGGTCGAGCATCGTATCGAGCGGGGTCCGCAACTTGCCAACAAGAATCAGATTGCTGTCCTGGAAAAGGTGGATCCCGAGGTCACTGAGGAGAACCCGGTTGGCGGACTGGGCGAACATCACGCTCAATAGGCCATCCAGCTCGGCCTGGGCGTCGCTCGGGTCCGCCATCGGCGCGTATAAAGGCTGGTCCGGCGTTTTCTTGCGACGGCTGGTTCTCCGGCTAGCATTAGGCCGTGAAATACGGGGCCAAGATGATCGCCGATGCGTCTCTCGAGGCGGTGCCCAACGACACCCCGAAGCGGGACTACGAGATCGCCTTCACGATCCCCGAATTCACCTGCCTGGCGCCCGATTCTGGCTTCCCCGATTTCGCCACCATTCGCATCCGATACATCCCCGACCAGAAGCTGGTCGAGCTCAAGTCGCTGAAGCTGTACATCAACAAGTTCCGCGACCGGGAGATCTTTCACGAGGCGGCCGTCAATCGAATCCTCGATGACCTCGTGACCCTGCTCGACCCGCGGTTCATCGAGGTCGTCGGCGACTTCAACGTCCGCGGCAACATCAAGACGGTGGTGACGGCCCGCCATACGCAGAAGGGATACTCGCCGAACGGCGCAAGCCGCGGCGATGGATAAGTACCTCGAGGCGAATCGCGCGCTCTGGGACGAGTGGACCGGGATCAATTACCGGTCGGACTTCTATAAGGTTGAGGCCTTCAAGGCCGGCCAGAACAGGCTCCGCGCGTACGAGATCGAGGAAATCGGCCCGGTCGAGGGCAAGACCTTGCTCCACCTGCAGTGCCACTTCGGCCTCGACACGCTGTCCTGGGCGAGGCTCGGCGCCCAGGTGACCGGCGCCGACTTCTCGCCGGCCGGGATCGAGCGGGCGCGCGCGTTAGCGGCGGAGATCTCCGTGCCGGCCAGCTTCGTCTGCGCGGATCTCTACGACCTACCCAATCAGCTCCAGGGAACCTTCGATATCGTCTACACCTCGCGTGGCGTCCTCGGCTGGCTGCCTGACATCGAGCGCTGGGCGCAGGTCGCAGCGCATTTCGTCAAGCCGGGCGGGCTCTTTTATGTCACGGAAATTCACCCCTTCGAGCAGGTCTTCGATGACGACGACGGCGTGACTGAGCTCCGCCTTCGCTATCCGTACTTCACGACGCCGGAGCCGCTGGTGTTCAAGACGCAGGGCTCATACGCCGATCGGACCGCCCCGGTGAAGGCGGAGCATGAATATGGGTGGAACCACGGGCTGGGCGAGATCGTGACCGGGCTCATTCAGGCCGGGCTTCTGGTGGAATTCCTCCACGAGTTCACCTTTTGCGAGTGGCCGGTCTCATTCCTGCTGCCGGCGAGCGACGGCAGCTATCGCCTCCCACCCGAGCTTGATGGCAAGCTTCCCCTCTTCTTTTCACTCAAAGCCAGCAAGCCGCCAACTCGCCTTTGACGCGCCGGAATTTGCGCCCTTCGCCACTACAATAGGGGGGTTTTGCACCCCCTCTGCCACCGTGGCTCCCAGGAGCCGTCATGAAAGTCGAGCAGCGCGCCGCCGAGAGCCGTTCGAAGGCCGCACTTTCCGATAAGGAGACTCTGCTCAAGCTCTACCGTGAGATGCTGCTGATCCGGCGCTTCGAGGAGAAGACCGCCGAGATGTACCAGGCGGCCAAGATCGGAGGCTTTTGCCACCTCAATATCGGCGAGGAGGCGACCATCGTCGGCACCATCTCGGCCTTGCAGCCCACGGATTACGTCTATAGCACCTACCGCGAGCACGGCCACGCCATCGCCAAGGGGATCGACCCGAAGGCGGTCATGGCCGAACTCTTCGGCAAAGAGACCGGAACCTCGCACGGCCGGGGCGGATCGATGCACCTCTTCAGCCAGGAACACCGCTTCTACGGCGGCTATGCCATCGTCGGGCAGGCCCTGCCGATCGCCTGCGGCAGTGGCTATGCCATCAACTACAAGGGCACGGACGAGGTGGTGATGAGTATCTTCGGCGACGGCGCCACCAACATCGGCGCCTTCCACGAGTCGTTGAACGTGGCCAAGCTCTGGCATCTGCCGATGGTCTTCGTCTGCGTCAACAACCTCTATGGCATGGGTACCTCGGTCAGCCGCGCTTCGGCCGTCACCGAGATCTGGAAGAAGGCCTGTGCCTACGACATGACCGGCGAGCGCGTCGACGGCATGGACATCCTGGCGGTACGCCGCATCACCGACCAGCTGGTCGCGCAGGCGCGGGAGAAGCACGAGCCCAGCCTTCTCGAGTGTGTGACCTACCGATACCGTGGGCACTCGATGTCCGACCCGGACACCTACCGGGGCAAGGAAGAGATCAAGGAATGGCAGACCCGCGACGGCATCCTCAGTCTCGGCGAGTACCTGAAGAAGCAAAAGATGATCAACGATCAGGAGCTTCTGAAGATCGACGAAGAGATCATCGCCCAGGTCGACGAGGCGGTGAAGTTCGCGGAGGAGAGTCCGGACCCGGACCCGAAAGACCTCTACCGCGACGTCTACGCTGGCGAGGTAGCGAGCTGATGGCCGTCCTTGCCATGCGCGACGCGCTCAACCAGGCACTCCGCGAGGAGATGAAGCGCGACGAATCGGTCTTCCTGCTGGGCGAGGACATCGGCCTCTACGACGGGTCATTCAAAGTGACGCGCGGCTTGATGAAGGAGTTCGGCGAGAAGCGCGTCCTCGACACGCCGATTGCCGAAGAGATCATCATCGGCACCGCCATCGGGGCCGCGATGTCGGGACTACGGCCGGTCGCCGAGATGATGACGGTCAACTTCATCATGGTCGCGATGGACCAGGTGGTCAACGCCGCGGCGCACATCCGCTACATGTTCGGCGGCGGGACGAAGGTCCCGCTCGTGATCCGCACACCGGGTGGTGGCGGCCACCAGCTGGGGGCGCAACACTCGCATAGCCATGAGAACTGGTTCGCGCATGTGCCTGGCCTCAAGGTCGTCGCGCCCGGCACGCCCGCCGATGCGAAAGGCATGCTGAAGTCCGCCATCCGCGACGACAACCCCGTGATGTTCATCGAGAACGAGGGTACCTACGCGGTCAAGGGGGAAGTCCCCGACGGCGAGCACCTGGTGCCGCTGGACAAGAACGAAGTGAAACGGCCGGGCGAGCACATCACGATCTGCGCGCACTCGCGCATGCTGATCATCGCCATGGACGCCGCCAGCGAACTCGAGAAGGAAGGCATCAGCGCTGAGGTCGTCGACATGCGGGCGCTCCGGCCGCTCGACATGGCGCCGGTGATCGAGTCGGTCAAGAAAACGAGCCGGCTGATCACCGTCGAAGAGGGCTGGCGTTCGTACGGCGTCGGCTCGGAGATTGCGTCACGCGTCTACGAGGAGGCGTTCGATTACCTCGATGCGCCGGTCGCGCGGATTGGCGCCGCCGAGGTCCCGGCGCCCTACAACAAGCGGTTGGAAAAGATCGCCTTCCCGGGCAAGGCGGACGTGATCGTGACGGCCAGGGCACTGCTCGGAAAGAACTGATGGCCAGCGTCCAGATGCCGCGCCTGTCGGACTCGATGGAGACCGGCAAGATCCTGCGCTGGCTGAAGAAAGAGGGTGACCAGGTCGTCAAAGGCGAGCCGTTGGTCGAGATCGAGAGCGACAAGGCCAACATCGAGGTCGAGGCCTACGCCACCGGAAAGCTGAGCAAGATCGTGGTGGCCGAGGGCGAGAGCGCGCCCATCGGGGCCGTGATTGCGGAGATCGGCGACGGCAGTGCCGTCGCGACGGCGGAGAAGGCGCCGGCTCCGCAGGGTCAGGTCGCCGAAGCGCCAAAATCACAAGCCACCACGCCGGAGGCACATGTGGTGCAGGCCGACAAGGCCGTGGCCGCGACCGCCCAGGCGGCCGCTGATGCGGGCGGGGAACAGTACCCGCACGGCGGACCGGACGACCGAACCGAAGTCGGTGCTGCAGCCCAGGCCGCCTTGAACGTCATTCGGCGCCCGGCCCAGCAAGAGAATGGCGAGCGCCAGCGCGTCTCCCCGGTCGCCCGGCGCCTCGCCGAAGAACACGGCGTCGACCTGAGCCGCGTCCAGGGCTCCGGCCCGGGCGGACGGATCACCAAAGAAGATGTCGAGGCCGCCGCGCAGCAGAAGGCGCAACCGCAGGCGGCCGCCGCCCCCACCGCCGTCGCTCCCACACGCGAAGCGCGGCAACCCACCGCGCGTCCCACCGCGGAGGTCGAAGTGGTCGAGCTCTCCAAGCTGCAGACGACGGTGGCGACGCGTCTCGCCCAGAGCGCGTTCTCCGCGCCACATTTCTACGTCACGTCGGAGATCGCGATGGACGACGCCGTCCGCCTGCGCCAGATGTTCAACGAGGCGGTCGACAAGTCGGAAGCCATCAGCCTCAACGACCTGGTCGTCAAGGCAGTGGCGTTGGCCCTGACGAAGTTCCCCGAGGTCAACGCCTCCTGGGCCGACGGCCGGATCGAGCGCAAGCGTGACATCAACATCGGGATCGCGGTCGGTCTTCCCGATCGCCTGATAGTGCCGGTGCTGCGCAACGCCGACCAGAAGTCGCTCAAAGACATCGCCCGTGAGTCAAAGCAACTGATCGAGCGCGCGCGCAGCAACAAGGCGTCGGCGCAGGACTACGTGGGCAACACCTTCAGCATCTCCAACCTCGGCATGTACGACGTCGACCAGTTCACCGCCATCATTAACCCGCCCGATTCGGGCATCCTGGCGATCGGCTCGATCGAGGACAAGGCGGTCGTCAAAGACGGCCAGGTGGTGCCCGGCAAGCGGATGCGCGTCACGCTATCCGTCGATCACCGGGTCTTTTATGGGGTGACCGCCGCGCAATTCCTGCAGGAAGTCAAGCGCCTCCTGCAGAGCCCGATGGCTCTCGTCCTCTAGCCGAGCAAGCTGCCGGCGATCGCGGCTACGGGTGACGGCTGGATCCGCCCGTGCGATTCCCAGCGGCACGGTATCCCGCGCATGATCAGCGCCGAATCGAACTCGATGGAGCCCGCCGGGAAGAGCGCAGTATTGCCAAAGAAGGCTGACTCCACCGTCTCGACCTGAAGCGACTGCACCTTCCACCATTTCGACACCAGCTCCAACCCGTCCAGGCGGTTGGGGTCTGCGCTCGGCGAGAAACCGAGGCTGCCCACTTCGAAGAACTTGGAGGCTTCGTCTAGAGACTCGAAGACTGAGCCCTCGGTCAGCCGATCGCTGACGTGTCCGCAGACGAAGGCGTTGGCCTGGCCGTCGGCAGAATCCACGCGAACGCTGACGTAGTCCTGGTCCTCGTCGATTGAAAAGGTCCCGCGACGATACACGCCGGGAAAGCATCGCCCCCCAAGGGCGCGCACCAGTGCCGAGTTCGTGTCGCGTCGCGGGATGTAGACACCCTGACGCCGACCAGTTTCGTCGTTCCACTCAACCGCGATTCGGTGCGCCGAGTTCTCCGTCCGCAGGCCCAGCACGGCGGGAACTCCTCCCGGTCGCAAATTGCCGAGACCGATGAGGCAGACCCCCGCCATGCCCCAACCGTGTACCAACCGTGGCTCGAACGGCGGAGGCAGCGTCTGCGCCAGGATGTCAGGCCTTACCCGAAAGTTGACGAGCAGGCGGCGCCGGATCACGGCCTCGACGGTGAACAAGTCGGACATTAGATCACCCCCGGTATTCGCAGGTCGGCCCGCGTAAATGGCCCGGCTGGAGGCAGCCCAGCCCGCAGCACCTCGTCTGAAAGGGGCGTCCGAGGAATCAGGTCTTCCGGCAACGAATCGACGGTCCCCCACGGCTCCGTCAATCCTTCGTTCAGCATCCGGACCTGCGCGATCGACGCCAGCGGGACCTTCATCGACCACTCGGCGACATGGGCCACGGCGTAATTGATGGCTGGCGGAGCTGGGACAACCAGCAGGGGTTTGCCGATCAGGAGACCGACCCGACGGGCTACGTCGCTCAGCCGAAGCGCCTCCGGCCCCATCAACGCCACCGTTTTCCGCGAGAGCCGATTCTCGATCACGGCAACCATCAAGACCTCCACAACATCCTGGACAGCGACCGGTCGCACCGCCTTCTCGCGTAGTCCCACCGTGACGAATATCGGCATTGTGTACATCAGGTGGCTCAGATGGTCGAGCATGTGATCGCCCCGGCCGAAGGTCATGCTCGCCTTCACGATCGTGTAATCGAGACCACTCTTGCGAACGAGCTCCTCAGCCGCCCATTTCGACTCGTGGTAACCGGAGCCGCAGGCCGGCCGGGCCCGCAGAAAACTCAACATGACGATCTTCGGGACCCTGGCATCCTTGGCAGCGGTCACGACGTTGGCGGTCCCCGTCACATGCACTGCGGCGTACGTCTGCGGGCCGATCTGACGATTGATCCCGGCACAGTGCGCGACGGCGTCGCAGCCAGCAAATGCATCCCGCAGCCCCTGTACATCCGTCAGACCAGCCCTGACGGTGGAGACGCCTGACAGCTGGGTAACCCTCGAGTCGCGCCGATCAATGCCTCTGGCCACGAGGATGACCTCATGGCCGCCACGAACGAGCTCTCGCGCGAGGTGCCGTCCGACAAACCCGGTACCACCCGTGATGGCGATCCTCATCGGGCGCCTCGCCCCCGGCGCCGCAGGACGATCTGAGCGGGACAGACGGCGCTTATGAAGTCGGTAACCGTAAGTGCGAGCCGGTCGGCGTCGAGGCGGTAGAGGATGCGATTTCCCGCCCGGCGCTCATTCACGAGTCCGGCCGATTTGAGGATGGCGAGATGCCGCGAAACGGATGGCCCACTGATCGGGAGCCGGTCGACAATCTCGCCCGCGGCCAACTCGCCCGTCTTGAGGTACTGGAGGATCTGACGGCGGGTGGGATCCGCCAGCGCCCGAAAGACGGCGGTCTCGCTCATCTCGTACCTATTTTAGCTAAATTGCTAAATAGCTAATGACGCTCCGGACACGATGCGGAATCAAGCCACCGAAGCTGCCGCCGCGCGGCCGGCCGTGCGCCCGGAGAACAGGCAGCCGCCGAGGAAGGTGCCCTCCAGCGATCGGTACCCGTGCATCCCTCCTCCCCCGAAGCCGGCGACCTCGCCTGCCGCGTAGAGGCCGCGTAAGGGCGTTCCGTCGGAACGCAGGACGCGCCCGGACAGATCCGTCTGGAGGCCGCCCAGCGTCTTGCGGGTCAAGATGTGGAGGCGAACCGCGATCAGCGGGCCGGCCGCCGGATCGAGCAGTCGATGCGGCGTGGCGACGCGGATCACGCGATCACCAAGGTAGCGTCGCGCCGATCGAATCGCGAGCACCTGCGCATCCTGGCTGATTCCGTTGCCAATCTCCCGGTCGCGGGCGGCGATTTCCCGCTCCAACTTGATGGGATCGAGGCGCGGCTCGTCGGTCATTGCGTTCATCGCGCGGACCAGGTCACCGATGTTGTTCGCGACAACGAAGTCGACGCCGTGTTCCTTGAAGGCTTCAACTGGCCCCGGGCCGGATTTTGAGATCACCCGCTTCAGGAGCAGCCGAATGTCCTTGTTGGTCAGGTCAGGATTCTGCTCGGACCCGGAGAGCGCGAACTCGCGCTTGATGATTCGCTGGGTCAGGACGAACCATGAATAGTCAAAGCCGGTCTTCCTCAGGTACTCGAGCGTGCCGAGCGTGTCGAAGCCGGGGAACAGCGGCGCCGGCAGGCGATTCCCACGCGCGTCGAACCACATGGACGAGGGCCCCGGCAGGATGCGGATGCCATGGTCCGACCAGATCGGGTTCCAGTTCTGAATCCCTTCCACGTAATGCCACATGCGATCGCGATTGATAAGAGTGCCGCCTGCGGCCTGGGTAATGGCGAGCATGCGGCCGTCGACATGGGCCGGCACGCCGCTCAGCATCTGTCGAGGCGGATCGCCAAGCCGCGCGGGCCAGTTCTGTCTGACCAGGTCGTGGTTCCCGCCGAGCCCGCCCGAGGTTACGATGACCGCCTGGGCATGGAACTCAAATTCGCCAGCCTGGATGCGCGAGCTGGGTCGGCCCCGGTCCACCGCGCCCGGTTCGAGGACAGCCCCACGCACGCCATCGACGACGCCGCCCGTGACCGTCAGCGCGTCGACTCGATGCCGGAACAGCACGGTGACCAGGCCATGCCCGGCGGCCTGGCGCACGCGTTGCTCGAACGGCGCCACAACTCCGGGGCCAGTGCCCCAGGTCACATGGAACCGCGGCACGGAATTGCCCGGTCCCCCCGGCAGGGAGCCGCCCCGCTCCGCCCAGCCGACGATCGGGAAGAAATGGATCCCCTGCGAGCGCAGCCAGGATCGTTTCTCGCCTGCGGCGAACGCGACGTAGGCTTCGGCCCATTTCCGCGGCCACTGGTCTTCGGGCCGATCGAAGCCGGCCGTCACCATCCAGTCCTTCAGCGCCCGTTCGTGCGAGTCGTGAACCCCGAGCCGGCGCTGCTCCGGCGAGTTGACGAGGAAGAGACCGCCGAAGGACCAGAAGGCCTGTCCGCCCAGCCAGGGTCCGGGTTCCTGCTCCAGCAGGATCACATGGCGACCGGCGTCTGCGAGTTCCGCCGTCGCGACCAGCCCAGCGAGGCCGGCGCCGACGACGATGACGTCCGCGCCATCACTCATTGCCGATCAGCAAGCTTAGGCCGATCACGTAATACCATAGATGCGCAGGCGCCGGATTACGTGGATGGGAGGACGCTTTATGCCGACGTTCATGGACGTACACGAGGGGATGCACGTCACGCCCGAGCAGCTCGCAGAAGCTCATAAGAAAGATCTCGAAGCCCAGAAGGGAACCGGCGTTGAGTACACCCGCTACTGGCTGGACTCCAAAGCAGGAAAGGTCTTCTGCCTGGCCACAGGACCGAACAAAGAGGCAGTCGCCGCCGTCCACAAGAAGGCGGGCCATCCTGCCCACGAGCTCTACGAGGTCAGCGAGGGCCGCTAGGCCCACCGACGATTAGCCGCCGAAGGCTTTGCCGAGGCGGCGGCGCAGCTGGCGCCAGGAGAAGGCGTCTCTGACCCGGTCCAGACCACGCCGTGACGGCGGGATCGGCTCCGGCTTGTAGCTGGCGCCGAACTCGCTCGCGTACGCAATGAGGTCGCGCAGTTCGAGCAGCGGGATCGCGTACTCTCGCGTGACCTCTCGGAGTAGATGGGCCGTTCGCAGCTGCACGCCCGGGCTTTCCGGCCGGCAGAGCGCCAGCGGCCGCGCATGTTGCGCGCGCATGCCCTCGGGATGGATGACGATCCTTCCCCAACACAGCACGGCACCCCCGAACATGTACGGCTCTTCGCGCAACGCCCGCGTCATCGGCGCGATGTCGTGGTAGGCATAGATGCCGCAGCTACACGCCGGCTCCGGCGACATCCCTTCCTCGTTGTGCCGGTGTAGGCCAGCGCGGGCGAGGCGCAGACCGGGACGAGTCTGACATTCCGCATCGAGGCGTTCCAGCGGCGGCCAGAGGGTCTCCGCGACGGGCGACTGGAGACGGCCACGCGTCCAAGCATCGTCGGGGTCCACTCGCCAAAAGCGGTAGCCAACGGCGGGAATCATGCCGGCGTCGTGACCGGAACCTCTTCTTCCCTCTCCGTTCGCTGCGGCTCGCTCTCGGGCGCAAGCAACGGCTCCGACGTCGGTTCCGGTATTTCGATGACCCTGACAGGCTTGCTCGTGAATCCCATGACCCAGCCCTCGTTTTTCACAGTAACAAAGAACGGCGTCCACGAGGCGATTTCCTATTGCCTCTACTTTCCCGTCCTGCGCTGATTTCCTATTACCTATACTTCCCCGTAGCGTGGCGGCATCCCTTAAGAGGTTCTTATCTGTCGTCCCGCTGATCGCGACCTTTGTGCTGGCGCTCGCGGCCTGTACCAGCTCGTCGGCGCCACCGGCACCGCAGAAGACCGCTCAGCAGGCCGAAGAGCTTCCGCCGCCTACGCCTGTCCCTACAACTACGCCGGCACCGCCGCCCACTGCGGCGCCCGGCGTCATGCCCGCCAACCTTCTCATCGCCGACCGCGCCAACAATCGCGTGATCGAGGTCACACCCGACCGCAAGATCGTCTGGGAATTTCCGCGACCCGGCGACTTGCAGCCCGGCCAGCGATTCCGCTGGCCGGACGACGCCTTCTACGCACCCGACGGGAAATCGATCGTGATCAACGAGGAGGAATCGCACGCGATCGTACTGGTCGATTACGCGAGCCACCGGATCGTGTGGCAGTACGGCGTCTCAGAACATTTCGGTTATGCGAAGGGCTATCTCAATGGTCCGGACGACGCCTACATGTGGCCCGACGGCAACATCGGCGTCGCGGACATTCGCAACTGCCGCGTGATCCTCATCGATCACGACACAAAAGCCATCAAGGCGCAGCTTGGCCGTACCGGCTATTGCGCCCACAATCCGCCAAAGAGCTTCGGCTTGCCGAATGGTGACACGCCGCTGGCCAATGGACACGTGCTGATCACGGAGATCCTGGGCGCGTGGGTGAGCGAGGTCGGCTGGGACGGCACGGTCTACTGGACGACGCGGGCGCCGGGCATCAAGTATCCCTCTGACGCGCAGATGCTCCCGGACGGAAACATCCTCCTCGTCGATTATTCGCGCCCGGGGCAGATCCTGATCATGACGCAGCAGGGGCAGCCGGTCTGGCGGTATGCGCCGAGGTTCGGTCCGGGAATGCTGGACCACCCCTCGCTTGCGATCGAGCTCGGCAACGGCCTGATCGCGCTCAATGACGACTTCCGCAACCGGGTGATCGTGATCGATCCAAAGACGGACAAGATCGTCTGGCAGTACGGCGTCGACGACCGCCGCGGGCGGACGGATGGTTTGCTGTGGATCCCCGACGGCATCGATCTCAAGCCACCGACCTGGGGCGAATAACCAGGAACTACGGTCCGCGGGTCAGGCGCCAGCCGGCATCGGGCCCATTGATCGAGCCTGCCGTGACCAACGGAACCTCCGCCTGGCGGGAGCCGGCGACGAGGAACAGGGTGCCGACCCGTGTGCCTGCCGGTAGGGTGGCCGGCAGGTCGTCGAGCTTCACCTGGCGCGAGACCGTGGTCCCATCGAGCAGCACCCACGTGACCGATTGGCTCGCCACGATCGTCCCGTCCTCATTCCATGGTGTCCGGTAGCGGGCAACCACGTCGTCGCGATGGACCACTGATTGCGTATGCAGCGCCGGAACCAGCCCCTGCAACAACGCACTGCTCGCCTTGAACGCCCCCGCGAGATCATTGGGCTGCCCCATCACCGCGCCGTACACGCGCACCGGAAGGCCATCGATCGTCAAATCGGCCGCCATCACGAAGCATCCGCCGGCCTGGTCGGTGTGCCCGGTCTTGATCCCGACCACGCCTCCCTGGCCGAGGAGGGTATCGAGGTTATGGATAAGGCCCGCGACCGGCAGGGTGGCCTGCGATTGAGCAACGATCTGTGCGAGAA